>JAEEGL012336268.1_pt1 | contig 30938 bp, 32 predicted proteins | sample 9134231 | NCBI WGS metagenome assembly JAEEGL01 (sample SAMN16246548, study PRJNA631951) | gut metagenome | biome: gut microbiome; feature: rumen; material: fiber-attached | host: Bos | place: Iran: Karaj | collected 2018-10
AGACGCTGTGCGCGAACGTGCCTTCCTCGGCGTACTTACTGCCCCGGTCCGGGAAGTCCTCGGTCAGACGGACGCTGCCGGGGCAGGCGATCCAGCGCTTCGCCGCGCTGGGACTGATCAGAGCGTGCTCACTTGGCATTGAGTTCACCTCGCGCGAGATCGTACAGCTTCGTGTAGTCCTTCTGATCGACGGCCGTCAGAGACGATGCGCCGATGATGTCGAAGCAGCGCTTCAGTCCCTCGGCACCCTTAGTCTTCTTGACCTCGATCAGCGCCTTGCGGACGTCCTCCATCGTGTACTTCGGTTCTTCCATCTTCGGCTCGGGCTTGACGGACATGACCTCCACGGGCGGGTTGACCGGAGTCGGGACCGGGATCGGGTCCTCTCCGAAGTGTGGGTCGTCGATCGGGATCGGGTTGCCAGGGTCGATCGTCGGCGCGTTAAACAAGTCAAGAAGCGCCTGCAGCGCGCGGACGTAGGTTTCGGTCATTTCCTTTGTTGCATCGAGGATCTGTTTGAACAGGTTTACGTTGTTCGCGGTGACGGCAGACAAACTGTCTTCCGGTTTCATAGGGTAGTCCCCATCAAAAGAGAGTCTTAAAAGTCTTGATTCAGCGTCGGATACGCCGAAGGTTAAGTTAATGATCATGCAGTAAGTACCTCCTCTTCTGCTTCTTTGAGATTTGCCTTTGCCATGATGATTTTCATGCGTTCGTTCTTCTTCATGAGTCTTTCGATCTCACGGTCTTTCTGTGTCGCTTCGAGCGCCAGACGCTCGACCTCAAGCTGTCGGTCCTCGAGGATCTTATCGAACAGCTTCAGCGTGAACTCGTCCTCCTGGCGTTTAGTCGCCATCCTGTGCTGCCGTTCGGCTTCTTGTTGCTTAGCGCGCCGGTCGAACCAGATCAGCGCGAAGACCAGCAGCCCGAGAAACGCGACTCCTATAGTGACGATGCCTGCAATTTTGACCATGTTGGGTCCTCCTTTAGATCTTGTACTTGGATTAGTTGTCTCGGTCCCCTGACGAAATTAACAAAGGGTTCCTTCGGGATCAGAACCCGGGAGCCGATCACGATGACCTTGAAGCCGAGCTTCGTTGGATCGTCGTGTGCCTGCTCTCGGAGCAGCTGCGGGGCGACGCGCAGATAGCGCGCTACCTCGTCGACCTGCAGGATGTCTCCATCCGTGCGGATTAGGTCTTGTAGTGTCATTGGTCACCTCCTTCATGTTCTTGTCAGGCACATTCAAGAGTAAACGAAAAAGGCCCCCGGGTCGACGTGAACAAGGTTGGCGAGCGTAGCCAGCTCGTGAGCCTTCCATAGTCGCCCTTCTGGGTCGTTGATTTTGTTGCAGACAGCATGCCCCGAGATCTCGAGATGCCTTGCTATGTCTGACGTTTTGAGATTTTCTTCGTGTATGGCTCTCCGAATTGCCTTTTGATTGACAGCGTACACCGTGTTTTCACCTCCTCCGTGCCGTATGTTCCTGTCAGGCACATTCACAGTATAACGCTTCTGGTTGTTCTCGTCAAGAACAATTTTTGCAATTTAGGAAAATTTGTGCTTGCAATCGAAAAAAAGATATGATAAGATGACTTCAGGAGGTGTAAAAAATGTTCGGCGATAGAATAAGGTACTATCGGGAGTTGAGAGGTTTGACGCAGGTAGAGCTCGCAAAGCTTGTAGGTGTGGGGCACCCTACCATTTCCAAATGGGAGAATAACAAGCTCACCAACATACCCTGGGATCGCATAGATAAATTGGCGATCGTACTGGGTGTCAAGCCGGGATGGCTGGTCGGCTTCGATGAGATCACCGATCAAGAGCCGTCGGCCGAGCTCACGGCGCTGCTGCCGAGGCTCACCGAGGATCAGATTCAGCTGTTGCTGTCTATGGCAAAGCAACTGATCAAATGAAAAAAGGGGCGTCGGACAACGCCGACGCCCCGAACCAAGAAAGGAGTTCAAGTTCGAGATGAAATGTATCAAGTGTAAGAAGGAGATCGAAATTGAGGCGGCGTTTTGCCCGTACTGCGGAACCGCTCTTAAAGATCAGAAGAAGCGCAAAGCCGGCAAGCGCGCCAACGGCGAAGGTACCGTGTACAAGCGCGGAAAGACCTACCGTGCCGAATTCCGGTGGACCGAGGTCGACGGAGTACATACAAAAGGAAAGGGCGGCTTTGACACGAAAAAAGCCGCGCTCGAATGGTTAGCGGCCAATCGCGAGCGCGGCTCCCTGCAAGTATTCCGGACCTTCAAAGAGGTATACGATGAGTGGTCCGAACTACATTATGCCCAGGTCAGTGATAAGAAGGTCGTCGCCTACAAGGCGGCGTTCAAGAAGGTTGGTGTCCTGCACACCATGGCGTGGCGGGACATCGGGATCCGGCACCTGCAGGCGCAGATCAACGCCTGCACCGGAGGCTTCTACAGCAAACGCACCATGAAGGACCTGTTCAGCCTCATGAGTCAGTACGCGATCCTCTCCGGTTACGGCGATAAGAACTATGCGACCGAGCTCAAGCTCCCGCCGAAGCAGCAGCCGCATAAGGAGCCGTTCACCCGCGAGGACGTCGACCGTCTGTGGTTCGCTTACCGGCGGGGTGACACCTTCGCCGGTCAGATCCTGATCATGATCTACACCGGCATGCGGTACGGTGAGGCGTCGACCATCAAGCCCGAGGACATCCACCTCGACAAGGGCTACATGATGGGCGGCATCAAGACCGCCGCGGGCAAGGAGGGCGAGATCCTTATCATCGATAAGATCAAGCCGCTCGTCGAGTCGATCATGCTGCCGGTCAATCAGATCGGCGAGGTCAGCGCGGAAGGCTTCCGGGCACGCTTCGACGCCTGCTTACAGCGCACCGGCTGCGAGCCTCACAGACCGCACGAGTGCCGGCATACGACCGCCACACTGCTCGCCCAGGAGGGCGTACAGCCGGCGATCATCAAAGAGATCATGCGGCATGCGTCGTATCAGCAGACGATCGAATATACGCACATTGATCGCGACACAAAACTGCAGGCGCTGTCGAATCTGTAAGCCGTTACCAACCGGTTACCAACATAGAAGCAGAAAAGCCCCTATTTTAGGGGCTTTTTGGTACCCCCTCAGGGTGTAAAATATCGTAGCCAAAAACGCCAAAAACCCCAGTAAACACTGGGGTTTTTGGTTTCCTGGAGGCTTCTCGTCTTGGGGCAAAATCATCCCAAATTACGAGAAATCACGCTCGGTTACCAACGCGGTTACCAACGTCAGCGATTCTCGTGGCGTTCAATGACCTGCCGCATTTCGTTCCGGACGTTGGCAGGCAGATCTTCCATCAGATCCTTGAGCTCGTCGATAAGCTCGTCGGATCCGTGCCGCGAATAACCTTCTGCCCGGGAATAGCGTCCCATGCGATCACGGCGCTCAGAGTAGGCGCCGCGGTCGACAGAGCGCATCGGGCCTTCGTACGAGCCGCGATCGCCGCTGCCTTCGTAGGATCCACGATACGATCCGCGCATTGAGCCTTCGCCGCTGTAGCCGTCTTCTTCCTTGGACGTCAGCTCCTCAGCCTTGAGGAGATTCTTTTTGATTCGCGCGAGCATGTCAACACGTTGCATGTCGCTCGGAGTGAGTCCTCCCTGTTTCTTGAGTTGCTTTTCGAGGTCCTCGAGTTCATTGCAGACGTATTCGAGTGTCATCGACTTTTTCATAGACTTCTCCTTTCTTACCGTACGCCGTTGAAGTCAAACACGATGTTTGCGTTCACGACGTCGATAGGCTGTGTGCTGATGTTCCGTACGGACACGGATCCGCAGCGACAGATGTAGGGAACCGACACGACGATCTCCGCACCGACGTTGCCCAGATCGCCGACCGCGGCCGGCGTGAACGTCATGATGCTGGAGGGATCCTCCTCACCGTCAACGAAGATCGCGAGCGAGATCGGCTCAACCGTGCCCGCCGGATCCTCCGGGATCGCGATGTTCGCGTGGAAGCTGACGGTGTAGTCCGCGACGGGCATGCCTTGGCAGCAGCACCGGCGCAGGCAGCCGCAGCCCATCATACTGGGCGAAGCAAGCCGGAAGAGTCCGCTCTCGTCACGGTGGTAGATGAGTCCGCGTCTGCACGGGACCGGGGTCTCGGTGAAGATCACGCTGCCGTTTGCCGGAACGACTTGGGTGGCGTTGGCGCTGAATTCCGCTGCCATACGCTCACCCCCTTACGCGACGAAGCCGCCGCAGCCGCAGCTGCCGGAGGGCGTCAGCGGGTTGCACACGTTGTACGTGCCGACCGGGCAGTTCTTCAGCCTGTTGTACACGCCGTCGATCTCAGCCGCCTGCCCTGCGAGGATGCGCGCGGTCTGCTCGGTCTGCGACGCCTGTCCGCGGGCGTAGAGCAGCTCGCTGCGGAGGTTGTCGTTGTCGCGCTTGTAGCCGTCGAGCTCAAGCTGACAGAGCTTGTCGAGCACCGCCTGCGTGCCGCGGGTCTGGGATTCGATGATGTCTCTGGTGTTCGTTGCGTTGCCGTAGCGGATGTCGCAGAGACCGGACTGTACGCCGTTGAAGCCCTGCGCGGTTGCGGTCTGCGCCGCGAAGGAGCGTTCCAGGTCGGAGATCTGATTGACGTACAGCTGCTGCGCGAGCGCGTTCTGCGCGCCGTTGATCGATGCGTTGACGCCGGCGAAGCCGCCGCAGAGCTGCGTGCTGATGTCGCCAAGGTTCGCACGGATGCCATTGATGCCGTCGCTCAGCTGCGCGTCGCGGAATCCGGCCTGCGTACCGTTCGCCAGCTGCTGCTGACCGTTCATGAGCCACGGGAAGTCGATGCCGAGACCGCCGCCGAAGCCGCCGAAGCCGCCACCGAAGCCCCAGCCGCCGTTCGCGCAGAGGAGCAGGAGGATGATCCAGCCCCAGTCGCCGCCGAAGCCGCCGAAGCCGCCGTTACCATAACCGCCCATATAGGCGGGTGCTACCGGCATATACATACCGGTGTTGTTGTTTCCATTTTCGAGCATTGTTTTGCTCTCCTTTCCTTTTATGTATATCGACGGCTATGGCCACTTGCCGAAGATATCACCGGGCACCCATGCGCTGTGCCATCTGATACAGCTGATTGTAGCGGTCCTGGGACAGCTGCCCGGACTGCATGAGGTGTTGGACGATGGCGTTTGGGTCGTTGAGGTTTTGCGGGATCCGGAAGCCCGCCTGCTGAAGCATCTGCACCGGGTTCGAGCGCAGCTGCTGCAGCATCTGCATCATGTTGGGCTGCTGTTGCGGGATCATCGGATTACTCATTTGTTGCCTCCTCTCGCTTCGTCAGCAGCGCAGACAGCGCGTCTACACGCTGCTGCAGGGCGATTACGTCACTCTGCAGGGCGAACGACTCTGCGGGCTTCTCAGGCGCTCTGGCAGGCTCCTCGAGCCGCTCGAGCTTGTAAGTCTCCATGGTCGGCCTGTCGAATTGCGACGGACCAAGCGTCTTTACGTAGACCAGCGGCGCCGTCTCATCGACGAATGTCACGCTGCTTCCGGGTGCGATCGGATACGACTCTGCCTCGGCTCGGGATCTGACACGGACGAAGCCGGTCTGCCGCATCTGCGGCGGGTAAAATTGATTAAACATTGCGGACCCTCCTATCTCGTTCTCTTGGCCTGTACCACACGTAGATCACTGTCTCCCGGCTCGAGTCCCAGGAATCCAGCAGCACACCGTCGACGATCGTGGCCACATGACCCGGCGTCTTGACGACGAACGTGCCTTTCGGATGATCGTCGGCGAACTCGCCAATCGTGCAGCCATTCAGAATCAGCTCACACTCGAAGCCGAATTGCCTCAACACGGCGTTCCAGACCTGATCGCTCGATGGCAGGTCGCACATCGTGCGTGCGTTCTCGACGAGCACGTCGAACGCCTCCTCCCACGACACGTCGAACGCGGCTGCTATCGCCCGGACAGCGCAGTCTCCGACCGCGCGGCCGCAGGGATTAGGGTTAAAAAACTGATACACTTTCCTCGCCTCCTTACGAAAAAAGTGTATAAGAAAAAAGACCTACGCGTAGGTCACGCATAGGTCTTTTATCGATCAGTTATAGTTCAGTTTTCGATCACTTGCGGAAGATGCGGGCTCGGCCGTGTCGCAGGATCCTGCCGACCTTGGCGATCGAGATGTTTTCCTTTGCACCGATCTCGGCATAGGTCATCTTGAGGATCAGCCAGTCGTACATGACAGAGCGTTCGGTGACGCCCTGGATCCGCTCCTTAATGAGCTCAATCATCGGGGTAGTGTCGTATTCCGGGAGCTTGGTCTTCATTTTGTGACCTTAACCCTTCCGGTGCCGTTGCAGGTGCCGCACTTTTTGTAGCCGGTGTTCCCGCCGGTCTTACGGGTTTTGCCCTTCGTCACTTTCACCCGGACGTGCTGCGTCGCCGCCATAGAAATCCCTCCTTACAAAGTAATTAGCACTGTCATCATCAGCCGCTTGCTCGATCTCATACTCATATGTCTCGAATGGAACAATGTCCCGTTCGAGCTCGACGCGCTGTTCGGCCTGCCAGATGATCACTCCGACGCAGCCGACCAGCAGCACCGCCAGCACGATCAATGCAGCGAGCATGAGGTGCATCGTGTGCGCGAAGTGGTCGGCGAGCACGTCAAGAGATCTCTGCTCTTGTTTCTGTTCCATACGCACCTCAATACTTATTCTTCAAGCACGGATTGTTGCCGGTGCAGTAGATCAGGACGGTCGCGAGCGCGACGCCGATCGCTCCGACGACGGGCGGCATCGTGATTCCGGCGCTCATGAGGCTGTTAACGACAGCCTCGTAGACGGCGCTTATCATGCCAATCCAGAATAGCACGCTCCGCGTGCGGGACTGCAATTCGAGTTCGTTCATGTTTTATTCCTCCTTGTATCTATTTTCTTAACTGTTTTCTTATTGATGTGCGTCATCCTGTTTATTAAGTTTTAATTAGATTGTCCACTCAAAAACATCATCAACATACGAACCATCAGCATCGATTGAAAAATGAAAATCATTATATATACCACCACCTGTGGTAATAATAGTATTCCCCTCCAAATACGTGGTATCGCCATCAGAATCAATAAATGCTGGCGTTCCAACAGCTCTACCATACATTGTATATGCAAGAATCTTCTTTCCCGCATTTACCATCGCCACTAACTCGGCAAATGTTTTATCAATCGTGCAAGTCCATTCATCACTACCTTCACCCGGAGTAAATGCTACGTTCACAACCTCGATATTACCGCCGCCGCCCGAACCGCCACTGGAAAGCTTCGTCAGGATCGCTGCAAGATACTTCTCGATGTTCCACGACGGGCTCGGAACGTCCGGCACGGGGTCACCGTCGAGGGCTGCGAGCATCGCCTCGAGATATTGCTCAATATTATTGTTTGCCATGTGCTACCTCCTTACGCGTCTTCGGTGTTATTCTTCGGCTTCTTCCAAACCATGCGCGTTTGCTGCGTCGTACCCGAATTGCCGAAGCCGGTGAGGACAACCTTGTTCTCCCGGTCGTATGCTGTTTCAATGGACACAGCGCTATATAGCGCGATAACCGGGTAGGAAAAATCTCCGATTTTAACCATGACAGGGAGTCCGTTATCCATCGCCTCGACGATTGCGTCCCATTCGTCCTTGCCGGTATTGCTCCCGGACGAAGAACCTTTCTTAAGCTGTGCGTTGTTTGTGGTTGTCGAATAGAACGTCATCGGCTTTGCCGTCTGCAAATCGGAGACCGTAGCCGAAGCCGGACGATCTTCGTGCGAGGCACAAGTGAAGACGTCTCCGTTCTCGAACTTGAATTCATAACCGTCGTCGGTAATTTTTGCGGAGGACATCTGCGCGTAGTGCCGGACGCCGTCCGAGTCGATGTGTCTGCGTACGACCTCGTACGCGATATACAGATCCTGCGCGGGTCTGCTGAGCTGATAGCCGTCGTCGGTCGCGATGACGTCAACGACAGTGATGTTTCCTTCGTTCATAGTAGCCTCCTTATGCTGTCTTCGTTAGTTCGTCGAGGCGCTTGTGCGCCTGCTTCGCAGATTCTTCGACACGGGTCAGCCGCGTGTTGATGTCGGTCATCTCTTCGCGCTGATCGCGCTGATCGCCCTTGATCTCGTTGACCGTCGTCGTTATGTAGTCGAGCTTCGATTCGATCCGGGTCAGTCGCTGCGACTCTCCCTGGTCGTCTTGCTTCTGTCCGCGCCGGAATGCCTTGTACCCGAAGATGATCGCGCAGATTGATGCCGCGCCGCTCAGTACCATCAGGAAGATCTCTAAGCCGCTCATGCGATCACCTCCGTGTACTGCTTCTTATTCGTGACATAGGCCTCGAGACCGCGCCATTCGATCCTATACCAGCCGGACGGTGCCGTGCCCAGCAGCGGGAACTTCTCGCCGCGATGCGCGATGCCGATGCAGCGCGTGGCGGTGTTGTCACCGGCGCGCACACGAACGGAGCCGCCTTTAATGCGGACCGTCTGCGCCGTCGGTTCCGGCTCCGGTTCGACGACCTGATCGGTCGAGATCACGATGCAGGTGTGGCCCTTAGTCTTTGTGACCAAGATGTCGCCGGGACGCAGCATGTCGGGCTTCGTTGTGTACTCGTCGCCTTTAAGCTCCTCGAACTTCTTTGTCGCGAGCAATACCTGGACCTCGCTTGCCGTGTTGAAGCCGCCGACCTTAATGCCGGCGTACCACAGGCAGACGCGCACAAGCGCGGAGCAGTCGGTCTCGCAGGGCGTCGTGACGCGGGCGCAGTCATAGCCGACCTTGGACGCGACGGTGAATAGCGTACCGCGGTCGCCTTGGTCGTATCCGATCGCGGGGTTGTCGCAGGCTGCCTTCGCGTCATAGGCGATCAGAGCCGCCGCGGATTGATCTATCGGTCGGAGTACCCGCCAGCCTTTCTTATTAAGATACCATTCCGAGATCCGGAGCTCTTTGCCGGTCTGATCTCCAGGTTTGCCGCCGCGGGCGGCTCCGTTCTCGTCGCAGTATGCATGTCCGATCAATACCTTCATATCAAATCACCCCGATAATTTGAGTAACAGTGCGGTCCCCGCGGCTGTCCACCGTGTAGTAGTGGGCGCCGCCAGCGTTCGCCATTGTCAACGTATTGCCGGACGCAGACGCCTGGATCATGCAGAAGCTCTCTTTCGGCACATTGCCGCCGGACGTCCACCGCGTATAGCCGCCTACCCCTGTGAAGACACCACCATACCGCGTTGCGACGATGCACTCAGACGTTCCGCTCATGCGTACGATATACAACGAATAACTTGTCAGGTCGGGGACGGTAATAGATCCCTGCGCCCAGGATCCTGTCCACAGTGTCTTCATTAGCGTCTTCTGCAACAGCTTTTGCGACACAGCAGAAGCAAGCTTAGCCTCTGTGACCGCCGCGTCGGCAATCTGACCCGTGCCAACCGCGGCATCATCGATCTTGGCCGTCCCGACCGCTTTCGCGCCGAGCTTGTCGGCGGTGACCGCCGCGTCGGCGATCTGACCGGTGCCAACCGCGGCGTCGTCAATCTTGGCCGTTGTCACGGCTTTGGACGCAAGCTTCGCTGTCGTGACAGCACCGTCTGCGAGGATCAGCTGTTCTATCGACGCGACCGCCGCCTCAGCTCGGGCGGCCGCGGCATTCGCAAGCTCGGTCGCCGCGTCAGCGAGCAGCTTGGATGCATTCGCCGCGGTAGCTGCCGTATTCGCTAAGCCCGCTGCAGTATAGGCTGCTTCGGCAGCCTCCTGCGGCGTCTGCGCGAGTACCTCGCGCACTTCCTCGATCAGCTCCGCGATCAGCGGCAGCTGCGGGAACGCGCTCTCCGGGTCCGATGTGACCGGGTCCATGCGCCCGCGGAAGCGCTGCTCGTAGGTCGTCTGACGCAGATCGTACGTGTCCGTGTCGGTAGATTCGCGCTTGTACACCTGCAGCGTGATGGTGTTCACGCCAGGACAGAAAGACGTCGGATACAGATCGATCGTGACGACGCCCGCGCTTGTGAACGAGAGATCGCTGAATTTATCCTGCGTGTAGATCTGACCGTCGGCGCGCTGGAACACGGCCACGATCATGTGCAGATCCTGGTCGAGCTCGACCGGCTGATCGTCGTTGGTCAGCTTGATAACGAATTCGTTCGCCGTGTCTCCGTCTACCACCGACAGCCTCGTGGCAGTCGGCTTGACAAAGTCCAGCGTGAAGTATTGAACGCATCTTTCGAACATAGTGCCTGCTCCTTAATCGTCCGGATCCTCCGGATGCTTCGCCGCGAGCTCGTTGCAAAACGCCTGGATCCGTTGGAAATTCTCGCGCAGATCAGCCTCCAGCTGGCTCATGACTCGCGCCAGCTGGGGCTGTTCTTTGCTGTTTGGGATCTCGATATGAATCGGTTTAAGTGACAAGTCTTTTTTCATGAGTCTACTCTACCACTTATTGCTTCGGAGCCGTTGCCGCAACGTGATACCGCTCGATCATCTTCTGCTTGTACTGCTTGCGTGCTTCCTTGGTCGCAGCGGTGTAGACTTCGCAGAGAAGATCTGCCTTATCCGCATCCGACAGCCCTCTGTACTCGGGCGCCTTGACCGCGGCGTCGAGCGCCTTCGCGGCTTCGCTCCGGAAGAGCTTCTCATACTCGACCTGCTCCTCCTGCGTGAGATCGATCGTGCCGTACTCCTTGCCGAGATTCAGCTGCTTATAGTCCGACGGTCGCTGCGGCAGGAACTTGTTCACGCCGGTCGACTCGTACAGCCTCGCAAGCTCCGTAGTCAGCTCGTCGTTACGCTCGCTCTTGACGTAGCCGGGCGAGATGAACTGCTCAATGCCGCGCAGGATGTAGTTCGCCGCGGCGCTGTCCGTGGGCTCGAACTCCTCTTCCTCGCCGTAGCCACCCACGTAGGGCTTTACAAGCTTGGACAGGCCCGGTATCTTCGCCATCATGGACTGGATCCAGTAGTGCTTCGAGTCCGGCTGCCGGCGCGTCGTGTCGATCGTCCGTGCCAGCTGCCCGCCGATCGTCGGGTAGAACTGTCCCGCAAAGGACTGCAGCGTGTTGGTCGCGACGGCGCTCAGCGCGTTCTCCGAGCCGTAGGTCTTGAGCGCGCTCTGAATGCCGGAGAGCATCGACATCTCGATCATCGGGTCCGCGATCGACAGCAGCGGCTCCGCGATGTCCTTCCAGTCGAGGTCCTCGCCTCCGGCGAGCTGTTCTGCGACGTCGTAGACCGCGACGCCCATGAACATCGGCATATTCATCGGCGCGAGCCAGTCGAGTGTGATCGAGGTCCCGCCAATCTGGAAGCTGTACGCCTGGCGGCCCATGTCGCGGAAGAACTTCGATGCCCTCGAGTCATCGTCATCTTTGCCGCGGAGCACACCGAGAGCACGCAGCGCGATGCCGATCGCGAGCAGTCCGGTACCGGTCGTGCCGGAAGCAAGCCTGTCGATCGCTTCGGCACGCAGCTTCATCCGGTCTGCTTGACTGAGCGTGGAGTCGTTGTTCGCCTTGTAGATCTGCGCGAAGCCCTGCAGGATGCCCGCCGGCGAATACTCGATGCCTCTCCGGAGGACGTTCGCCGGGGTCTTCGCGAACGGCATGATGCCGCCTACGACCAGCTCCGTCGCAAGGTTACGGCTCCGGATCTCGGTCAGCTTTGTCGCCAGCCAGTTGGCATCGCGGAAGGTCGCTTTCTGCGCTTCACTCACAGCGTAGGTCATCGCCTCGTTGCGCTGCTTCAGCGTCATGTTCTCGCCGGTAAGTCCGCGCGCCGTCATCCACGACGCGTATGCGTTGACATATTGCGGCGCGAGGAACTTCATGTCGAACAGATCGAGCGGCGCCAGCGCGGCCTTGCCGATCTTGTTCAGCGCCTTGTTGTTGAACATGCGCTTCTCTTCTCGGAGCACTGACAGCCCGACGTCCTTACCGCCGCCCTTCAGCAGCGTCTCTGCGTCAGCGAGCGTGCCGCGCGCGTATGCCTTGTTGGTCCGGAACGCGTCCGCGTTCGCGCCGATCCCGAGCGCCTTGGTCCGGTCGGACTGCGCCAGGTGCCGGTCTGCGCGCTCGCGAAGCTTCTCCGCGCGTGCGGTATCGCCTGCCTGCGCGGCTTCGACTGCCTTCTGTTCGAGGCGCTGTCCGCGCTTGACGTCCCACGCTTCGAGCCCTGCCGCGATGACGTCCTTGCCGGAGCGCATCGACGCCATGGCGAGGTTGCCGGCAATGTTCCGCACGTTGGTCCGGACGTTGCCCAGCATGCAGAGGTATCTCCAGCTGCGGAGCTGCTCTTTCATGGTCAGCGGGATCTGCTGCGCGATCTCGGTCAGGATCTCAGTCTGCACACGCGTCGCGTCGGAGAAGCTGTGCACGCCGAGGATCCGCGCCGTCTGGTCTTCGGTCAGCTCGATCGGCTTCATCTTTCCCTTCGCGATCAGATCCTTGTACTCGACATTGTTAAGCCGCTCGATCACGCGGTTCATGTACAGCGCGATGCCTTGCGGGCTCAGCTTATTGATCATGCTGAACGCCTGCACCGTCTGACCGGCAGCCGTGCCGATCATAGCAGTATACACGACCGCCTTCTCGAACGCGTTCACATCGCCGACAGCCTGTGCGTCAAGGATCAGCTGCTCGCCGATCGCGACCGTCTCCGCGCTCGGCGCCGAATGCCTGTTCGCAACGTCCTCCAGATGCTTGAGCGCCGCTTCCTGCCCGCCGAGGTCGATGATCCTCTGCGCGGCGTTGGACTCGGTCTGCTCGTTCGTCTGGCGCTCGTAGTTGAACTCGCCGCGAAGCACCGCCCTGCCGATGTCCGACGCGGCTGCGTCAGTGACGTTCGGCGAGCGCATGAAGGTCTGCGCCGCCCGGCGAACGTAGGTGTCCTCAGTGGTCTGTGTCGGCAACACAACGTTCTCGCGTCCGGGCGCCGTCTCCGTATGCTCCGGCGTCGTCATGGAACCGTATTGCTTACGGAGCTCGGCAAGCCGCGCCTCGACATCTCCGGACAAGGCGTACCGCGCATGCGCTTCCATTGCTTCAGCTGCGTTGCCCGTCATATTCTGACCGTACTCTTTCCCAACCTCGGCGGCGGCCGCCTGCTGTTGCTGCAGGCGCGCGTTCTCCTCGGCGTTGAAGAGGTGTGTGCCGGTGCTCGGGCGGTCGCGTCCGACCTTGTCGTAGGTCTCGCTGAACCATGCGTCGCGTCGCGCGCGGTTGCCCTCGTCTGCGTAGTAGTCATTGAGGCGCGCTGCCAGGCTTGTCGGAGCCGTGCCGTTCAGCATGTTCGCGGTCAGCCCCGAAATGTAGACCGCCTGCTGCGTGCGGTACGTGCCGTCGGTGTTGTACATCTTCCGGTCGATCAGGACCTTCCAATAGCCTTCAACCTTGTTGAGTCCGGGGAAGTAGTCCGGATCGCCGGGCTGACCCTGCTCGCCGTAGTTGCCGTAGCTGAACCGCGGCAGCACACCGAGCATTTCGCAGTACTCCTGGAAGCGGTCGCCGTTGACGTCCGCGTTCTCGATCGTGGAGGTCGGGTCCCAGTACTCGTTCGGGTAGATCCCGACGCCAAGCGGGTTGTCGTCCTTGATCTTGAGCGCAGCCTTGTTCTGCGAGAATGTCTCGTACATTGCCCGCAGCAGTCCGTTCTCGGAGTCTACCTGCGCGATCTGATTGATGAGACTCAGTTCCTTCTTGCCGGAAAGAATCGACTTGCGGATCTTACGTGCGAGGAGCTTCCGGTCCGCTTCCTCTCTGCCGTAGCGCTTGACGAGCTCTTCCTCGGACAGAGCCTTATCGTTCTGCGAGTCCGTCGCGTCATTGATGTCTGCCTTCGACAGCGCCGGGTCGCCCTGCGCCACAGCGCGAGCGCTGATGTTGTCGACGGTCCCGCCGCTCATGTGAACCGGAATGCACATCGTGATCCACGGCGTGCCGAGGACCAGCGCACAATGCTCGCGGTTCATACCGACCACGATCGGCTGTGCGGAGTTGCTGACGGTCGACAGCGCTCTCGCGACCTCGGGATCCACGCCCTGGATCGTCGAGAAGTCGAGCGTGGCACCGGGCTTGACCTTCCAGCGGCCGGCGTTCTCATCGTATTCGTAGGCGACGCTGCCCTTGTAACCCTTGCCGCGTCCGATCATCGAGATGTTGACCGACGCGCCGATCGCGTCGAAGAACGAGATGCCTTCCGGGACCTTCGAGTAGGTCTGCACCGGAGCACCGAGGCACTGCATCTCGAACGCGGTGATCAGATAATCCAGCGCGTTCTTCGACGTGTAGTCCGAGGAGCTCTGCATGCGGTCGCCGCCAAGCCATGCCTGATTCATTACGTTCTGCATAGCCTTGAGGAAGGTCTTCTCGCCGCCCGAAGCGAACTCGCCCTTGCTGTTGACGAAGGACAGCTTATTCTTCGGCTGATTCTTGCTTGTACTCTTCTCGGCGTTGATGCCGTACCGCGGCGCCTTTGCGACCTCTTGGCTCTTCACGTTCGACACCGCCGCGCCGTAGGTGAACTCGCCGAGGCGGGCGTCCGTGTACCCATAGGTAGCTTTGCCGAGCGCCGAGCCGCCGGAGGTGCGGAATCTCCACACATCGGGGTACTGCGTCGCGAACTGGTCGGAGGCGTTCAAATCGAACAGCACATCCGTCGGAACGACGAAGGTCGCGTTTCCGTCTGCGCCGAGCGCCCAGCTCTGACCGTCTGCCGAGAGCACGCTCTTCTTCAGTGCGAAGTCGCCTTTCTTGTTCTGGTTAAGAAGCACCTTCGTGAACCAGCCGTAAGCGTCGGTCAGCTCCATGCGCTGCTGCACCTCTTGGTAGATCGCCAGCTTGCTCGGATCCTTGACGCCTTTGAGATCGTAGCGTGCCATGCAGTCCTCAAGGAACTGCGCGTAGATCTGGATCGACTTGGCCCGGGCTTCAGACATAGCGACCTTGCCGTCCTTGCGGCCGCGCACCCAGCCCTTTTCGCCGAACGCTTTGTTCACCTCGGCGATCTGATCGAGATAAGTCTGCGCGTCAAGGCCGTGCTTTGCCGCGAGATCCTTGATCAGCGCTTCATAGTTGCCGGCGCCCTCCGCGGGATTGACGATCGACTCCAGCTGCGCCTGTACATCCCGGAAGGCGGCGAGCGCCTGCGCCGGGGACATGGCAGCGTAGCGGTCCTGGTAGACCTTGATGCGGTTCAAATAGCCGCCCAAGCCGAGCCAGCGATTGAACACGTAGCACATTGAGCACGGTGCGTCGATGCTCTTCTTGCCGTTGATCATCGCGTTCTGCAGCTCGATGATCTCCTCGGCGTAGAGCCCGCGACCCTTCTCGACCATCGCCTCGGACATTGCGGTCACGAGATTCTGCGTCTTGCGGCAGATCGTGCCGAAGTCGACCGTGCGGCTGTACTGCGGATCGCTGTTCGACGTGATCGAGCTGAACACATAGCCGCCGATGAAGTCCCACACCATCTGGTTGTCACCGTAGGCGAGGCACATGTTCGACAGGTCCGTGAAGAGGTTCACGATCTGCGCGGCGGTCGACAGGTTCTCCGTCGGGATCGCGCGCAGGTTCGTCCCTTGCTCAAGCTCTGCGGGTTTGAAGCCTTCGATGTTTCCGTACTTCTGACCGAGCTTGATGAACGCGCCGATCGGAGAATGGTTCATGATGTCGTCGGTCGTGATCGGTCCGTCGACCGGCGAGTCCATGTTCGGCTTCAGCTCTTCGGTCGATACGCGATTGCCCTGCCCGTCGTACCGATTTCGGTACACCTTGAACGCGCCGCCCTCCGTGTCGACGTACAGACCCGCGCCGACCAGGAGCGAGGTCACGCTGTTACGGTTGATCTTCGCGCCGCCAAACGCCTTCGCCTGATGCAGTGCTTTGATGTATAGTTTTTCCGCGGTCAGTAGCTCTTTGGCTGCAGGATTGCCGCGGTTACCGGCAAGCATGTTCTGGATCCCGTTAAGGATCCGCTTGCCGAGGCTCTGACGCTCCGCACAAAGTCTGTTAACAGACTGTTCATCTGTGAACAGATTGTTCTCGCACCAGCGGGACACGATCTCTGCCTTTGCTTCGGCGGTCGCCGCCTCGTCGGACAGGGCGGCCTCGCCGGCTTCAGCGTGCGCGTCTGCGTACAGCTGTCGATAAGCAGCAATCTCCACATTCAGGTTGAAACCGGGATCCTGACCAAGCTGCGCGAAAACGTACTGCTGCAGCTGCTCGTAGGCCTTCGTGCCCTCCATGTAGTGAGCGAGCTCGTGCACGAGAAGCCGCATCGGCGCCTTGTCAGTATCGCGCCCGATCTGGACCGTGCCGTCATCAAGATACCGAGCGCCGACTCCCTTCGGAAGGTTGTCAACGATCTGCACGTCGATGCCGAGCGCTTTGCCGATTGCTACCGCTTTGTCGAGCTCAGCCTGCCGTTCTTCGGGCGTCACCGTAGCAGTTTGCTGTTCGGACTGAACCGGGGCTTCCTGCGTCTCTGAGGCGGTCTGTGCGGGTGTCGTCTTCTGATCGGCTTGCTGCTCGATCGCCTCCAGCTCACCGAGCGCGTCGAGGATCTTCTGTGTTGCCTCGTCCGCGATCAGTCCCTCGGCGACGATCTGGTTCATCTCGTCGGTCAGTGCTTCACGCTGTTCCGTAGTCAGCACGCCCTCGCTGTTTTGAGTCTCGTCAATGGCTGCGAGTGCAGCTTCCTGCGTCCGATACGCAAGCGCACGTACGACCGCGTTACGAATGTTGTCAGCTTTCGCCCGAGCTTCAGACGCTTCGACCCGAAGCGAATCTGCCAGGCCTTGCATGGCGACGGAGTCGCCTCCGTCTGCGGCGTACGCAAGGGTCGCCGCCCGACGATTCTCCTCGCGTGCCTCACGCGCTGCTGCGAGCTGCTCTGCAGCGCGGACCTTTGCTGCCTGATACTGTTCGTCCGTGAGCTCGCCGTTCTTGTAGGCTTTGTACGCCTCCGCAGCCTCCGCGTGAGCCTCGTCGTACATAGACTCATACAGATCGTCGTAGGCGTCGAGCTCCGCGTGATAGTCAGCTGTGCGCTGTTCCTGACGCTGCTTCTCTGCACGGATCTCCTCGGTCAGACCGTCAGCTGTGGCTTCGAGGTTCTCCGCTCTGGAGACCTCTGCCTGTGCCATCCGGTTGACCGCGGCCACCGCGCCGGCGAGCACGGGCTTGTCGCTGTACTGATTCACCAAGGTGCTTACGGCGGCGCCGTAGAGCCGGGCCTTCGCTTCTCGCTGTGCTTCGGTCGCCTGCTCCAGCGCGTCAAGCGCGGAGATCGCGTTACCGACCGACTCGGCATACGCGCGGGCGTTGTCGAAGCGCTTGCGGGCGGGGTCCGTATCGTCCGTCTGTGCCAGATCGTAGTTGCTGTCCAGGGCAGCCGCATCGCCGGTAACACTGAGCGTCGCGGCGATCTCGGAACGGCTGTGCGCCCGGATCTTGGCCGACGCCTCGGTCATCGTATTCTGTGCGCGTTTCCGGGCATTGTTGAGCTCGGTACGCGCGTCCTGACGCAGACGTTCATTCTTCTTCGCGGTGTCGGCCTGCTTGCTCTCCGCAAGCGTCAGCTGTTCCATCGCGTGGACCATCGCGTTCGCGGACGTAGCGTCGTTCGGATCGCCCGCCGCGATCTGATTCTTCCAGTACATGACGTCGCGTGCCTTCTGAGCATCGTCTTCATCAAGCGACGCGACCGTCGCCTCGTATTGCTTCTGCGCCGCGGACAGCGTAGCATTGGCGTCGAGGTAATTCTTCCAGGCCTCGTTCCACTCGGACGTCGGAAGGATCTTCGCCGGGTCGTAGTCCTCAGCCTTGACGATGTAGTTTCCATCGGTGCCGAGGTTCGCGCCGTACTGCTTCAAGGCGAAGTCTCCGAATTTCTGCATGTTCTCCGGAGAGCTCAGTGCGAACTCCATCATGCTGTTGACGTAGGTCTCGCCGTAATTCTGGAAGGCAAGACCGAGCGCACCAGTGAGCGCGCCCATGCCCATCTGCGACAGCAGCTCCTCCCCGGAGAACTCTGCGTCCGGGTCGTAGATCAGCTTTTTCAGGAGCCAGTCGAGACCGTAGCTCGTGCCTTCTTCGACCGCCTCGGATCCGGCGTTCATCGCCATCTTAATAAGATTAACAGCCAGAACGCCGATCTTCCCGGACAGCATCTTACTTACACCGGAGGTCATCACCTTGCCGAGAATCGCGTTGCCAAGCTTGCCAAACACGATATCGGCGCCCATCTTCTCGGTAAAGCCCTCGACTACGCCTGCGAGAAGACCATAGGTCATAGCGTCTTTGTTGCTGGCGCCCTCCGCACGGGCTTCAGCATAACTGCTACCCATCGCACTCGTAACGAAAGGCGCAGACTCAATGCCCCACTCTACGACTTTTGCAAGCTTGGAGCCGCTGGTCAGCCAAGTGGCCGCCGCCGTACCGCCTTCGCCGAATAGACTAAGCGCCCCACCTACTGCCTTGCCGAACACACCGCCGGTCTTTGCGACCAGGTACATGCGAACAAGCTCAGATCCGGCGTCGGTAACCGTCGAAACAAACCCGGACTGATTGTCGTGCTTATAAACCGAAGACAGAATGGTTTGTGCCCGGTTGATCCCTTCCGCGATCTCACCGGACTTCCCGGAAGAATCGCCGCCGTTTTCGAGCATGTCTATGAAGTTGATAGCGCCTGCCGCGTAGGATACAACGCCCCGGGCCAGCATTATTGCGGGCGCCACTGTCCAGGCGTCGGTAGGGGTTTTCGTGTTTGCGTCCTGCAGCATGATGAGCTCAAGGTCTTCCGCGCTGATGGAATTGATGTATTCTGCAGCGAACGGATCCTCGGAAGCGGTCTCGAGCAAATACTCACGATAATGCTCCGGATCATAACCAGCAAACACCATGCCGCCCATGTAACCCTTTTCCTGGAGGAACTGATCGACTTCCCAGTTAGAGTATCCGTGTGCCACGGCTTCTTCTCTAAACTGATCCACGGCGGCTTTGTTATCAGCCGAGGTTGAAGCAACCGACTCGACAAGCTCGTTGGCAGACATCGTCCCGGTGTAATCCGAGCCGCCCCAGCCGACAGTTTTACGCAAGGTCTTGAGTCCGTACTCTTTGCTTTTCGCGTCGAGATCAAATTCTCCACGGAGCGCGACGATCTTGTCGACGTCTTCCTTCGTCTTATACTTTCCCGTCCAGCCGGAGCCGACCGGGATGCTCGGCGCCACCTGAAGCGCCGCCTGCAGGCGTTTCTTAAATGCCTCGTCGCGTTTCTTGCGTTCCTTATAGGACAGGCCGTCCCAGTCGCGGGAGGTGTCGCCTTCGTCATAGCCGCCCAGCGCAGCGATCGCCGTGTCGTAAGCGCGAGCCAGGAGCTCCTGCGTCGCGCCCTTAGCCACAGCGCCGGAAACATAGGTCTGCAGCTCTTCGTCGTTTGCATCGTTGATGACCAGGTTGAGAAGGTCCGTGCCGAAGCGCGTAGCGACAACATCACCGTAACGGTAGACCTGTTCCTGGGTGGCGGTGTCAAAATAGAAGCCGGGGCCGTACGGATTCCTGCTGGTCTGGCTGCCCGCGGTAAGACCGCTCATTACGGCATAGAACTCGTCGGAGTTGTAGCCGCCGAGCGCGAGATCTTTACAGTAGGCTGCGACATCCGTCTGCTTCGCGACCTTGAAGGCCTTCTTGGCGTTCGTGAACTCAGCGTCCATACCTGTGCCGGGCGTCGATTCCGTCGCCGTGCCAAAAGAGCCGGAGCGCCCGCTTTTCGCGGATCCGGTTTCGGAGACACGCGGACCGTTCGTCGGGCTTGCCGGGATCGAGCCCTCGTTCGTATAGCCGATCTTGACCGCGGCGTCACGCACCGCGCCGTTGATCTTACCGTAGCCGTGCTCGGTCTCGGACGCCGTCACGTTACGGTCATACATCGAGGTAAAGTCGCTGAGGCTGAAGCTGATGTCCGGGACCGGCGGGAAGTAGTAGCCCTTCTCCTCGACGATGGCGTCGATCTCTGCTTGTGTCGGTTCGCTCGGAACGCCCAGCTTATCCGCAGCGTCTTTAGTCTGCTTCTCTGCCGCCCGGCGCGTCACCTGCGACTGAATATACGCACCCTCCGGCGTCAGAGGCTCCGACTCTTCGGCGCTGCTGGACTTTTTCTTTTTCGCTGCCGCCGCGACTTCGGCTTCTGCGATACCGGAGTAGTAATCGCCAAGAGCCGCGTACTGTGGTTCGTTCAGCGTGTCGAAGTAGATCTGGTTCCACTCATCAGAGCCGCGCTGCACGCCCTTGAACTCGGCTTTATACAGCCGGTCTGCGACATCATTGTTGAAGGACTCGAGCAGCTTCTCCTGGGACTCGCGCTTCGTAAGTGCGTCGTCAAACGCCTTGGCGTCTGCCGCGTACTGAACCTTCCAGTCGTCGTACTCTTTCAGGTACTTCTCGAGATCCTTCTCGTTCGGCATGCCTGCCTGCAGAGCCCATGCGTCGTACGCGGACTTCTTGTCCTTGTACTTGGAGTACAGACTCGGCGGCAGCGCGCCCATTGCCTTGGCTTCCTGATCGAGAGCGTCGTGGCCGTACTCCCACGTCTTCTGGTATTTCTGCGTCACCCAGCTCACCTGGTCCGGCGTCAGCTGGAACAGGCGGTTATCCGAGGTCATGAGACCTTCGTTCATCTGCTTCGTCAGCGTATAAGACTTGCGCGCTTCCGGCGTATCCATCGACCACAGCTGCTGCGGCACGTTGCCGTGATCAGACTGCGGAGCAGACGAAGCCATAGACGACGAATACGCCTGACGTGCTTCAGGCGTATCGTACTTCTTGAGTTCTTCGGGAATATTCGATGCCATTCCGTTTACCTCACTTTAACATGTTTTCTGTTCTGGAACCGTAGAGCGGTGCCGAGTCAAGGCGGCTGCCACCACGCGCGCCGAGCTTAGCGTAGTAGCGGTTCCACAGGGACTGAATGTAACCTTCTTCGTCGAAGGCAGCTGCCGCGTTCGGATCAGTAGACTGCGCCGCGCCGGCGCCGGATCCACCACCGCCTCCACCGCTCGCCTTCTTCTTGAGATACAGGTTGTACATGTCGCCGGCACGCTGGTACGCATCCTTTTCAGCCTGTGCACGCATCTGCGCGTTGAAGATCGCGATCTGATTCGCCCGGTCGGCTTCCTGCGCCTGCCGGTTGAAGACGCCCTCGAGCAGCTGCGAGCGGTAATTGCTCTCCGCGGCAGCGATGTCCGCGTTTTCGCTCTGCTTGAGACGGTTCTTAATATCGGTGACCCATGTTGACGACAGGATCCCGCGCGCCGCGGCGTCTGCGTCAGTCGCAGCACGCTGCTGTGCGGTAGCCTCCTGCCGGCTCCGGATCTGCTGATCAACCGCCGGACGCAGATATTCACTGATCTGCGCGGCGATCTCGTCCGCGGTCGGAGCGGTGTACTCGATCGTGTTCGGGTTCATGCCCGCAAGGATCTGCTCGTAGTACTGCTGAAATACCGGATCAGCATTATAACCACTGTTAGGCATTTCTCTACCTCCTTAATTTCTCGGATTGAGCTCGATGCTAAAGCTCGCGCCGTTATGCACACGGAACGGCTGACCGTTGATTGACTCGAATCGGACCCGGAATACGCTCGTATAAGGCATTTCCGGCGCCAGCCACAGGATCCGTCTGGACCGGATATCGGCGATCGGGTACTGCTTATCGAACAGCACACCCTCGGGTGCTTTGATGATCACCCGGATCGGACCGGTCACGTCAAGCCCGATACGGCGAAGCTTCTTAAAGGTCGACACGTCGCCGAAGCTGAGATCCTGCGACTCCCAGGCTGCGTCGATCGGCGCGCCTGCGAGCTTGTGATATCGCTGTTCCCAGTCGGTTTCGTCCGAGTCATCGCTCAAAATGCACTGACCGTCCTGTGCGTTGACACCGTCCAGGAGCAGACTGAGATTGCTGTCGTAGTCTCCGCAGCAAGCGAGCAGTCCACGCCGGGTCGCGGCGATCGAGGACAGCAGGTCGTACGTTGTGATAGACCCGGTGGTCAGGTCGTACTTGACGAGCTCGCCCTTCTTCTCGATGCACGACGTGCGTCTGAAGTAGATGCCGCCGTTCCAGTAGGTCGTGTACCTGACATTGGAGATCTCGCGCGAGAGATCCATGCCGTAGTTCCGCACCTTCTCGCCGCTGTGAAGCTGCAGATATGCTTGGACGGTCCGGTCGTTATCGACGCGCTGAAGGCTGCTGCCGTCGTAGTAATAGAGCCCGGTGTCGAGGACCACGTACGGAACGCCGTGGACATCCGCGATTCGATCCTGCATGATCAGCGGCTGACCGTAGTCGAATTTCGGCAGGCTCTGACCGGCGCCGGCGTACACGCGCTCCAGCGTGTACTGCGACGGCGTCGCGCCGTACAGACGCCACAGCTCGTCGCCGCACCAGATCAGCAGCTGCGACTGGAACGAGAACAGGGCCGTAATGTAGCCCTCGGTACCGACCTGCACATAGCCGCCGCCGGTGTCCGCGCTCGCGTCGTCCGCGGTCCAGTCTTCAATCGTACGGCTGTCGCCGGGCAGGCAGCTCCAGTAAAGCCGGTTCGGATAATTTCGGTCGCCGGCTGCGAACAGGCGCCCGAAGTGTGAGCACATGTACGACACCGGCTGATTCGACAGACCGCCGCGGACCTTAACGTAGTGGCCCACGGACACGCTGCCGGACGCCATCGGGTCCATAAACGTAATGATAGAATAGTTCGAGCCGAGCTCAACACCGGACACATACGACGCCGTATAGTCGAGCTCATCGTCTTCGTTCGCCATGATATAGACGCCGGCATAGACACAGCGCTTGATCTCGTCTTCAGTCATGACGCGGCCGATCTTAACACCAGTGATCTTGCTGTTGGCTTCGACGAGTTCCGTAACAGCGTCGGACGTGATAAACATGCCCGTCCCGAAGTCCCGGACATAGAACGACTCCTCGTAACCGATAACGATCGGACCCGGCATTTCACTGGTGTAGCCGCGCCGACGCAAACCGATGACCACGCGTTCGCCAGAAATGCTTGTCAAGAATAACCGCTCACAGGAACGGAGCTTGCTGCGATCCTCCAAAGTGTCGGGTGTGTATACGGTCGCGGCGTGCGTCGTCGTGACGCCGGTATCAGCGTCAACGACCTGAGACACACGAACGATCGTGCCGTCGTACAGGAAGTACGCGTATCCGTTTTCGGTCTCCCACATGAGCGTCGGATCCAGCTTCAGATCCGGCTCGTCCAGAACGTCCGGGTACGGCACGACGCCGACCATGGTCTGCAAGGCGCCGTCGGAGGTATCGACATTCACAGCCTCTGCCGCGAAGCCGTCCTGCACGAGGTTATCAGCAAGACCGTAGCGTGCGCCGAAAAACCGCTGAAACGAAAAGGAACTCGTCGCCATTACCAGCCTCGATTCTTCAGCCGATACGATTCAGTCGCACCGTACTGATTCTTCTTAATATCACGCCGCAGCTCCTGGAACATCTGCAGCTGGGTGCGTCCGCGCTGCTGTTGCCAGCGATCGCCTCCGAGCCCGAACTGCGACGAGATGTACATAGGCACCAGTCGGAGATACGGTGCCGGCAGCGGGATCGTGTCAGTCGTCAACACGGCCGGCTCATAATAGTACTCGTAGGTCACACGGACCTGTCCGGTATAGTCCGCGCACAGATAGATTACGTCCCCTTCAGCCCTGGTGTGATAGATCCGGTCGCCGGCGCGTACGCGGAGAAGATTGTACACCGGGTGCGCGAGCGCCGACAGACTGAACTCGCCGGCGGTCACGCTTACCTGCTCGTCATGCGCGACGGGGCGGCAGTCCTTCGACAGCTCGAGCACAGCGTCGTTCGCGTACTGCAGGAACAACCGGTCGTACTGATCGTGAGAGATCTCTGTCTCCCCGAGACCAAGGTCTCGAAGTGCTGCGTTAATAGCCTCGCCGAACGTCATGGTCTCAGCCCTCCGTGGTGTTTACGTTGGTAATGCCGAGGATCGCCTGCGCGTTGGCAAGCGCCTCCTCACGGGAATCGTCGCGGACCAGCTTGCCGCGCCCCTTGTACTCGTCCTCGAGGTCCTTCTTCATTTTGACCGTCTTCAGGTTGTCGTTGATCAGAGCGGCAACCGACTCAGGCACCTCAATGAGCTCGTTCCGCGGATAGCTGAACGGCACGCCGTTGATGAACCCCTGATAAAAATCTTCGTACGGTTTGTCGGGATCCGTCGGGATCACGATCTGGACCTTCTTCTGCTTCTTGAGAATCTTGCGCGTGTCGCCCGCCATTGCGGCGAGTTCTGCCTCGGTGATTTGGTTCTTAGCCATTTTTATTACCTCCAGGTTATATTTGAAGGGGGCACGAAGCCCCCTTCGTGGTGCAGTGCTTATGCGGTGAAGCCGTGCTCGATACGCACGATCCACGCGTCGTTGAGGATCTTCACGGTGAACGCGTCGATCTTCGCGCCGACGGTGCTGATCTGATCGAGCGGGTCAGCGGAGCCTGCGGAGCCCTTGGGCTTGACGATCGAGTGAATCGCGCTGGAGCCGTTGATGTCAACGACGCCGTACGCTTCCTCACCGAAGACGATCGTCTGCTGCAGGTCTGCGCTGGACGCGCCTGCCGCTGCCAGCGTGGGTGCGTTGGATGCTTCGACGAACACGACGCCGAACAGACGGCCGATCTCGCCGGAGTAGATCTGCTCCGCGTTGCTGTACTTGCTGACGTCCTGCCAGAGCGAATCGCTCTGCAGATCGTACGTCGCATCGGGCGAGCAGATGCAGATGAAGTGCGGACGACGAGCCGCACCGTCCGGACCGGACGTGAACGGGTTCGCGTGGTTCTTCTTCAGCGTGCGGACAGCCTTGCGGATCTCCGTCACGGTGAGGATGTCGGTACCGGCGACGCTTGCACGAGCGGTCTTGCCGTTCGCGTACTGGACGTTGGTACCGGCCATCAGCGCGTTGCGCGCAACCTGGTCAGCAACGTTGCCGAGCAGATCGCCGAGCAGGCGCATGGAGTCGTTGACGTAGGGATCGATCGCGACCATGTCGAGCAGGTCAGACGTTGCGACGTACGCACCGTACTGCTTGACAGTCGCCTCGATCTGGGTCTGCGTCGGGGTGAGACCATCGGGTACGACACCCTCGGTCAGCTCATGCAGATACTGGTCCGGGGTGAAGAGGTTCCAACGACGGAAGTTGACCTTCTTGCCGTTGCCTCTCGGGATGTTGCGCTTCTGACCGAAGTTCACATAAACGTAACGCTTTTTGGCGTAGTTCAGGAGCTTGCGGTCGTAGTACGTCTGGATGACGCCGGTACGCGGGGCGCTCGCGCCCTGCGGAGTGGTTGCCGCACCTTTAGTGTTGTTAAGGTCGGTAGCCAGAGTGGTGTTGGTATAAAGAGCCATTGCCCTATCTCCTTTAGATTCTTACATGAATTCCCGCGTTCGCGTATCGATCGACCTGTTGTTCGAGCTTACGGAACTCTGCGTCGCTCATGTCGTTGATGCCGCGCGGCACGGGTGCCGGTTGGCTGCTCGGCGAAATGGACCGCGGTAACGCCTGCTGTGCCATCACTCTCTGCCTCTCGACGTCAAGCGATGCCGCACGGAAGCGCTCTTCCGCGATACGGACTGCCGCAGCCTCGCCGTACGCCTTCGCATCGTCGAAGAACTCCGGATAGATCTCCAGGCACTTCTCAATGCTGAAGTCGGACGGCAGCCGTCCGTTCTGCAGGGACCCGCGCACGGCCTCTGTGAGCGCCTTTGCACGGTCTTCTGCGGTGTCCTGAGGCGCCTGTGCCGGCGTCTCCGGTTCTGACGGTCCTTGGGGCATCTGGGCACGGAGGACGGCTTCGGCAAGGGCTTTCGGGTCCTTGCTGAGGCGCTCTGCCTCCGACGCGAACATCTCGTCGCGGATACGCTTCACCGCTTCCTTCTGGCTGATGTTGTCAGCCTTCGCGCGGCGGGTCACCATATCCTTGTAGAGTAGATACTCCTCGGACTTTGTAATGCTTTCACGTACCTCCTTCGCCTTCCGGTTAAGAGCAGCCTCGTGCTCCTCATAAGTGAAGGTCTTCGGCTGTTCTGCCTGTACAGGTTCCGCGGGGGCAGCTGCCGGCTCTTCGCTTGCGTTGAGGTCCACATACTCAGTCTCCTCATCCATGGGTTCAGGGTTGCCTGCAACAGCGTCGTCCTGCTGCGGATCCGTAGCCGCCAGGAACTGTTCGATCTCCTCGAACGAGGCGGTGTTCGGATCAATACCGACCGGTTGACTCATAAAAGTCTCCTTTCCTTGTTACGCCGGTTACCGCCCGGCGGGGCGTATTATCAGTTAAAGGCTTTCGCCTTAAACAGCGTTTTGTGCCATGCCCTTCGGGATCTCCAGCGGCGCCGTAGCGAGCGCCTGTTCCTGTTGCGCGCCGCGGGTCGCCATCGCCGCCTGTGCGCGCTGCATGGTCTGTTTATAGGAGGAGAGCTCCTGCTGCATCTGTTCAAGCTGCTGCATCAGCTGCTGATTCTGCTGCATGAGCTGCGCCATCATCGTCTGCTGAGAGGCGCGGATCTTCTGCAGGACAAGCTCCTTGTCCTCGAAGTCCATCATCTCGATGAACGGCGTGAAGTCGGAATTCTGACCGGACGCCATCTGCATGAACTGCAGTGCGAGGTCGTTGTTCTGCTGTTTCGCATAACGCGTCTGCCGCGCAACACGAATGAAGATCTGTCTCGTCGGCGTCCGTCCGTCTTCCTGCATCGCCTTGAACAGCTTCGAGTCGATCGTCAGCTCCGTCGAGTTACCGTCGACCGTCAGCACGGCCAGGTACGGGATCAGCGCGCAGTCCGCGAGCGTATCGATCGCCATGGCGGCGAGACGCTTGAACATCTGCTGCCGGCGCTCGGCGACCTTCGAGGATCGCTTCGTCGCCATCGTCTGCAGCGCGCTGATCGCGGATCCGGCGGTCACACCGCCGCCCGGGATGCCTCGGGACTGATCGTTCGTGCCGGACTCTTCCTTGATCGCCTGCTGCAGGTACGTCAGATAATTCATGATGTACTGCGGGAGCGGCTTATCCTGGAACCACTGCACGCCGGTAATGTCGTTGACCTTGATCGCTTCCTTCGAGAAGTCGACGATGTCGTCGTACGCTTCCTCGTTCGCGGAGCTGATGAACACGCGGCCGCGGCTCGAGCGCAGCGCGCTCGTCATGATGATCTGGTTCAGCTTGTCGCTGTACATCTGCAGACCGGCATGAATATCGGCGATGCCGTTTCCGAACGGCGTCCCGACGCGCGGGTAGAGCACGTCAAGCTCGAACGGATACAGTCCGTGTTCGTACATGCCCTCGCGCTTCACCGTCGCGCTGTTCGCGACCTCGACGCCGCCGGCGAACTGCGCCATGTGGACACGGTAGCGGTTCTCTTTCGCGTCGAACTCGCGGTACCACATCTCGACGAAGATCATGCTGTCATCGCTGTTCATGATGTTGTTCTGCGGGTCGTCGGCGCTCTGAGCGCGGTCGTTGAGGTTCTCCGGGTCGATCGACATCTTGTCGAACTTGTCCGGGTAATGCTTTTTGAACCAGTGCCGCGGATGCCGCTCGAACTTGAACACGACGCGGTTGTCCTGCACACGCGACGTCGTCGGGTCGAACATGATCGACCGGGACGGGACGTGCCGGATGAAGACGCCGCCGGTGCGGAAGTTGTGCGCGTCAGCCACGCCCTTCAGCTCGTAGCCGACCTCGAACACGGTCCAGCCATACACCAGCAGCTCGTGCGTCGCCTCGAAGTAATGCTCGTTGAAGTCACAGTCCTCCAGCTGACGGTGCAGCACCATGTTGATGATGCGCGCGTCGGCTTCTTTCAGCCCGTCCTGCGGCTTCACGTAGCAGTCCGGAAGATCCTGATACAGGTCCGCTTCGAGATTCTCGATCGTGCTGTGGATGATCGGCACGGAGGGCTCCGGCTGTTTGGAGCCGTAGCAGCCGTCCGCTTCCGCTGACTTGCCGTTCACCGCGGCGTTAGCTTTGATCAGCGGCCAAGTATCGCCGAGATACAGCCGTTCGCAGTTATCCATCCGGATCCACTCGTTCTGATACGCGTTTCGATACTCTTTGAACAGCGACATCGCCGCTGCGGCGAACTCTTCGCTGTTGTAGCTCTTGCCGGTGAACGCTTCGTCGATCAGGCTCATCACGTTCTCGGGCGCCTGTACGGGAATAGGTCTCGTCTCCATGTCTTACACTCCAAACCAATTACTCGCCTGCTTGCGCGGCTTCTTGTTCTGTCCCAACGGATCGAGCGCTGCTCTGCGCGCCTTGCCGGAGAGGATGTTCCCCAGCCGCTTCGGCTGCGGGCGGCTCATGACGCCGTATCGCAGCGCCTCCGGCGCGTGGTCTTCCAGGTGATCGGCGACGTCCTCCGGGTTCGTCGGGCTCGCCGTCAGTGCCGGCAGCGTCCTGATCAGGTTCTTGCAGTTACTGAAGATCACCAGCCCCGGCTCGCCGTCGTCCATCGGCGCGAGGAACTCGTGGATCCTCTGCCACCCGGGGACGCGCGCGTTGTCCGCGGCCATCAGCGGGACGCCGTTCAGCACGAACGTCTCCGCGATCGACTCGCCCTTCATGCCCATGCCGCGCTGCTGCCAGGCGTCCGGTGACGCCACGGTGTACTGCACCTTGGCATTGCCGGTCTTGGACCGGATCAGCTGCGCCACGTTCGTCGACAGGGTCCTCCGCACGTACAGCTCGTCGTACACGATGACCTGCCCGGTCGGCGACACTGCGAACCACAGCACGCAGCACGGGTCGTTGAAGCCCCAGTCCATCGCCCGGAAGCGACGCCACGAGGGCGGGATGTCGTACGGCACACGGACGTGCACCGCACGGTTGAAATCGTCAAACACCTGACCTTCCACCGCATCCCAGTCCCCGTCAAGGAAGGCTTTCCGGAGGTGCGGCGCCAGCTGCTTGAGGGTTCTGAGATACGACGGATCGCGCTCCATGAGCACCTTGTTGTCGTAGACACGCGCGGGGACGAACGCGTAGTCTTCCGGGTGCTCCTCATCGCGATACTCGCGGTCGATGAACAACCGCTTAACCCAGTGGTGGCCGGGACCGCCCGGGTTACAGGTGAAATACATGCGAGGCGTGAAGTCCTCGCGGACGTTACGGTTACAGGTCGTCAGGAACTGCATCTGGCTCTCGGTGAAGTGCGTTGCCTCCTCCATGCCGATGACGTCGTACTCCTGACCTTGGTACTGGTACACGTCGGCTTCCCGGTCGCAGTAGCCCAGCTTGATGCGGCTGCCGTTCGGGAACGTGAACTCGCGCTGTGTCGAGCTGTACACCGCAAGCCCCGCGAGCTCTGACTGCAGCGGCAGGATGTGGTTCTCGCGCAGCTCCGGCAGTGTCCGGCGCAGCAACAGCAGGTTCAGTCCGGGGTACCGCAGCGCCAGCAGGATGAACTTCCGGCGCATTGCCCACGACTTGCCGCCGCCTCTCGCGCCGCCGTATGCCGTGTACTTTACCGTCGACCGGAAGAACCGCATCTGCGGCTCGCTCGGCGGGGCACCGGGAAGGACGAACGTTGTCTTCTTCGCCTTCGCGCTCATCTGCTCGCCTCGTCGGCGTCTTTCTGACTCATGCCGCTGATGCGGATCGTAAAGCCGTTGCTCGCCTCGATCTCCGCGTCAGCGCTGTTCAGCAGACTCCCCGACAGAACGATCTTCGCCACCGTCGCATCCAGCTTGCCGAGCAGAGCCTTCTCCGTCAGCATCGCCTCGATGCGGGTGATCGTGTTGATCATGATCTCGCGGCTCTGTGCGTTCGCAGCGGGGTCTTTAAGCAAAGTCTTGACGTCGCTTTTCTGCACACCGAGAAATGCACAAAGCCCTTCTACCGTGTGCGGCGTGTACCGGTCGTAGATGTTCTTGCCGACCTGAACGCGCTCTACGGGCAGGGAGTCCACGTACTCGAAGTACGCGTCGACCACCTTTTGCAATTTTGTCGGGGTCCCGAAGATCGCGACGCCTGTTTTCGTGTTGCCGTAACTTGCCATAGTGTCCCTCCACGGTGCACCATAGCATAAAAAAAGAATCCCTTGTTGCCGCAATGGAACAGGGACTCCGAAGAGGTATGCGGTTGTGTAGGTGAGGAGTTTACCGGGAAAAATGGCACGATGGCACGCGGGCTGGCTACAAATATTTGAGACTCCCGATGGCACCGAACTCCGCTTTTGATCCCACGTTCTTCCGAAAAGCTGATTTTTTGCTAAGGTACCCTAAAGCCCTCCGCGAAAGAGAAAAGCAAAAACAAAATTCCAAAACGAGAGAAACAAAAAGACCCTGGATCGATTTTCCAGGGTCATAGTACCCATTGTGGGTACCGAAATACCCAGTGTTTACTGGGCAATCGGGCTATGCGTTGGTAACGGCGTCGGTAACGAACGCGTACCAGAAGCAGAACAGGGCGTCCCGCCTCCATTGATAAAGCTGGCGCGCGCTGCACTCCCAGCGCCGGCAGAGAGCGTCCCGATCGGCAGCGGTGACCGGCCAGTCCCCTGCGCGCAGGAGATCATAAACAGGTAACAAGCCGCCCGGAACCCTGCCGTTTGTCCAGTCAGCGCGCCGGAGATCGTCGCGGAGCAGCGCCTCTGTGCGCTCGGAGAGCTCGCCGAGGGCTACGTGATCGGCGGCGCAGGCCAGGATGTCATCAGGTGCATACATTTTCGAGGTCCTCCTCTCGTGGCCGCGCGGGGTTCCCGGCGGCGGTCGTTTTTCTGTGCATCGCCACTGTCAACACTCAGTGATGACATTTCGTCATACCGACATATTGACATTTACGCCTCTCAATAGGTATTATACTGCTATAATCCAATGATTTCAAGGAGGCACGCTACGATGAAA
>JAEEGL011701799.1_pt1 | contig 30935 bp, 20 predicted proteins | sample 9134231 | NCBI WGS metagenome assembly JAEEGL01 (sample SAMN16246548, study PRJNA631951) | gut metagenome | biome: gut microbiome; feature: rumen; material: fiber-attached | host: Bos | place: Iran: Karaj | collected 2018-10
ACTTTATTTTGGAAGATGTCCGCACCAAGATTGAAAGTGTAGAAGGTGTGAAGAGCACCAATGTCAATCTGGTGTTCGAACCTGCTTGGGATCAATCAATGATGAGCGAAGAAGCCCGCGTAGAACTAGGATTTGATTGAAAAAACGAAACAACGAATTAAAACAAATAATAGTTATAATTAGTGCAATTCGTGTAATTCGTCTTCATTCGTTGTTTTAAAAATCATTTGTAGTTAATTATGAAGAATATATACTTTCTTTCCGACGCTCACCTTGGCTCCTGGGCTGTGGAGCATGGACGGATGCAGGAGCGACGTCTGGTGCGCTTCCTCGACTCCATCAAGACGAAGGCTGCTGCCGTCTACCTGCTGGGCGACATGTTTGACTTCTGGTATGAGTACCGCTACTGCGTTCCCAAAGGCTACACCCGCTTCCTGGGTAAGCTCTCGGAACTGACCGACATGGGCGTGGAGGTACACTACTTCACCGGCAACCACGACATTTGGGCCTACGACTATCTGGAGCGCGAGTGTGGTGTGGTGCTGCACAAACAGCCGCTCACCGTCGAGCTGTACGGAAAGATTTTCTACCTGGCTCATGGGGACGGGTTGGGCGACCCTGCACCAGGCTTCAAGTTCATACGCGCCGTCTTCCATAACCGCATCTGCCAGTGGGGCTTCTCCGCGCTGCATCCCCGCTGGGGCATCTGGTTCGGACAGACTTGGGCGAAGCACTCGCGACTGAAGCGACCCGACGGTGAGGAACAGCCCTACATGGGTGAGGAGCGCGAGCCGCTGCTGCGCTACACACAACGCTACATACAGTATCATCCCAACGTGGACTATTTTATCTACGGTCATCGTCACATAGAGATAGACAAGCAACTCACGAAGAAAGCACGCGTCATCGTCTTAGGCGACTGGATAAGCCACTTCAGCTATGTCGTCTGGGATGGCGACCACCTCTTCATGTCGCAGTACATCGAGGGAGAGAGCAAGGTGTGACATGTATTATTTGCCCTTATTTGTTATTTTTATAAAAAAAATTTGGCCGCATCGGAAAAAAGCCATAACTTTGCAACGCAAAAGTGTAGTAAAGACTACAAAGTGATTGAGATTCAGGATTCCGACTCTGAAAGAACAGTCGGGATTCTCTTTTTTAACTAACCCAAAAAACGAATAGAAAAAGACATGGGATATATGTCACAAGAGGGCTATGACAACCTCATAGCCGAACTGAAACGTCTGGAGGGCATAGAGCGCCCGAAGGCATCGGCAGCCATCGCAGAGGCACGCGACAAGGGAGACCTGAGCGAGAACAGCGAGTATGAGGCTGCCAAAGAGGCACAGGCTCACCTGGAGTCGAAGATAAACCAGTTGAAACAGGCTATCAGCGAGGCCAAAATCGTGGACACTTCGCGTCTGAGCAGCGACTCGGTACAGATTCTCTCGAAGGTGGAGATGACCAACATCGCCAACAAAGCACGCATGACCTACACCATCGTGAGCGAGAGCGAGGCAGACCTCAGACAGGGGAAAATCTCCATCAAGACCCCCATTGCACAGGGACTGCTCAACCACAAGGTGGGCGACGAGGTGGAAGTGAAAATACCACGCGGCACCATCAAGCTCAGGATTGAGAAAATCACCGTGGGATAGTGATTATTTATAGTGAATAGTTTATAGTGAATAGTTGGCTGTGCAGTCAAATCGAAAATCGAAAATCCGTAAATCGTAAATACAAAAGATGGATATATTCAGTAAAATAGCCGCTGGCGAGATTCCCAGCTACAAGTGTGCGGAGAACGATGAGTTCTACGCCTTTCTCGACATCAACCCCGTGGCCAAGGGCCATACACTGGTTATTCCGCGTCGTGAGGTGGACTACATCTTCGACATGGAGGACGACGAAATCGCCCGCTTCCAGCAGTTCGCCAAGCAGGTGGCCGTGGCCATCAAGAAAGCCTTCCCCTGCCGCAAGGTGGCAGAGGTGGTGCTAGGACTCGAAGTGCCCCACGCTCACATTCACCTCATTCCGATGAACAGTGAGGCCGACGTGGACTTCCGACGGGAAAAACTGCAACTCCCGGCAGAGGAGATGCAGCAGATAGCAGATAAGATTTACCAGAATGTAAAGTGAATAGTTTATACAAACTTCTCTCCGTAGCGTATTCGCACTTCGGAGACATACTTGCGGATGAGCGACGATGAGTCGCTCTTCTTGCATATTAACAGCACATCGCCCTGTTCGGCCACGATGTACCCGTCAAGTCCGTTTATCACGCCCACATGGCCTTTTGGCAGTTTCACGATGTTGCCACGACAGTCTTCCATGATGACCTCTGAGTCGATGACCACGTTGTCATCGCCATTTGAGGGAATCTCCAGGCCCTGTCCTGTGGTCTCGAATTCATAGATGCCATGCCAGGTACCTAGGTCGGCCCATCCGAAATGGCAAATCTGCACGTAGACATTGTCAGACAACTCCAACACCGCCTTGTCCATTGACAAGTTGGGATATGCAGGGTAGTGCTGGTCTACGTACTGTAGCTCCTCGGCCTCACTTTCCATATCTTTCAGGTTATCCAGACGATAGGGCATGTCGCGCATCGAGTTGATGGCTAATTCACGCAGACAGCCGATGTTGGCCAGGAAGATGCCCGTGTTCCACAAAAACTCTCCACTTTCCATGAACAGCGTGGCGAACTCGCGTTCTGGTTTCTCCGTGAACGACTGCACCTTGAAGATGCCTTCGAAGAGCGACGGTTCGCCTTGCTGGATGTAGCCGTAGCCTGGCTCCGGCCTTGATGGCTTGATACCCATGGTGAGGATGATGTCGGTCTCGCCGACAAACCTCAGTCCGTTGATGACATCGTTATGGAAAGCCTCTTCGTTGATGATGAACTGGTCCGACGGCACTATCAGCACGTTGGCATCAGCACACTCACGCTGTATGCGCACACCGGCCCATGCCACTGCAGGCGCAGTATTACGCCTGACAGGCTCAGACAGGATGCGGTCGGCACGCACACCGGGCAGCTGCTCCTTGACGAGTTGGGTATAATCTTTATTGGTACAGATGAAGATGTTATCCTGAGGGATAAACTTGCTGATGCGCTCGAAGGTGGACTGCAGCTGAGTCTGCCCCGTTCCAAAGAAATCGACAAATTGTTTCGGACAGATGCGACGGCTTGAAGGCCATAAACGCTTGCCGCGTCCGCCGGCAAGAATGATGCAATAGTTATTGCTCGCTATTTCCATATATGATTAGATTACTATTAGATTTAAGGTAAATAACACGTTCTAGGCTAAAATAACGGTGTAAAGTTACGTAAAAGTATTTACACCACCAACATTTTTTGATATTTTTAGCAGAAAGTTTTGTGCAATTCATTTTTATTTCGTACCTTTGCACCCGCTTTCGAGCCCAGATGGCGGAATCGGTAGACGCGCTGGTCTCAAACACCAGTGGGGCAACCCGTGCCGGTTCGACCCCGGCTCTGGGTACTTAGGTACTAAAAAATCCCTTGTAAGCCAAACACTTGCAAGGGATTTCTGAATTCTCTTATTAAGTTCTCTTATTTTGTAAGTTCAAAGCCTACCCGAGCACCGTCGGCACTTTTGGCGAGCTTACTGACTGCTTGAACAGCAGCAGTGTTGCTGACCTTACCTTCTTTCTGAAGGATGTTGGTCATCTGTATGGAGTCAAACATCAGACCCATTCCTTTCTGGGTCTTTGTTACGTTGCCCTTAATGGTCTCAGTGGAAGTTTTGAGGGAGATTTCGCCGTTCTGGGGGTTATAAACGTAGGTTCCACTGAACGGGATACCATTCACCTTAGCCGAGAACTTGTTACCAGCAAGGAACGAGAAAGAAGTGTTGCTACGGTTGATACCGATGTTGTTGTAGTTACTTGCCAGCGACGAATTGATGTTGGCAACTGCAGCATTACCGCCAGCCTTTGTCAGAGTCTTTTCAGTAGTAAAGGCAGCACTTGGAGCACTGTAGTTCCAGCTACCAAGAATGCTCGACTGATCAAATAACGATCCTCCGAACAGCACATTGCTCAATACACTGCCAAGCACGCTTCCCCACACATCGTTGGTAGAATTGGTGGTAGACGTAGTTCCGAGTCCCGTTGTCATGCAGCTCGACAGCATCAGTGTCATGACTGCAAGAAGTGTAAAGAATGCTTTCTTCATAATGCTATAGATGATAAAAGGTAAATAATAAAAATCGAGGCATAGTAATAGTATTGGTATTTACAGGTATGTGTTTATAGTTCTATAACGGAGGAATGGCTCTGTTTATTTTCCACAAGGACAATAAAGACAAATAAAGAATCGGTCGTTAGGATAGGGTTAGGTTCGTTCTAACCCCCAGTTAGGTTCGTTCTAACCCCCAGTTAGGTTCGTCCTAACCCCCAGTTAGGTTCGTCTAAAGGCAGACAATGGTCTGACTTCCATTGACCAAACTAATGACCAATTTGGGTTAAATAATCTTTTTTTTATGTCTCCATTTTGTCTCCATCCCAGAAAAATGACTAAATTTGCAGAATTATTTAATCAGCAAATGGAAAAGATGCTTATATACCAGGTTCTGCCCCGACTTTTCGGGAACAAGAACCATACGAGGAAGCCCGGCGGCACCATTGAGGAGAATGGCTGCGGGAAGTTCAATAACTTTACCCCTTCGGTGCTGAAGGGACTGCGCGAGGCCGGTTATTCGCACGTGTGGTACACGGGAGTCATCCGCCACGCCACGATGACCGACTACTCGGCCTACGGCATACCGCGCCAGCACCCGGCAGTGGTGAAGGGGCAGGCAGGCTCGCCCTACGCCATCGTGGACTACTACGACGTAGACCCCGACCTGGCCGTGAACGTGGAGAAGCGCATGGAGGAGTTTGAGAAGCTCGTCGCACGGACACACCGTGCCGGGCTGAAGATGATTATCGACTTCGTGCCCAACCACGTGGCCCGTCAGTATAAGAGCATCTGCAAGCCGGAGGGTGTGAGCGACCTGGGCGAGGACGACGACCCGACAAAGGGCTTTGAACCCGTGAACAACAACTTCTACTACTGTCCCGGTCAGGCCTTTACGCCTTACTTCGACCTCTATCATGGCGAGCCGCAGCCTTACACTGAGTTCCCGGCAAAGGCCACGGGCAACGACCACTTCGACAATGCCCCGGGGCGTAACGACTGGTACGAGACGGTGAAGCTGAACTATGGCGTGGACTATTATGCCGGCGGCACGGGGCATTTCTCGCCCATCCCGTCGACGTGGAAGAAGATGCTCGACATCCTGCTCTTCTGGGCAGGGAAGGGTATCGACGGCTTCCGCTGCGACATGGCCGAGATGGTTCCGGCAGAGTTCTGGACCTGGGCCACGGCGCGTGTTAGGGAGAAGTTCCCACATATTATATATATAGGAGAGGTGTATAATCCCGGTCTGTACCGTCGCTACCTGCAGGCTGGCTTCGACTATCTGTACGACAAGGTGGGCATGTACGATGCCATGCGCGACGTCATCTGCCACCGCCGCACCACCGAGGCCATCACCTGGGCATGGCAGCAGACGGATGACATACGCCAGCATACGCTCTACTTCCTGGAGAACCACGACGAGCAGCGCATAGCCAGCGATTTCTTTGCCGCCAGTGCAGAGAAGGCCGTCCCGGCTCTGGTGGTGCTCACGCTGATGCAGCAGAACCCCTTCATGGTCTACTGCGGACAGGAATGGGGTGAGCGCGGCATGGATCAGGAGGGATTTAGCGGGCACGACGGACGGACGACCATCTTCGACTACTGGGCACTCACTCCAGGAGGTGAGGAGTTGGGGAGTAAAGGAAATAAAGGAGGTAAAGGAGATGAAGGAGGTGCTACGCTTAGCGAGCTATATGCCAAGGTACTGAACATTGCTCGGACGGAGAAGGCCGTCACAGACGGGCAGATGTTTGACGTGATGTATGTCAACCGCCAGTACGAACGGCAGTATGCCTTCCTGCGCAAGGCCGGCAAAGAGATGCTGCTTGTGGTGGCCAACTTCGACGACCAGCCGGTAAGCATGCAGCTCACCCTGCCCGACCACGCCTTCAGCTTCCTGGAGATACGCGAGAAGGTGTACAAGGCCGAGGAACTGCTGGGCGGCGGGGATTATAAATCCCCGATAAAGAACGGAACGGCGAAGCTGGTGCTCATGCGCGACCATCAGGTGGAGATTAATCTGCCAGCACGCGGTGCAGTGGTGTATAAAATCAGTTAGGAGTGAGGAGTTAAGAGTTAAGAGTGAGGAGTTAGGAGTGAGGAGCTAAATCGAAAATCGAAAATCCGTAAATCGTAAATAACATTGTGAACTGGAGATTTATTATAAGCTGGACGGTAAAGTTTGTCCTGTGTGTGATTGTCTGGGACATTGCCGTGTGGATAACGAACAGTATGGGACTGGCTTTCTTTATGGCACTGGGATTCCTTATTCTCTTTGCCATCGCCGAGAGTTATGTGATAGACTGGTGGGAGAAGAGACGTGAGTCGAAGCATTTCGTCAAGGCAGTGCTGCTGACTCTTGCCTTGCAATGTCTGCCCCTTGCCTCTTCTGCAAAGTACATCCCTGAGAACCGCTCCTTCATCTGCGAGAACGGTAGTAACCGCTTCACCCGTGCGCTCTACGGCGGTCATACCGACTTCCGCATAGAGACGAGCGACAAGGCTATCTTCGCCATCGTGAAGAAAGACCACCACCGCAGCCTCACCTTCGAGGTGGAAGGCGTGAGGCTCGACTCGGCACAGTACACCTGGTGCAGCTACGAGCATGGCACGCGAACCTATACGCTGTGGGATCATCGCTGGGAGAAGTTCGGCGATGGTGTCATCCGCGTGAAGGTGGTGGCGCTGCTCGACGAGGAGGGAGCTGCCTTCGAGATTATTGGAGATAAGTGGCAAGGTCCCTTCCGCATCAAATACCACCTGTGTAACATCGCCGGAAAAAAGATGAACCGTAATGGTGACCTTGGCGTTGACGACCCTGGAACGTTTGATCCTGCACCTGACGGCGAGGGCATGGAAGAGGGCTTGTGTGCCAGCTTCCGAAACTTCGGCCACCTGGTGATACACCTTGACAAGGTGGCTCCCATGGGCGACATCTCGGCCACGGAGCTGTTCAACAACACCGTTGCGCGGTACAAGAAGATGGCCGAACGCGTGGTGTTCAACACCCCCGACCCTTATATCAACACCCTGGGATGGGCACTGGTGATGGCTGCCGACGGCGACTGGGACGGCAAGACGTGGCTGCACGGCTGCATAGGCTGGCGCACACCGCTGCCCGGATGGCGTGCTGCCTACGTAGGCGACGTGCTGGGATGGGACGACCGTGCCGTGACACACTTCAACGCCTATGCCAAGAGCCAGGTGACACAGGTGCCGCCTACGATAAAGCATCCTTCGCAAGACCCGGAGATGAACATGGCTCGCGCCGAAAAGAAATGGGGCACTCAGATGTACAGTAACGGATACATCTGCCGCTCGCCAGAGCGCAACGACCAGATGCACCATTACGACATGAACCTGAACTATATCGACGAGCTGCTCTGGCACTTCCAGTATAATGCTGACAAGACTTACATGCGCAAGATGTGGCCCGTCATCAAGAGCCACCTGGAGTGGGAGAAGCGTAACTTCGACCCTGACGGCGACCACCTCTACGATGCCTATTGCTGTATCTGGGCCAGCGACGCACTCTACTATAGCGGCGGGGCCGTGACCCATTCCTCGGCCTATAACTACCGTGCCAACAAGATGGCAGCACGTATCGCAGAGCTGATAGGGGAGAATCCTGCACCCTACCAAGAGGAGGCAGAGGCCATCCTGAAAGCCATGAACGAGCGGCTGTGGATAAAGACCTCCGCCGGTCCTTCCGAAGGAGGGAAGAATGTTGGCGGACACTGGGCTGAGTATCAGGATGCCCTGGGACTGAAGCGGCTGCATGAAAGTGCAGCCGTATGGAGCATCTACACACCCATCGACTGTGGTGCTGGTACGCCGGAGCAGTTTTATCAGGCAACGCAGTATGTAGACCGTGAGATTCCCCATATCGAAGTAGAAGGTACAGGTCTGAAGACTGTTGCTACGAGTAACTGGATGCCTTACGTCTGGAGTATCAACAATGTTGCCCCAGCAGAGGTGATGCACACTGCGCTGGCCTATTTCCAGGCAGGACGTACTGACGAAGGATATAACCTACTGAAAGCCAATGTTATGGACAATATGTACAACGGGCAGTCGCCGGCAAACTTTGGACAGCTGAGTCAATATGATGCTGCCCGAGGAGAGTGCTACCGTGACTTCGGTGATGTCATCGGCATCAGTAGCCGCACGCTCATTCAGGGACTCTTCGGCATTATCCCTAATGCGCTCTATGGTGAGTGCATCATCCGTCCGGGATTCCCCTCGAAGTGGGACAAGGCACAGATACGCACGCCCTACCTGGAATATAAGTACACCCGAACGAATGGCAAGGTGCGCATAGAGGTGTGGCAGAACTTTGCCAAGCCGTTGAAGATTGTCGTAAGGCAGAATGAACAGCAGGGCAAATACCGGGATGTTGAGGGCTCTGCCGAGCAGCATCAGGTAATAGAGTATGAGGCACCGCAGTCCCTTCCTCAGCCCCTCTCTGCAGGGAGGGGAGCAGAAGCCTCGGTTGCCGATAATATCATCGCCCAAAGTAACTATTTCACTCTCTCGCAGGGAGGAACTAAGGGTGGGTCTCTTAAATTCAAAAAGGTGTACTTCGAGCCTAGTCTGAATGCCAAGGTGACGGACATCTTCAAGAACAAGTACACGTCGCCCCGGCCGCAGACCACTACGCTGCAGATTCCTGTGCAAGGGGTAGGGGAGTGGTGCCACCCTAAGTACTTGCCTACCATCGATGACTCCGGCTTCCGCAATATGGTGCGTAAAGGCGAGGTCAATCTGCTGGGTGTTCCCTTCCGTACGCCAAAGGACGGTAACAATATCATGTTTGTGAGCCTTTGGGACAACTATCCAAATGAGGGACTCATCCCGTTGGAGGGCAAGGCATCCACTGCCTATCTGCTTATGGCCGGTACGACAAATCCCATGCAGAGCCGCATAGACAACGGTGTGATCGTAGTGAGATATGCTGACGGGACGAGCACACAACTGCCTCTGCGCAATCCCGATAACTGGTGCCCCATAGAACAGGACTATTATGTAGACGGAAAGGCGTTTTCTGCCACTAACCCTCGTCCATACCGCGTAAGCCTTTCTACGGGAGAAGTGAGCCGAGACCTAGGAGAAAAACATGGTCTCAAGGGTGCTGATGGTCGTGAAATTCCTGGAGGAGCAGCGCAGTTGCTCTCCATGCCCCTCGACCCGAAAAAGGAACTGTCAAGCCTCACCGTACAGGCACTTTCTAATGACGTGGTTATTGGTCTGATGGCGGTGACGCTGCAGTAAATTGGGAGCGCGGACGTACTCGTCCGCATTTTGAGTTTTTTACTTTGTGATGGAAGGTCTGATTAAACTTTATAAGCAGTGGCGTGGGACATCACCCGCTAACTATGAGCGGCTGCCTGGCGCAGGCAGCAACAGAGTTTATTATCGTATGTCTGACTTGAAGGGGCAGACGGTAATAGGCTGTGTGGGTACGAGCTGTGAAGAGAATGAGGCGTTCATTTACCTCTCTCGACATTTCGCCAACAAACAGCTTCCGGTGCCTGAAGTGCTGGCGGCGAGCAGCGATAACTTGTGCTACCTACAGACCGACCTAGGCACTATTTCGCTCTTCGATGCCATACGTGCAGGGCGAGAGGCAGGCGGGAAATATAATGAGCGTGAGCGGGAACTGTTGCGCCGTACCATACGGGAACTACTACGACTACAGTTTATTGGCCACGAGGGACTTGACTATTCGCACTGCTACCCGCAGCCGCAGTTCGACCACGAGGGCATCTTCTTCGACCTCAACTATTTCAAGTATTGCTTCCTGAAAGCCACTGGCATCGACTTCCATGAGGTACGGCTGGAAGCAGACTTTCGTGCCCTGGCCAACGACCTTCTGGCAGAGCCGTTTGAGTCGTTCCTTTACCGGGATTTCCAGGCACGGAACGTGATGATTGTTGAAGATTCAATCTTCTTCATCGACTTCCAGGGAGGTCGTTGCGGCCCGTTCTACTACGACCTGGCTTCCTTCCTCTGGCAGGCCTCTGCCCGCTATCCTGACGAGCTTCGACAGGAACTGATAAATGAGTACTACGCTACCGCCCAGCAATATACCACGCTGCCTCCACGTGACCTTTTCGACAACCGTTTGCACCTCTTCGTGCTCTTCCGCACCCTGCAAGTGCTTGGTGCCTACGGCTTCCGAGGATATTTCGAGCGTAAGCAGCACTTTATCGACTCTATACCGCCAGCTTTGGAGAATCTTCGCCAGTTGCTGGCCGCTGATGCCTGTCCATATCCACATCTCAGAGACATATTACAGCGGCTATGCCTCCAAGGGAGTGAAGAGAAAAGCCTCTCCCTCAGAGGTGTTGGGGAGGCTTCCCTTGTGGTCCGCATCTTCAGCTTTTCCTACAAGAAAGGCATCCCCGAGGACGAGAGCGGCAATGGTGGTGGCTACGTCTTCGACTGTCGTTCCACCCACAACCCTGGACGCTACGAGCGTTATAGGCAACTTACCGGCCTTGATGAGCCCGTCATCCGTTTCCTAGAGGACAACGGCGAGATACTCACCTTCCTGGAGAGTGTCTACCGTCTGGCCGATTTCCATGTAGAGCGTTATCTGCAACGAGGCTTCACCTCGCTCATGTTCTCCTTTGGCTGCACGGGCGGCCAGCATCGTTCCGTTTACTCCGCCCAGCACCTGGCAGAGCATCTGAACAGGAAATACGGCATTGAGGTGCGTCTCTGCCACCGTGAGCGAGGCATCAGCCAGACGTTTCCTGCAAAATGACTTCCAAAAAGAAAGGCACCCTGTTTAGGATGCCTTTTCTCTTGTTATTATAATTTCCACCACGGTTTCTTCTTCTTTATGTCCTCATGAGGTGTCAGGGACGCATTTCGTAGCTCTTCGTTCATTAGGTCGTACCATGTCCTCTTGTGAGAAATCATGCGGTAGATAGTTCCCCAGTCGGGCAACCCACCGATGTTGCGGTCGTCAATGAAGTAATCGATAGTGTTAAGCTTGCGGCTGTAGTGGGGGTTGTTTTCCTGCTTTTCTTCGGGGTAGTCCTTGTTGGTAGCATAAAACTCCACTCCGCGCTCACGGCACCATTCGACAGCCTCGTCGAGCAGCTTTCCCGTACGTACCGTCCACAAGATGAGCTTATGGCGGTCCTTGATGAGCATCTTCAGCGTGTCTATGGCGAAGGGAATTTCCTCTCCTATTTGCGGATAGCGGTGCTCCACAATGGTGCCATCGAAGTCTACGGCTATAGTCATTTCTGTTCAGCGGTGATGGGGTGATACGTAAATGACTAGTGTTTGATGGAGTTGTCTTCCTTCTTGCCGTAGTGGCTGTTTGCGTAGTTGCCGTAGTTGCCGTAGTTGCCATAACTGCTGGCGTAGCGTCCATAACCGTAGCGCCCATACTTGCCATACTTTCCGTAGCCGTAGTAGTAGCCGTATTTCTTCTTCGACATGTCGATACCGTTGATGACCACGCAGATGTTCTTCAGTTTCTTGTCGTCGTGGAGCGAGTTGATGATACTGAAGGTGGCCTTCGGGGTGTAGTCGGAACGGCAGACGAAGCAGGTGACATCGGCGAACTTGCCAATCTGCAGGGTGTCGGTGACAAGTCCCACAGGAGCAGTGTCGAGGATGATGTAGTCGTAATCCTGCTTCAGGAGCTCGAATATCTCACTGAGGTTATGACGTGCGAGCAATTCAGTGGGGTTGGGCGGCACGGGACCGGCAAGGAGCAGGTCGAGGTTAGCGTTGACACCCGACGGACGAATCTGTGACCTTAGGTCTGCCTCGGTAACGCGTTCCTTGGTGAGCAGTGTGGTAACGCCCGCCTGCCTGTCGGTGATGTTGAACAGACGGCCAAGGGCAGGCTTACGGATGTCAAGACCAAGCAGTATGACCTTCTTGCCCAGCAGGGCGAAGCTCACAGCGAGGTTGGCGGCGTTGAACGTCTTACCCTCACCCGAAGTAGCAGAGGTGAAGAGTATGACCTTCTGCTCCTCGCCCATCATGAACTGGATGTTCGTTCGCATGGAGCGGAATATCTCGTCTATCTGGTTGTTCTGATTCTCGCGGACGACGATTCCCGAAGCATCCTTCACAGCGTCGCTTGCTACTGCAACATCAGCAATGATTGGCAAAGGAGTGAGTTTGGCAACATCCTCATGTCCCTCAATCTTATAGCGGAGCAGCTGGATGACGTAGGCTATGAGCAGCGGAAGGGCGAATCCGAGCACGATGGAAGCCAGCATGATGATGGAACTCTTTGGACTGACCTTTCCACCGAAGGCAGGCTCGTCGATGAGCTTACCCTTGTCGGCAGTGGCGGCCAGTGAGATGCTGTTCTCCTCACGTTTCTGCAACAGCATGAGGTAAAGTCCCGATTTTACTTCCTGCTGACGGCCAATCTGCGTGAGTATGCGCTCCTGTTCAGGTGTGTTGGAGATACGTGACTGGAACTCGCTGTACTGACGCTCAATGCTCTGCTGTTGAATGTCGGCGGTGCGACGAGCCTGGCGAAGGGCCTCCTTGATACTGATCTCCAGCTGGTCGAGGGTGTTTGTCTGTGCCATCACGATAGGAGAGTTCTCCGAGGCAGCAGCTAGCAAACGGTTGCGGTCGAGCACAGTCTTGTTGTACTGCGATATGAGTGCTGAAGAAGCACCGTCGCTAAGACCAACATTCGAAGGGATAATCTGGTAGCGGTTAGCGGGGTTTTCTACGTGCCGGCGCAGTTCGTCGAGGATTTGCAGCTGTGTGTTGGCTTGCATGAGCTGTCCATAGTAGTTATTGGCCTGCGTCATGGTCTGAGTGGCGTCGATGCGCATTTGTACCAAGTTGTTGTTGCGCTTGTACGACTCCAGCTCACTCTCGGTAGCTCCCAGCTCAGCATTAATCTTTTCAAGACGTGAGTTAATGAACTCTTCAGTTTTGTAAGCAATTTCGTTCTTGTCTGCATTAGCCTGGCGATTGTAGCAGAGTGCCAGTTGCTTCAGATAGTCGAATGCACGTTCAGGACTGTTGTCCTTCAGGGTGAGCAGGGCTATTGACGTGACCTTAGACGTGGGTTCAATGCTGATACCACCAGCATACTTCGAAGCAACGGCGGTAGGAGCCTTAATGGTGATGTAATACGTTCCGTTAAGGTCATCTTTCATCTGACTGGTCTTTTCTTCAGGCTGTCCCAGCTTTATCTCAGCCATAGCCTGTTCATAGGCCATATTCTTTGAGAAGGTGATAGTACCGTATGGGGTCTTCAGTGCTGCGGGGAGCGTCTTAAACGAACCTTTGAAGTCGGCTCCTTCCACCTGGTAGGTCTCACCATTCTTGAACAGCTTGAATTGGATTGAAGAGAGCTTCTTGTCGAGTGCTTTGAGATGCTCGGCATCAAGGTCTGCGCTGATGGGCTGATATTTGTAGATAAGCGACTTCTTGATCTTTCCCTCAGAGCGATATTCCACGTAGAGCTTCAGGTCCTTGACAGCCTCCAGGGCTAGTATGCGAGACTTCAGTATCTCAATCTCATTGTCTATACCCGTAGAGTTTGTCATGAATCCCAGGTCTTGCATGTTTGCAAGCATTGAACCTCTACCTCGGTTCGATTGTTCTTCCTTGATAAGCATCTTCGCCGACACTTGGTAGACGGAGTCAGCGTAGCGCAAGTAGATGAGCGAACCGCATACGAAAATGAACATTGACAGGAGGAACCACTGCCAGTTGAGCACCACAAGTGTAAAGATGGTTTTGATGTCGAATGATGCCTCTTCTTCTTTCTGGTTTCTTAACTCCAGCTCTTCTTGTAGGGCATCGTACTTTTTGTTTTCTTCCATTTAATTTATTATTGATTATTTGCGATTAATTGATGTACTGGTTAGCTCTCAGCCAACTGTATGAGATATTTTCCGTAATCATTTTTCTTCATGGGCTCAGCCAGCTGTAGTAGTTGTTCCTTGCTTATCCATCCTTTCTTAAAGGCAATCTCTTCTAAGCAGGCCACCTTCAGCCCCTGACGCTTTTCTATCACTTCGATGAAGGTCGATGCCTCAGCTAGCGAGTCGTGAGTGCCGGTGTCCAGCCATGCGAAGCCACGCTGCAGGGTCTGCACCTTCAGCTTCTTCTGAGCCAGATACTCCTGGTTCACTGTCGTTATCTCCAGCTCACCACGTGCACTGGGCTTGATGTTCTTGGCAATTTCTACCACGCTGTTGGGGTAGAAGTAGAGTCCCACGACAGCATAGTTCGACTTCGGATGTTCGGGCTTCTCCTCTATGCTGAGACAGTTGCCATCGCTGTCGAACTCTGCCACACCGTAGCGTTCCGGGTCGTTTACGTAGTAGCCAAACACAGTGGCAAGACCGTGTTTCTCAGCATTTTCCACACTTTGCTTCAATAGTCCTGTGAAACCTGAACCATAGAAAATGTTGTCGCCCAAAACGAGACAGACGCAGTCATCACCAACAAACTTTTCTCCAATGATGAACGCCTGTGCGAGTCCGTCGGGTGACGGCTGTTCGGCATACTCAAAATGCACCCCAAGCTCTGAACCGTCGCCCAGCAACCGACGGAATGCCGGAAGGTCGTAAGGCGTGGAGATGATAAGTATTTCCCTTATTCCAGCCAGCATGAGCGCCGAAATGGGATAGTAAATCATTGGCTTATCGAAAATGGGAATAAGCTGTTTACTCACTCCCTTAGTTATCGGGTAGAGGCGGGTTCCGCTTCCACCAGCCAATACAATTCCTTTCATAAAAAGATTTATAACGTTATAATCGGCTGCAAAGGTAGTAATAAGTGGCGTAAATACCAAATAATTTAATTTTTTTTGATAGTTTCAAAAAATCAGCTTGGCGTATATGTTTGCCAAGCTGATGTTTTTTTTAAGATTTACTGTAGGTTAGTTCCTCTTTTTCGGGATGCTTGTCGATGTGGATGACAGAGCCAAGCCGCAGGTCTTCACCGAGGATGAGTTCGCAGATGCCATCCTCGATGTAGTTTTGCAGGGCGCGTTTCAACGGACGGGCCCCGAACTGCACGTCGTAGCCTTTCGTGGCGATGAACTCCTTGGCGGCATCGGTAAGTGTCACCTCATAACCCAGGTCGCTGATACGCTTCATCAGCGGGCGCAGTTCTACATCGACGATACGCTTGATGGCCGCAAGGTCGAGCTGGTCGAAGGTGATAATCTCATCCAGACGGTTTAGGAACTCCGGTGAGAACTGCTTTGACAGGGCTTTCTGCACGATGGTGCGGGCGTGCTCACGGTCTTTCTCGTCCATATTGGCACCAAAGGACGTAGCATTAAAGCCCACGCCACGACCGAAGTCTTTCAGCTGACGTGTGCCAGCGTTGCTGGTCATAATGATGACGGTGTTGCGGAAGTCCACAAAACGTCCGTTACCATCGGTAAGGCGTCCCTCATCGAGCACCTGCAGTAAGAGGTTGAATACGTTGCCGTGGGCCTTCTCTATCTCGTCGAGAAGCACGATGCTATAGGGTTTGCGGCGCACACGCTCGGTAAGCTGTCCACCCTCCTCATAGCCTACGTAGCCCGGAGGTGCACCAATGAGCCTTGAGACATTGAACGACTCGGTGTATTCGCTCATGTCGATACGTATAAGGGCATCTGCCGAACCGAACATCTGCTCTGCAAGCTTCTTGGCCAGGTAAGTCTTTCCCACACCCGTTGGGCCAAGGAACATGAAGGCTCCGATGGGATGGTTGGGGTCTTTCAGTCCTACGCGGTTGCGCTGTATGGCTTTCACCATCTTGTCGATGGCCTTGTCCTGAGCGATGACACAGTCCTTCAGTGCCGGTCCCATGTTCTTGAGCCTCACGCCCTCGTTCTCAGCCATTCGCTGCACGGGAATACCCGTCATCATCGACACTACGTCAGAGACCTCAGCCTCGGTCACCGTCTGGCTGTCATCCAGTCCGCCGGTCTGCCATTCCTCCTGCATCTGCTTCAGCTCTTGCTCCAGTTCAGCCTGACGGTCACGGTAGCTGGCGGCCAGCTCGAAGTTCTGGTTCGTCACGGCACGGCTTTTCTTCTCCTTTACCTGACTCAGTTCCTTCTCCTTCTCTGCAATCTCAGGCGGTATCTGAGCAGTCTTTAAATGTACGCGCGAGCCTGTCTCGTCGAGTGCGTCAATGGCCTTGTCGGGCTGACTGCGGTCTGTGATATATCGTTCTGTCAGTTTGACACACGCCAAAATGGCATCATCCGTGTACCGCACGTGGTGATGATGCTCATAGCGGTCTTTGATGTTCTGGAGTATCTGGATGGTCTCATCGATGCTGGTAGGCTCGATGATGACCTTCTGGAAACGGCGTTCCAGTGCGCCGTCTTTCTCTATGGAGTTGCGGTATTCGTCGAGTGTGGTGGCACCGATACACTGTATGGTGCCGCGTGCCAGTGCGGGCTTCATAATGTTGGCTGCGTCCATAGAACCAGCTGTACCACCTGCACCTATCATGGTGTGAATCTCATCGATGAATACGATGATATCGGGACTTGACTCTATCTCCTTGAGCAGGGCCTTAATGCGCTCCTCAAACTGTCCGCGATATTTCGTCCCGGCCACGAGGCCTGTCATGTCGAGGTTCACGATGCGCTTGCCGAAGAACATTGGCGAGCATTTCCTTTGTGCGATAAGCTGTGCCAGACCTTCAACGATGGCACTCTTGCCCACGCCAGGCTCACCAATGAGGATGGGGTTGTTCTTCTTGCGGCGGCCCAGGATTTCCATCACGCGGTGGATTTCTCGCTCACGGCCTACAACCGTGTCAAGTTTGCCTTCGACGGCGGCCTTTGTCAGGTCGGTAGAGAAATTGTCGAGCACGGGGGTCTTCGACTTCTCCTTCTGGGCAGTCTGGGTTTTGGAAGTGGGAGAACCACTTCCCACAGTATTATTAGAGGAATCGTCTTCGTCCTCCTCGTCCTCATCGGGAAGGTTGAGGGCGTCTTGGGTAGAAGCCCCCACCAACCTCTCCCCAAAGGGGAGACTTTCGGATTCAGAACTGTGAGATGCGTTTTGCGGTTCGCCGCCCTTGAGCAGGTTCAGCAGGTCGTCATAGTTCATGTTGTTTGTCTCTAGAATTTGTTTGGCTCCGTTGTTTACTTGGTCGTGGAGAATAGCCAGTAGCAGATGTTCTTCTTCCACCGGCTGCTTGTGCTGAATGCGAGCTTCAAGTACCGCGAGTTTCAGGATGTTCGATGCACTCTCATTGAGTACGAGGTCATTCTGAGGTTTGAGATTTGAGGCTTGAGAATTGAGATTGTTAGAGTCGCTGCGAAGTTTCTGCTCTAATGACTGCTTAATGATTGGAGTGTTAAGATGTAAGCGTCGGAAAACGCTGTTTGCTGCCCCGTCCTTCATGCGCATCATTCCCAGCAGCAGGTGCTCTGGCCCAACGCTGGTGCTTGACAGTCGTGCAGCCTCTTCACGTGAAAAGGCCAGTATCTCGGAAACCTTTGAAGAAAATTGGTTTATCATTATGGTTTGATTAGCAAAAGGTATGCCAAACTTTTTTTGAGTTTAGAGTTTAGAGTTTAGAACTTGTAGCCCACGGTGCCCATGAACCATCGTCCGCGCTGTGGCACCAATCCTGTGTCCATACCGCTCTGGTTATACTTTTTGTTCAGCAGGTTGTGTATGTCCAACCCTAAGCTTACCTTTCCTATGCGGTATTCGGCACCGAGGTCGAACACGATTCGTGGGTCGATGTCTAGACTCGACACAAGCTTGGTCTCGAGTATATCAGCCATCTTCAGTGCCAATTCATACTGGTATTGTTCGTCACCGTTAGCCTCCGAATATAAATCATATAATCCAGATAACTGCGAAAGCTTTGAGAATGACACGTTGTATGTCTGCTGTTTTCCTTGGAAAGCAGCTTTTCCATGAATTCTCAGATTCTTCGTTGTCTGCCATCCCATCACGAGGTTTGCCATGATGGATGGTGTACTGTTATTATGGTCTATGTTGTATGCGAATAAGTCTGAGATTCTGATTTGCGACTTGAGTGTGCGAATCCATGTGGCATTGAAGTTTGCCGAGAGCCTTCCCCTCTTGTATCCTGCCATTATTTCTGCTCCTATGGTTTCGTTCTTTCCGCTGTTTGCGTAGTCAAGGATATGTGAGAATATCAGCTCTTCCGCCCTGTTATGGAAGAGGTTCACCTCGAAGTCAAGCCCTTTCAGCCACTGAGTGCCTGCGAAGGTTAGCTGGTAGGAGTGTAGCTTCTCCGGGTGTAGAGGATCGAATGTCTGCTGGCTAATATCGTCTGCCTCATTTTTTTCCATATAAGGCTTGAACTGGTTGATTTTCTGGTAGAGGTATGGTGCGTCAACAAACGACTTGGAGTAGCTCAGCTTGACGTTCCACTTGGGCCTTATATAGATGAGTGCCAGTCGGGGTGACAGCTCGTTGACCCGCGAGTCGTCGAATCGCACCTTGTGGTCGTAGCGCAGTCCGGCATTGAGGATGAATGACCGCCAGCTGTGTTTCAGCTGTGCAAAGGCGTTGTAACAGCTCTCTTTTCCCTTGCCCACCTCTGAGAGGACATGGTTCTCTGGCGTAGTGTTCACAAAGTCGTAGCCGATGATGTAGCGCACGTCGTCGAGGCTGAAGTGTGAGTATTCAGCTCCGAAGGTGAGATACCCGCTATGCCTGTCGGTGGAAAGGTAGTTGTAGTCGCCCTTCACCTGTGCACCGTATGTGGTCTCCATACCGTTGATGACGCGCGACATGCCCCCATGGCTGGCGAAGAGTTGGGAGAGCGACTCATTGAGGTCCACCATTTCTCCAAACCACGACAGCGTGTCGTCGCTGATGACCTGATAGCGCGCCAGGTCGTGGTTGTCGATGAAAAGCGTGCCGTCGATAGCCACCTTCCCTATCTGGCGGCCATACTTCACGTCGGCATGGTGCGATGTGGCAGAGACGCTGGGACGCATGCCGTAGTCAGTGCGGTATCGGTCATAGTCGTAGGGCGAGGCCAGCGTACTGATGGTGTAGGGCGAGCGCAGCTCCGAGACGTGAACGTCGTAGATGAGCTGTAGATCATTCCATTTGAGCGACATGCCCAGGTCGTAGGAAGGCAACTCGCCGAGGCCCCCCACGGTTATTTTTCGCTCGTCATAGCCAAATTCGTCTGTCACGGGCATGTCGCGCTCTTCGCCTTTGGCATCGTAGATGGAGCCCCACAGCAGTAGGTCGAGGTCGTAGTAGCGCTTGCCGAAGAGCACGTCGGCTTTCATCTGCCCGTAGTTGCCATAGCCGGCTTTTGCCTTGATGCCGTCCACGTCGGCACCCTTCTTCGTGATGAGGTTCACCACGGCGGTAAGGGCTACGCCGCCGTAGAGCGACGATGCCGGTCCACGCAGCACCTCTATCTGCTTCAGCTTCTCTAACGAGAGGCTAAAGTCGGGTGCCGCCGTGTTGGTAGCGTAGCTGTTCAGTCGATGTCCGTTGAGCATGATGAGTATCTTCTCCTGTCCGCTGCTGAAGATGCCGCGCATAGCGATGTTGATGTCGTCGTTGCAGTCCACGATGCTCATTCCTGGCACGTAGGTGGCCAGCACTTCCTGCAGGTTGCGTGCCCCGCTGTCGCGTATCATCTGCTCGGTGATGAGCGTCGTGGGCACAGGCACCTCGCTGAGGCTCTCCTCATGGCTCGAAGCCGTGGTGATGGTGCTCTCCCCGCGCCCGCTGATGCGCTCCACCATGTCGATGAACCGCTGCGGGTCGCTAAGCGTCGTGCTGTAGTAGGGATTCTCGCGGAGCAGTTGTTTGGCATATTCCTCGGCAGTCGCGTCGTCATCCAATGCCAGCGCACACAGTGACAACAGGCGGTAGGCGCTCTGCTGGAGGTTGCCGGAGAATTTCTTTACGTTGCTGCTCAGCAACTCCTGCGCTTCTTCTATGCGCCCAATGTTGTAGTATGTTTCGGCTTTCTCGTAAATGCCGAGATGTTGCTCGTCGGTGTTCTGAGCCGACAGCAAAAGTGCGTTGAAAGAAAACCAGAGAAGGATAAATGCTTTTATCTTCATCATTTCAATCTGAAAAGTGCGAATACATATAAGTGTGGAAAAGTCAGCGTATGACCTTAACCTCTCCGCCTGGTCCAAGCTTGATGATGGCTGATGGCTGATGGGGCTTGTGCTCTTGTCGGCGGCTCCAGCAGACATAGTCCACTTGCTCAATGATGCGTGGGTCGATGTCACGGTAGTTCTGGGCGGCTGGTTCTCCGCTGATGTTTGCCGAGGTAGAGACGATGGCTTTCTGGAAACGGTAGCACAGCTCACGGGAGAACGGTTCCTGGGTGATGCGAATGCCGATGGAGCCGTCGGCGGCAATGAGGTTGGGGGCCAGATTCACCGCACCATCAAGGATAAGTGTGGTGGGGCGGGGACGTTGACCATTGACCGTTGACCGTTGACCATTGACTGTTGACCGTTGACCATTGACCGTTGACCATTGACCATTGTCTGAAAGGCAGTCGATGAGCTGCCAAGCCACGTCGGGCACGTTGCGCACATAACGTTGCAGACGGGCATCGCTGTCCACCAGGCAGATAAGCGACTTGGAGTCATCACGCTGCTTAATCTCATATACACGCCGTACTGCCTCCTCGTTGGTGGCATCGCAACCGATGCCCCAGATGGTGTCCGTGGGGTAGAGGATGATGCCACCCCGGCGCAACACCTCCACGGCATTCTTAATATCTTGTTCTTGTGTCATAGCGGTGCAAAGGTACGGCAAAATGTGCAGACGGCCAAGAATTAATTCCCTTTTGTAATGTGACTTGTGGTTAAAAATATAAAAAATAGTCACTCCTTTAGATGGAAATGAGTAATTTTGCATCCTTGTAGGGATGTATTCTTGCATTTGTTCGCAAATGATTATGAAAAACAAAACGAAATATTACCTGATTCCTGCGCTGGCCTGTCTGATTGGCTTGGCGGCAATGGCTTACTATTGTCTCTGCACGCCTTTCAGCACTTCGAGCGAGACACATTATTTATATTTAGACACGGATGACACGGTGGACTCAGTACTGACGAAGTTGAAGCCCGTGTCTTCGGAGCACGCTCTGTCTGGCCTGTCCACCATGATGCGCCATACGAGCTATGCCGACCATGTGCGCACGGGCCGTTACGCCATTGTGCCGGGCATGAAAACCTACGACGTGCTGCGGCGGCTGAAAAACGGCCACCAGGAACCCATCATGCTCACCATTCCCGAAGTGCGCACCATGGAGCAGCTGGCAGGACGACTAGGTCGCAAGCTGATGATAGACAGTGCGGACATAGCACCGCTCATCGTTGGCGACACGCTGGCGCCCTGCCTCTTCGTGCCAGACACTTACGAGGTCTACTGGAACATCTCTGCCAATGCACTCATGGAGCGTATGCAGCGCGAGCACGACAGATTCTGGAACAGTGAGAACCGCCGTCAAATGGCTGCCAATCTCGGACTCACCCCCGAGGAGGTATGTACCCTGGCCAGTATCATAGACGAAGAGACGGCCAACACTGGCGAGAAGCCCGACATCGCCGGCATGTACCTCAACCGGCTGCACCGTAACATGCCCCTACAGGCCGATCCCACGGTGAAGTTCGCCCTGCAGGACTTTGCCTTGCGACGCATCTACTACGCACAACTGGAGACGGATAGTCCCTACAACACCTACATGAACACCGGACTGCCCCCTGGCCCCATCAAGATTGCCAGCAAGCAGGGCATCGATGCCGTGCTACATGCTTCGCAACACCCCTACCTCTACATGTGTGCCAAGGAGGACTTCTCTGGCACGCATAACTTTGCCACAACATACGCCGAGCACCAGAATAATGCTGCTCGCTATGCCAGGGCCTTGAATCAGAGGGGAATCAGGTGATTTTCGATTTACGGATTTTCGATTTACGATTTACGTTTACGGATTTTCGATTTACGATTTACGGATTTACGGATTTTCAATTGACGGATTATGGAAAAGATTAACATAGCAATTTTTGTTTCGGGTGGCGGTACCAACTGCGAGAACCTCATCCGATATTTCAGTGGACATGAACGTGTAAATTGCGCCCTCGTAGTGAGCAACCGCGCCGATGCCTTCGCCCTTACAAGGGCAGAGCGGCTGGGCGTTCCCACTGCCGTTGTTACGAAAAGCGAACTACAGAATCCTGTCAACGTACTGCCCCTTTTGGAGGAATACGGCGTGAGTTTTATTGTATTGGCAGGTTTCCTGCCGCTCATTCCCGACTACCTCATCGATGCTTTCCCCCGCCGGATTATCAACCTGCACCCCGCGCTCCTGCCACGTCATGGCGGCAAGGGCATGTGGGGACACCATGTGCATGAGGCTGTGAAAGCCGACGGAGACACAGAGACGGGCATGACCGTACATTACGTCACGCCCGTCTGTGATGGTGGTGAGATTATTGCCCAGTTCAGTGTGCCGTTGCTGCCTACCGACACGGTGGATGACATCGCCGAAAAGGAGCACCAACTGGAGATGGCTCACTTCCCGCAGGTGGTGGAGCAGGTCATTCTCCTTTGAGGAAGTCGCAGAAGAGCTGCATGGCATGATTGGTGGCAATGGCCAGGTTGATGTCACGTCCATGGTCTTCCTGAACCATTGTGGTGACAATTTTATCCAAGCTGCCACAGGCCAGCCAGATGGTTCCCACGGGAATCTCTTTCGTGCCGCCTGCGGGTCCGGCAATGCCCGTAGCTGCGATGGCATAGTCAGTTTTAAGGGCGCGGCAGGCACCCTTCACCATTTCTATGGCTACCTCCTCGCAGACGGCAGTCTTCTCCTCCAGCAACTGGTGGGAGACACCCAGCAGGTTCTCCTTCACCTCGTTGACATAGCAGATGATGCCTCCCTTGAAATACTTCGATGCGCCAGGCACGGCAATGATGGCCTCGGCTATGCGGCCACCCGTGCAGCTCTCGGCTGTCGCAACGGTCTTTTCCTTTTCCCAGAGCAGTGAGCTGATCTCACGGCTTATCATTTTTCCTTCAAAATCCATCGAGTATATTTACGATTTATAAATTTTCGATTTACGATTGATTTACGATTTACTAATTTTCGATTTGCGATTTGTTACACTAGGTATTGTCCCTTTCACTTCCCTTTCACTCCTCTCTCACTTCCCTTTCACTCCTCTTTCACTTCCCTTTCACTCCTCTTTCACTCCATTGTAACCCTGGAGAACGCCGGTGCATCAATGTCGCAGAAGTCCTGGTCGAGATATTTGTAGTAGCCCGTGACGGCAATCATGGCGGCATTGTCGGTGGTGTAGCCGAATTTCGGGATGTAGACCGTCCACCTATACCGGCGGGCATGGTCGTGGAAGGCATTGCGCAGTCCAGTATTGGCACTCACGCCGCCGGCCACTGCCACATGCTTGATACCTGTGTCCTTGACGGCCTTGCGCAGCTTGCGCATCAGTATGTCCACGATGGTCCACTCCAGCGATGCTGCCAGATCTTCCTTGTGGTGCTCAATGAACTGCGGGTCGTCCTCCAGCCACTTCCTCAGGTTGTAGAGGAACGAAGTCTTGAGTCCTGAGAAGCTGTAGTCGTAGCCTGGTATCTGTGGCTCGGCGAACTGAAGCGCGTGCGGGTCGCCCTGACGTGCCAGCTTATCAATAATCGGTCCTCCAGGATAGCCCAGTCCCATCACCTTCGAGCACTTGTCGATGGCCTCGCCGGCGGCATCGTCGATGGTCTGTCCCAGTATGGTCATCTTGTTGTAGGCATCCACCCGCACTATCTGTGAATTGCCGCCACTGACCAGCAGGCAGAGGAAGGGGAAGGGCGGAAAAACCTCCCCAAGCCCGTCCGAAGGAGGGGTTTGCTTTAGGTTCTCCCCTCCTTCGGAGGGGTTGGGGAAGGTCCTTATAAAGTGTGCCATGACATGTCCTTGCAGGTGGTTCACGTCGATGAGAGGTATTCCCAGCGAGCGTGCCAGCCCCTTAGCAAAATTCACCCCCACGAGTAGCGACCCCATGAGGCCTGGCCCACGTGTGAAGGCTACGGCCGAGAGCTGCTCCTTGCTGATGCCCGCCCGCTTGATGGCCTCGCTGACCACGGGCACCACGTTCTGCTGGTGGGCACGGCTGGCCAGTTCGGGCACCACGCCGCCGTAGGCCTCATGTACGGCCTGGGATGCGGTGACGTTGGAAAGCAACACGTCATTATGAAGAACAGCTGCCGACGTGTCGTCGCAGCTGGACTCTATTCCTAATATGTAAACGTCATTGTTCATCATCCTGAAAACTATAACGCGGATGTTGGACGACTCGGATTCGAACCGGGAATGACAGAACCAAAACCTGTAGTGTTACCATTACACCATCGTCCAATCATTAAGAAAAAATAGTTGATTCCTCGAAATCGGCTGCAAAGGTAATGCTTTTTTGTGACACCACCAAACAATTAACGATAAAAATAAAAAATCGAGTAGTTATTATTTTCTGTGGATTATTATTGTTGGCCGCAAAGTTACGAAAAACTGGGCGAACTGCCAAACAATTCGCCCAGTTTTTGCAATCTTCAATCTTCAATCTTCAATGTTCAATCTCCTCGCGTTTGCGGCCATGATGTCGATGATGGCAGCGATGTCGGCCACGTTGACGGCACCGTCGCCGTTCACGTCGGCAGATGCGGACGAGACGTCCGCGCTCCCAGCCATGATGTCGATGACAGCACCGATGTCGGCCACGTTGACCGCGCCGTCGCCGTTCACGTCGCCGGGCTTTCTGTCGCTGCCCTCGTAGGTTTCCCACTTCTTGCCGTTGTGTCTCCACACTTCCCATTTATTGCTCTTGGCCTTTGCTGCCTGTGAGGTGGTGATGAAGTTGTCGGGGATGGCTCCTTCACTGCAGAGGTATAGGTTGCCACCCTTTGGCGGCAGGCTGTTTATCAGTTTGTCCATATTGGTGCCGCTGATGCGGTTGCCCTCACAGTACACCTTTGCCAGGTCGGCGTTATTTGAGAGGTCGAGTTCGCTGAGGCGGTTGAAGCTACAGAACAGTCGTGTCAGTTCCTTGTTGTTCGAAACGTCGAGCTTTGCAATCTTGTTGTACGAGCAATTCAAATCTTTCAGAGCTTCGTTTTTCGAGACGTCGAGCGAGGTGAGGCCCATATTGTCACAATACAATACCGTCAAGGTCTGGTTCTTGGTAACGTCCAACTCAGTGATGTTGTTTCCTGAACAGTAAAGTAATTTCAGTTTCGGCAGTCTCCACACGTCAAGTTGTTCAATGTTGTTGTCGTCGCAATCCAACCATTCCAGCCCAAGCAAATCCGAAACTATGAGCTCGGTAAGGTTGTTCCCATTACAGTAAAGGGTTTTGAGCTTTAGGTTATTGTTCACGTAGATACGGGTGAGTTCGTTCAGGCTACAGTCGAGAAATGTCAGGTTGAAAAAGTACCCTATTCCTTTCAGGCTTTTGATGCCCTCGTCCTCGACGGAGAGCACCGTCTTTTCCGAAAGTTCCTCTCCCGAGAGGTATCCGTCCTGGTCTTTGTCTATTTGGCTGCCACCCACTATCCTGCGGAAATTATCGTCGGGGAAGTTCTCCTCGTCAATGGCTATGTTGATGGGGTCGCTGCCTTCATACACCTCCCAATAAGAATATGATCCTCTGAATGCAATCCATCCCCTGGCCTTAGCTGCCTGTACCTGGGCCTTGGTGCAGACATTACCCTCAAACTTGTATTCGAAAGGTTGGTGATCATGATAGTAAGTGTGCAATGATGAAAAAACTTCAAACCTGAGCGTATCGTTCCCCTCGTATTTGGGCAGACTAGCAATAAGGGCATCCATTCTCGAATAACTTATATTGTTCATATTGCAACATAGCTTTACCAGTGACGTACAGCCCGACACGTCAAGGGCGGTGAGCTGGTTCTCAGAACAATCCAAATCCTTCAGCGCCTTGCACCCCGACACTTTGAGGGTGGTAAGTTTGCCATTGTAACATTGAATTCTTTCCAATTCAGTCAAGCCCGACACGTCAAGGGTGGTAAATTCGTTGCCCATGCACGCCAGGTCCTTTAGCTTCCGGCATTTTGACAGGTCAAGTGATTCCACCGAACAAAACATGATGTCCAGTTCTTTCAGTGACGTGCAGTCTGTCAAGTCCAGGGTTTTCAGCCCGCTGGCGTATTCTGCAGTGAGATCTTCCAGCGCCGTGCAGTTTTTCAGGTTCAGGGACTCTATGGACACTGGGCACGAAAGATATCTAAGTCTGGCGTTGCATGACAAGTCGAGTGCCTTAATCTGATTCATTCTGCACCAAAGGCCTATCATGTTAGGATTCTTCGACACGTCAAGCGTACTGATGTTGTTCTGTTCACATTGAATATAGCAGAGCGAGGGGAAATGTGATACGTCGAGGGTGGTAATGTTGTTACGCGCACATTGAAGATCCACCAATGCACTGAAGAACTCTATCCCTTTCAGCGAGCTGATTTCGTTTTTATATACGTTAATGGTCCTTACCTTTTCCAGCTCATCGTAGGTTATCTTCCCGTCCTCTCCATAGCTCTGCTGCTTGAGCCAGGTGCGGAAGTTGGCGTCGGGGAAGTTCTTTTCGTTGATTTCCACAAAATAATCTGTGCCTGAATATTTCTCTCCGTCGTCAAAATAAAGCCTCCAACCCCTGTCCTTTGCCATCGTTGCGTGTGTGGAGGTGCAGAAATTGCGCTCTTTGTCGTTTTTTGAACAAGCGAATATAATTCCATCATTTTCTGAACGATAAGCTAAATAGTATTTCGTAAGTTTGTCCATAGCTTCTAACGTAATGCGATTTCGGTAACACCACAACTCCTTCAAGTTTTTGTTTTTCGATACGTCCAGTTCCTCCAGCGAGTTACAGGAACAATCTAAACTTTGCAGTTTCGTGTTCTGTGTGACGTCGATTGTCGTCAGGCTGGTGTTCTGACAGTTCAGGAAAGTCAATTCTTTATTGTTCCTCACGTTGAGCGTCTTCAGTGGGACGTTTGCACAATTCAGGTGTTTCAGTTTCGTGTTCTTCGACACGTCGAGTGTCTTTAAGCTGGTACTTATGCAGACAAATTCCTCCAGTAAAGGAAATGGCGATAGGTCAAGGCCGGTCAGTTTCGTTCTGCTGACATTGAGATTCTTGAGCGAGGGGAAGTATTCCATGCCCTTTAGCGATTCCAGTTCCGGGTGTTCCGTAATGTTTATAGTCTGCACACCGATGCGTTCAGAGTATGTGAGTACGCCGTCCTGACCGTAGTATTGGTCCAGGAGATAGTTCCTGAAGTTCTTGTCGGGGAAATTGGTGGCATCGATGTACATCGTAGCGGTCAGCTGTATGTTTCCCTTGATGGTCTTGCCGTTTTCATCCACGAAGGTGTACTTCGACTTGTCGAAGGAGGCTCCAGCGGGGCTGAAGATTTTGACGGGTGCCCAAAGGTCGAGGCTTCTCAGGTTGTCAACGGTGGTGGCACCGCTTCGGCCCATCATCTGCACCTCCGACTGATACTTCACCTGTAGCAGTCCGAGGGCGTGTATGGCGGTACCTTTAGCACTGTTGTAAAGGATGAGGTAGCCTCCCTTCACAACGACGGCACTGCCGCTGTCGAGCCCGTCGCCGTTGAGTCCGTACTTGTTGCCATAGGTTTCGACCCTTACTCCACCGTCGATGGTGAGCCCGGAGCCTTCACGCAGAATGATAGCAGACTTTTCTGAGAAGACCTTCAGCTTACCGGTGCCGGTGATGGTGGTAGAGGCGTCAGTGAAATACAGGCAGTCGTCATTGGAGGAAATAGAACTTTCGTCCTCTACGACTATCGTAAGACCTTTTACACTGCTCTCGATGGCTCGATTGCTGCCGAAGGAGTGATATCCACTGCTTATGGTGAGCGTCTTGGTGGAGGCATCGTAATGCACGGGGTTGCCTTCGGGGCTGTCTATCGTGCTCGAAACGCTAAGGTCCACACTCTTGCCGCCAATCTTAAGGCTCTCAGCGGCCTTTGCGCCCGTGGCGATGGCCATCAGAGCAATGAGGGCAAATAATGTTTTTTTCATAATATCAATGGTTATAAATAAGGGAATATACATTTGCGGGCAAATTTACGACTTTTTCCCGAAACCACCAAATTTTATCCGCAAAATAGTCCAACTACCCAGATAGGGCGTTTCAATGTGATAATATATTCTGTTTTAAAGTCGTGCCACTTATCACTTAATCACTTATCACTTCTATCTGGCAGGTGTGCTCTTTCGTATCCCGGTCATAGTTGATGCCCACGAGGAGGAGGTCGCCAGTATATTCGGCCACCTTGTCGGAGTATTGGCGAGCCTTTATCTGGGCGATGGCCTCGCCGGCGCTGTGCCCGTATTTCAGTTCCACGATGATGGCTGGCTTGCTGACATTTTTGCGCGGCATGAGCACCAGGTCGGCGAAGCCCTTGCCCGTGGCATACTTACGGTGGATATGGTAGTCATTCCTAGCATAATAGTAGGCCAGGCTGATGACACAGGCCAGCGAGTTCTCGTCGTTGTAGCTCAGTATGCTCGTGTCTTCGCTGTGGGCGGCCTCCAAGGCGCGTGCCACAAAACCGGCATCGCCCCGCAAGGTGGCCTCCAGCAGCCGGCGTGACTGGTTAAGCGCCTCGGTGACTCCCTCCCATTTGTTCGCTTTCACAGCACTCTCCATCTCTCCGGCCACCTCCATGTTGGGTATGTAGCACTCCTGCGTCTCGCGGTCGTAGGTGAGATAGCCCAGGTGTATGAGCACGGTGAGCACGTCATCGCGGCTGTGTATCTCGGACAGGTCGTTCAGGAACCCTTTGGGGTTCACCACGGTGCGGCCTCCGGCCAGCAGTTCCACGATGTCGCTACGCAAACCGTCGTAGTCAAGGTTGATGTAGTTGGCCACCGTCTCGAAGGAACCCGTTGCCGACCAGTAGCTTTCGCATACCTCGCTGTCGATGGCCTGCATCACCGAGTTGGGGTTGAACATTGACGGCTGGCTGCCAATCTGGTAGCCGTCGTACCATTTCTTCATTTGGTCGAAGTCCATGCCATGCTTTTCTGACAGTGCCTGCACCTCTTCGCTAGTGAAGCCGAAAAAGCCGGCCATCTTGCGTGGCGACACCATCGAGTATTCCCGGAAATTGTTCAGGGCCGACTGCGTCTTATACTTCTTGATGGGCAGTATGCCCGTCATGTAGACACAGGCGAAAGTATCTACTGCCTGTACGCTCTTGAACATGCGGCGCAGCCAGTCAACGTAACTATCCATGCCTTTCGACCCTGAAGGGAATTCCCGGCAGATGGCATCCCACTCGTCGATGATGAAGATGAACGGCTCGTTGGTCTTCATCACCACGCGCAGCAGCAGGGCCATCAGGTCGGTGCCCTGCCTTGGGAGCACGGGCGTCTCGCCCGCAAGCACCTCGGTGTATGCCTGTTGCACGTCGGCCTGCACCTCCTGGTCTATATGGCTGACGATGTTGTCATCGCCCTTAAACCTCGTGACGAAGTCGGTCATGTCGATATACAGGACAGGATATTTGTTCAGGTGCTCCTCAAAGCTTGGGTCGCTGGCTATCTGAAGGTCGGCGAAGAGCTGTCGGGAGTCGCAGGAGTTGTCATAGTAGGCGGCCAGCATTTTAGCTGCCATCGACTTTCCGAAGCGGCGGCAGCGCGTCACGCAGCTCAGCTTCTGCTCGGTGAAGAGCGTCTTGTTCACCTGGGCTATCAGCCCCGACTTGTCAATGTACTCGCTGTTGCGAATCTGGCGGAATGCCTCGTTTCCTTTGTTTATGAATATACCCATAGAATGAATTTGCGATTTACGATTTGTATGCAGACATACATATAATAGCAATGTGGCCGCAAAGATACGAAAAACTGGGCGAACTGCCAAACAATTCGCCCAGTTTTTGAATACTGAGCAGTACAGACTGGCAAAGACCTCCGTTCTGATTGGAACAGAGAGCCGACCTGACTGGAACAGAGAGCCGACCTAACTAGTACAGAGTACCGGCCTGACTGGAACAGAGTGACGGCCTTCGTGGGAGAAAGCTACGACCTCGCTTTCGTTCGCGTTAGCCCAAACGATTGTTCGCGTTAGCCCAAACGGTTGTTCGCGTTAGCCCAAATCATTGTTCGCGTTAGCCCAAATCGTTTTCAAAAAATGTTAATGTTTGTATTAACACAGGGTATCTAACCACCGTAGGAACATATTCTTGTATTTGTCCGCAGAAGCATTTGTAATTTTCCTACTGCTGCGGCGGACAAATACAAGAATATGTCCCTACTGTGGCGGACAAATACAAGAATATGTCCCTACGATATAGCGGTTTTCGAACTACCGAAACTTGAATTGGTTTATGTATCTAGGCCGTTACTCCTCTTTCTTCTTGCGTGGAGCACGCTTCTTGGGAGCGGGTTTGGCGGCAGGAGCCTCCTCGTCGGCCTTGAAGGTGGGGTCGAACTTCTCCAGACGGGCTTTCAGACGCTCTATCTCCTTGTCCTTCATTTCTATCTCGTCGCCCTGGTTGCGGATGGTGGTGAGCAGGGAGTTCAGCTCCTCGTTCTCAATCTCCAGGGGGTAGAGGGCGTTGACACGGTTGATGAAGTCGCCCAGGATGTTCATGTAGTTGGTGAAAGCATCGAAGGGGCCGCTGTAGATGCCACGGTCGAGACCTACGTTCGAGGGCTTGGTGGTCAT
>JAEEGL013069697.1_pt1 | contig 30934 bp, 25 predicted proteins | sample 9134231 | NCBI WGS metagenome assembly JAEEGL01 (sample SAMN16246548, study PRJNA631951) | gut metagenome | biome: gut microbiome; feature: rumen; material: fiber-attached | host: Bos | place: Iran: Karaj | collected 2018-10
CTGTCCAATATAGCAAACTGCTTTCTGAGCTTCCCATAAGGTTCAGGTCCTAAGCCGCTTTCTCTGCCTCCACCCCAATCATGAACTTTAGGATGAGAAAGAACAGGGTCCTTCATGACCTGCAAAAAATCCTCATGATTGGGATGATAAACATTTCTAACATCCATCATCCATTCCCTAAGACCTTCAGCTCCCCAGGGATCAAATGGGCGAAGCCTTACGTAATCAGCACCAAACTCTTCTATACAGCGTCTGGCAAATTCCGGGAGTTCTTTATAATTCTTATTCTGATATACCGTCGCCAGCTCGAGATAATCTATTACTCCCTTTTCCCTAAGCGACTTAACAAAATGAAGGTTACTTATCAATTTATCAACAGGCTGATTTGTTCCAGACAGTTCCCGGTACAATTCATCATGAAAACTTAGTACCGTTATACACACAGATAACTTATATTTCCCAAGATTCTCTATTTGTTTCCAATGTTCTTCATCAAAAAGAGAACCGTTTGTTTCCAAAGTTACAGATATTTCAGATGGATCCGCGATAGGTTTCCATTCTGACAAAAGGCGCAGAGTATGTTTGCTCGCAAACAACTCTCCCAAGCCATTTGCGCTAAGATGCTTCACATAAGGCAAAGCTTTCCTTAACTCAGCTTCTATGATATCAAGCTTTTTTTCCCTCGCCTTTACATCAGCTCTGGCCATGCAATTGGGGATATCGCACATGACGCATTTATAATTGCAGACATTCTCAAAAGCCATGTATAAAGACTCCGGAAATCTTGGTATTTCATCAATCTCAATTTCAAAATCTTCAACATTATTATTGGCTACATAAGGACACTGATTAGGATTGCAGTTGGAATGATCACCGCGGGCATGCATATCGCGAATTAGTTCAGCAGCTTCACTGTGATATATCTCATCCAATGAATTTTTCGTCAGATGACCTATTACACCACCATCATTGAGCCAGGAACATAACCGCACTGCACCATCTTCATTTATTATCTGGACAAAATCTTTTGCTCTTTTACAAAGCTTCATTTATATTGTCTCCTCATAAAACAGCGTAAAGTACTGTTTCAAACTGCCTGTTAGAATATGCTCTTATATACAATTTATACTCTGGGACAAGCTCCTTTATATACATTGGTATTTCATACATATCTTCAGGTTTGTGATATATACATATCGCGAGTCGGGGTTTATCTCTTTGAATAGTCTTTTTTGCTCCCTTAAGCGCCTCCAATTCTGCGCCCTCTATATCCATTTTTATAAATGTAATCTTCTCATTGCCGTCAACAACTTCGTCAAGGGAGCATACATTTATCGAAGCGTCACCATTATCATTAATGTGAGAACCGCCGTCCTTCCTTGTTTCAAACTGGAGTTTGCCTCTTTTACTCCAAAGGCCGCATTGGATAAGCTGTACATCAGCTGATATTCCTTCTTTAATCTGTAAGCACTCCTTATAATGATCCGGCGAAGGTTCAAACGCATATGCCTTTTTAAGGTTACACTTGCCTGCCAATTCCTTGACAGAACTCAGATCAAGGCTTCCGCCATCAACATATACCTCTTGTTGATCATCCATAAATCTGATTATCTCAGGTTCAAAATACTGATCTTTTGATACTTTCAGGGCCGGAAAAATTGGTGGGCAAATCTGCTCTTTTTTTATTCCATTGGACAATAGTCCTTGCTCAATTTCAGACCTATACAATGTTGAAGCAATGATTACAAATGCCTTTGAATAATTAAGATATAATTCCTTCGGATCTACCACATCATATCCAAGAAAACCATTTCTCTGCAGTTCATCATTTCTATCACAAAATACCAAACTACTTTTTTTACCCATTTCCTTCCAGTAATGTGAATAGAAATCAGAATCACCGCCTGCTCCATATACTACTATGTTACGCTCTCCTGCCATTTGCAGAACATCGTCAACTTCATAAAAAGGAGTGGTAGTGAGCTCTGGTATGTACTTTTTTGTGATTTCTTCTATAGGCCTATAACTGCCGGTTAATAAATACTCCATCCTTAACCTGAATACATCTTTTGACTCTTTATCAAAAAGCAGTTCATATACGGTCCTCAGATTAGTTATCGCGCTCAAAATAATAACCTCTCTATCATCAAAATAAGACTTAGGATCTTGGCATAAATTCATGCATATTTATCACAGCAGCATGCAAATCCTGTTTTTTTAGATAATCATACGCTCCATTTACAGAAGCAAGGATCAGATCGGCATTTTTTAAAACAGCATCACAATAACAAATACTATTTCCAATATCAGTTTTTTGCCCAACCTTTTGATCAGTTATGTCACACACACCACATATCTTTATCTTCTCGTCTTGCAAAAAATGTTCTAAATTTCTCCCTCGAGGTCCCATCCCCCATATGTATATATCGGCATTTTCCTTTTCTAAAAGCTTTATTATTTCATCTTTTCGTTCAACAAGTTGGTCATAATAACTTATCGAATAATCTTCAATCCTTCTGGTTATTACCTCGTGATACTTACCACCTGTCTCTTCATCTAATGTTCTAAGGATTTCTTTTTCTTGTTCACACTGCCGTTCCATGACAGCACTCTTCCCGGTAAGATTCACTGTCTGTGATCCTTTAGAATATCGCCTATATGCCGCCATTGGCTTGTCAATATAACAGATTCCACCTCGAAGTGCGCCTTTCATCTGATATACATAATCAAGACTTCTTATCTTTTCAAACTCCATCATATGATCATACATGCTTTTTCTAAAAAATAAGCTTGCTGTAGAAAGGTACATTCCACCACCATATATCACATCCTCAGCAGTAAGAACACAGTTTTTCTCTTTCGGTCTTATCTCACCCAAAACATGCTTTCCATCTTCAGAAACCATAACTGTTCGGCAAGCGCACATGTCCGATTGCGGATTACGCTCCATTTCATCAAACTGTGACTGTAATTTAAACTCATCCGTCCAATAGTCATCCCCTTCACAGATAGCAATATATTTTCCATTTGCATATCTGTAGATTGTTTCAGCAAAAAAATCTACTCCCTTTGAAAAAAGATTCTCTTCATTGTTTATTATGTAAAGAATATCTGGATACTTTTTCTTCAGACTTTCTAAAACAAGCGTAGTTTCATCTGTCGAAGCATCATTTCTGACAATTATCTCAAACTTAAAACTCGTTTCTTGAGACACTATGCTCTCTATAGCTTTAGGCAAATACTCAGCCTGATTATAGGTAATGCAGATAACACTTACCTTACAATTATCTCCATTCATCAAATGTTATCTCCAAGTTCAAGAATAAGTCTCTCCGTTTTTTCCCACCCAAGGCATGGATCTGTTATTGACTTTCCATATATGCCTTCGTCAACCATCTGGCAGCCATCCTCTAAATAGCTCTCTATCATGATTCCTTTTACAAATCTGTCTATATCGATATTACGCTTGCATGATAAAAAGACATCCTTTGCAATGCGCTGCTGTTCAAGGTACTGTTTATTCGAATTGGAATGGTTGCAGTCTACAATTACAGCCGGCTTTTTCAGATTGCGTTTGTAATATGCATCATGCAGTCGCATAAGATTCTCATAATAGTAATTTGGAACGTTTTCACCGGCAATATTCGTATAGCCTCTTAAGATAGCATGTGCATACGGATTTCCTTCTGTCTGAACTTCCCACTCGCCAAGGAGTATTCTCTGCGGTTGTTGAGCGGCATAAATAGCGTTTAACATAACATCTATACTTCCACTGGTAGGATTTTTCATTCCAACGGGAATACCTACTCCACTTGCCGCAAATCTATGCTCCTGATCCTCTACAGAACGCGCTCCGACAGCCATATAAACAAGCAAATCGTTCAAATATGGACTCAGCCCCGGATACAATAGTTCATCTGCAGGATACATTCCTGTTTCTTTTACCACTCTCTGATGCAATTTCCTTACAGCAATAAGACCAGCAACGAGGTCATCCATATCATTGGATGCATCCGGACGGTGGATCATTCCTTTGTACCCTCCACCATTCGTTCTTGGCTTACTGGTATAAACTCGTGGCACTATAACGAAACGGTCTTTAACCTTATCTTTCAGTTCTGCCATTTTGCAAACGTAGTCTAATACAGCATCATCACGATCAGCAGAACACGGACCTACTATTATTATTTTTTTATTTAATTTCCCGGAAAGAACATCGCAGAGTTCATTTAAAACGCATAGTCGTTTTTTCTTCTCTTCTTCACTTATAGGATAAAGTGTGCAAAGTTCATCAACCTCCGGCAATTTTCGAATCCGCTTCATGAAGCTTATGCCTCCTATAGCATCACAGGCGCTTTGATCTCAGCTGATTTATAAGCCGCATAAATAATTTTTGTTGTATCATAAGCCAGTTCAAAACCTGATTTAGGATTTCTCCTGTAATAAACTGATTCTATGAAATCTCGCATCTCATCTGTGTATCCTCGGATAATCTCATCCTCAAGGAAAGGATAATTCCAGCCTGTCTTTTGTGGTAACATCTCTGAAATATAAACATCAGAAAGCTTATCCTCATCAAGGAAATATGTTTCCATAAGATTTGACATAGTTAGTCTGCAATTTATGGCTGCATCATTGCAATACAGTTCCACATAGTTTTTGCTTCCACCAAGCAATGTATCTGTCGCTATGATTACCGCCTTAGTATTATCGGAAAACGTCAAAATAACTGTGCCAAAGTCCTCTACATCATTTGGTCTTGCAGCTATATGCCTATGTTCATATTCAGAAAGCCCTTCTGTTATAGTCTCCATATCCGCATAAACGCTTTCCACTCTTATGTCTTCGTGCCTGGCTTCTGCCTCCACTGACTTCAGCCAAAGAATAGCAGTAAGCGGATGAGCTCCCGTCCTTATAAATGTGCCTCCGCCAGTCTTACTCCACTCACCTGCTACCGGAGAACTTGAACCCTTCAAACTTTCCTCGCCTTTTGCAAATAGTATGCGGCTCTGTTTCTTTCTTATTATCTCCGCTGCTTTTACAACAGCCGGCGCATAAACAAAATTCTCCGCATACATAAAGCTTTGGCCAGATTCCTTAACAACATTTCTTAATGCATCAAGCCTTTTCAAAACAGCATCATACATATCTGTTTTTGACACATTCTTTCCGATAGGAGCCTTATCTCCGGGCAATCCAAAATAACCACTAAGCGGTTTCTCACATATCACATGTTTTCCGGCCTTCATGGCTCTTTCAATCATTTCCTCATGCACATACGGAGGCGTGCAAATGTCTATAACATCAATCTCCGGATCATCAAGCAGATCATCAAAGGAAAGCGTTGCCTTCTCAAAGCCGTAGCGCTCTCGCATCATATCTACCTGCTCGAATCTTCTGGCAATAATGTGTTTATAACACACAGGAACTCCGCTAAATCTTTTTAAAGCATTCATATGAAGCTCTGTCGCTCTTCCTGCACCTGCTACTCCAAGACATATCTCTCCCTTTTTATTCATTTTGCCCCCCTCTTATTCTGACCAGGTCATTACGATAACCATCTATCAAAACTCTATGCATCTCTTCCATATCATGAAACATCATAAATAAAAAACCTACAGGTTCTTTCCTGTAATCATTTATTATTTCGCCTGGTTTCATCAATTGATAATCATCAAAAATATACTTTTTATATTCTTCCGGAATGCATATATCTTCTATTTTTCCATTTGAAGTTGCCATAAGTGTTTTATATGCAAAACACCCTTCCTGAACTGTATTTTGAGGAATACCGGAGCAATCCAATCCGCATTTTGCCCTGGTCTCCCAATAGTCCCAGTCAAAGCCATTCAGAGGATTAGCCAAAACAGAATACATATTTCCAAGTATTCTCCTCATAACCTCTATAATCCATGGCTTTCCATCTGCATATATATATTGAAGGTGGAAAATACCATCGTGAAGGTCTAGTATATCTGCAATTTTCTCGATTTCTTCAACAAGAAAATCATGGCATTCTTCATATGCATCCGCTGGCCAGGTGTCAATCTCTACCCTAAATGGATTTACTATCGAGTATTCGTTGTTTGACGCTATTGCCACGACTTTTTTATTTAGCAGGAAGGTGCAAAAACCGTACTGTTTTCCTTCCAAATATGGCTCTGCAACTATTCGTCTTTCTTTTGATTTTTCAAAAGCATAATCAATGGCACTTATAATATCTTCAGCTTTACTTACTTTAGTAACGCCATTTCCAGCACTGGCATCTACAGGTTTAATGATTATGGGAAGCTGCATCTGATGAATTTCTTCTCTTGCTATATCTTTGTTATCAAAATAGCTGGCCTGTGGTGTGAGAATACCATTCTTTACTGCAAACTGCTTAAACTTGTCCTTATTATGCAATGTGCAAACAGTTTCATAGCTATCATACCCAGGCAATCCAAGCTTTTCTGCTACATATGCAGCTGTGTACACTCCAAAATCATTACAGCATTGGCAGATTGCATCAATATCTTCGTTCTCAGCAATCTGCATTATAAGCTCCTTGTCTGAATAATCAGCACATATCCATTTATCAACCCATTCTTTACCTAAAGGATCAATCTTGGTTCCTGTTGCGATTATGTAGTATCCCAATTTCTTTAATGCTCTGATTAAGCCAAGGTCATTGTGGGTCGCGCAAAGGAGTAAAACTTTTTTTTCTTTCATTTTCCCCCCAAAAAAGATGCTCTAAATATAAAAACGATGTAAAGTAATATGTACTTTACATCGTTTTCTTCTTATAAATTCACTTTTATACTAGAAATGAACTCAGGTTTTTTCTCCATAGGTTTAGCCTTCAGTTCTTTATACAATCGTTCTTCTTCAGCTTTTAGCTCATCCATAGACATATTAAGAATCCAATCAGGTATTTTTTTTATTCTGTCATCCTCATGAAAATCCTTATTTTCTTCATTCCACATCCAGAGTCACCTCCTTTGAAACATTGCGTAAAGTACATATTTAATTATCAAGGTACGTCAAAACTATTCTATGTAGTACTGTTGCTGCTCCCAAAAAATCTCTCTTCCAACATCATGCACCAACAGTGATAAATCGGTAGATGTAACTCTTGTATCTTATAAGTTTCAACCTCTGGAATTTTAACGCACACATCGCTGTAATCAACTATTTTTCCTCTTGTCTGCCCGGTAAGTGCAATTACCTTTATGCCAAGTGCTTTTGCAAGAACTGCCGCTTGTATGATATTTTTACTATTCCCGCTAGTTGATATCCCGACAAATACATCCCCTTCACACCCTAACCCATATAATTGTTGTGCGAATATCCCATCACTTCCAACATCATTTATATAAGCAGTGTTTAATGCGACTTGTGAAACCAAAGGTATCGCCGGAAGTGCACCTTCAAGACTTTCAGCTAATTCCTTTCCGGTATCCCTGTCTATTTCAATCAGTTTTAATCTCAATTCCTGTGGAATTCTTCTTTGCAATTGAAAGCTTTTCATCAGTTCGCCGCATAAATGCTCAGAATCAGACGCCGAACCGCCATTACCGGCAACAAACAATTTTCCTTTGCATAGATAGCATTCTTCCATCAATTTATAAGCTTGCCAAATAGCAGCCTTCTCACCAGAAAGAACAGGGTATCTTCTTATTAGATCATCTAATATTTTTTCCATCATTCCACCAATACTTTTCTTACAGCCGCATACAATGACTCTACTGTTATATCCTGCTCCAATGTATCTGTACCAATCAATACTGTCTTACAACCTGCTGCCTTACCTGCCTTTATATCTCTCCAAGAATCTCCTATGATCCATGACGATTCTAAATCTATATCAAAATCCTCTGCTGCTCTAATGAGCATCCCCGGCTCAGGTTTTCTGCATTTACATTTAATCTTCAGTTCAGGTATCTCCCCATCAAAACCGGAATCCGGATGATGCGGACAATAGTAAATTGCATCGAGATATGCTCCATCATTTCCCAACAATGTCTCCATCTTGTTATGGATTTCAACTAATTCATCCTCTGTCACCTCACCTCTGGCTATAACAGGCTGGTTTGAAACCACTATGGCAAGATATCCAGACATATTAATCAATCTAATTGCCTCTGGAATATCCGGTAGTAATTCAAAATCTTCAGGAGATTTTACGAAACCTGCATAACGATTAATTGTTCCATCTCTGTCAAGGAATATTGCTTTTCTGCGCTTCGATGATAATGGTATTCTATTTTCTTTTATATCCCTACAGACTAACTTGTAACGCTCAGGTGTCCCCATATCGCGTACATATTCCGGACTGTCATAACAATATACCCTTCCATTGGGAATTGCTGGTTGGATGACATCCCTGTCCAGATCAATCTTTCCCTTATCATTGAATTTTAAAGAATCAAAAATCCTCGGACTTATCACATGAATTCCTGCATTTACTCTGTTCTTATAATATTGTGGTCTTGTTTCCTCTTTAGTAATCCATCGTGTTACCTTGTTATTTCTGTCCGCAAAAACAAGTCCACTATCATATGGGTGTGAATTTGGATGAGTAAAAAGAGTAATGTCTGCATCTTTATTTCTGTGATAATTAACTATTTTTTTTAAGTTCACCTCGAAGACTGTATCTGCGTTAAGGAGTAAGAAATCATCCTGAAGCTTATCTTTCAAATAGTATATTGCACCTGCGTTTCCTAAAGGAATATCTTCTTCAAAATACCTGATGCTGACTCCGTATCTCTCCCCATTGCCGAAATAGTTTTTGATTTTTTCTTTCATATAGGAAATGGTCACAATAATATCTGTTATCCCCTGATCTTTTAATATCTCTATCTGTCTTTCTAATACAGGTTTGTTTTCTAAAGGTATCAGTGGTTTTGGTATATCCGGGAAGATTTCAGCTATCCTTTTACCATATCCTCCCGCCATAATAACTGCTATCATATGGGCATCCCCTGTCTATAACTCATTTAACTTTTCACACAATTTCAATATTTTTTCTTTCTCTAGCCCCGGGTAATTTCCAATGTATACTCCAAATTCATGAATATATTCAGCATTCTTATAATCAGACGGATTTATATTTGGAAATCTTTTCCTGATGTAAGGTTGTCTGGTCATATTACCGCCACCTGCAGTTCCCCTTCTAAATTCTACGTTTTCTTTCTCATACATTTCTATCATATGATTGTACAATTCCCGATTACCATCAGCCGGCATTACTACGAAAGCATAATTACTGTTGCCTTCATTTTCAAACCCCGTATAATACTTCTGAGAGTCAAGATGCGATATAAAAAGCTCGTAGTTATCTCTTCGATGCCTTATGTTCTCATCAAGTCTTTTCAGCTGGTTTAATCCTATTACAGCATTTATCTCCGTACTCCGCATATTAAACCCCGGCACAGGAAATATAAATTCTCTATGTACCTCAGGATATTTTTTTACAGCATCCTCTATATACTCGGAATCATCACACTCCCTGAGCATTCCGTGAGAACGTATCATTCTCATCATACGATATAGTTCTTTATTCTTGGTACAAATCATGCCGCCTTCGATAGTACTCATATGATGCGCATAATAGAATGAAAAGTTTGAAACATCTGCAAAACTTCCACATTTCTGTCCCTCATATGTTGCGCCATGAGACTCGCATGTATCTTCTATAAGAACTATTCCTTTATCACTACACATATCTATAAGTCTATGGTTGATTGCATTATATCCAAGCACATGAGTTAAAAGGATTGCTTTCGTTCTTTCTGTGATTTTTTCAGCTACATCATCCACATTCATTGCCAAATTTGAAAGATTGACATCTGCAAAGACCGGTGTAAAACCTGCTGCTATGACAGAGCATGGTCCACTAGTCCATCCTATAGGCGATAATATAACTTCTCCATCTCCGTACATTTCGTGAAGCGCTGCCATAGTAATGTAATTGGCTGCAGAACCAGAATTCACCATCAAAGAAGTGTATCCTCCCCCAAGCCAGCAACTCCATTCATTCTCAAATTCACGGACTTTAGGGCCGTTCGTAAACCTATCAGAAGAAGATATAAACTCAATCATTGCCCTCTTGTCATCTTCATTTATGTTGTTTGACATCAATGGAATATTCAGCATTATTTCCTTCTTTCATTTCTACTAAATGGGTTAACTAAAATCTCTTTTTATACTATTCAGATGTTCGAGTATTGATTTTTCTTAATTATCGTATATACCTTCTTAAGTTCCTCTATACCATCGTCTAAAGAATATTTGGGTTTCCATCCACAAGACTCTAATCTTTCATTTGAAACTATATAATCTCTCTTATCCGGATCTTCCCCCACAGGTGCCTCCAAATATACAAATTCAGGAATGTGTTCTTTAATTTTTTCACAAAGCTCTATCTTATTCAGATTTGCTGAAGAAAGTCCACAGTTATATGGTCTGCCTTCCATCTTTTCAAAATTATTAATCGCAAATACAAATGCACCAGCAGCATCCCTTACATGGATATAATTTCTCTTAAATTCTCCCTGAAATATAACCGCTGTACGGTCAAATACTGCACGATACACAAAATCATTGACAAGAAGATCTATCCTCATCCTAGGAGATGCTCCAAATACTGTAGCAAAGCGAAATGTCAGAGAATTTCCAGCATCAAGGACTGCTTTTTCAGCATTGGACTTCGTAATGCCATAGAGTGAAATGGGATTCATCGGTGTATCCTCTGTACAGAAACTGTCTCCCTGACCTACACCATATCCGCTGTTTGTACATGGATATATGATTCTCTGATCTTTACTCCTTAGTTCAGTTATCATTTTTACAGCATCATAGTTTATAGTCTGCGCCGCTGTCTTATCTTTTTCGCAAAGAGGAAATCCCACCATTGCCGCAAGTGGAATTATATAGTCTTTATCTTTCATTTGTTCTTTCATAAGACTTTCATCACGAACATCACCTCTTATGATGGTGAAATTAGGATTCAAACACACATCAAGAAGCGTAGATTGCCCATAATAGAAGTCATCTATTACCGTAACCTCATGTCCTTCATTTAATAGCATTGGTACTAGAACCGATCCAATATATCCTGCTCCACCTGTAACAAGTATTTTGCTCATATTATTTCCCCTCTCCTAAAATCTTCATATAGTTTATGTATACCACCCTTCAAATATCACTGCCAATTTCATTGAGTATCCTTTTGTGTCTTACTATCATACCTTTTTCTTTTCAATATTCGTTGTATTATCAATGGTTTTATCAATCACCAAGCAGCTTTCTCTTCAATTTGTTCTTGGTCATATTTTGAATGCTTTCAACATATTGTTGGCCGAATTTATTCCTTATCATATTGAAATAGTTATCATTATCTTCAAAGAAAGCATTAAAAGCATAATCCCTAAATTCAAGTACCTCTCTTGGTGATAAATATTTCCCTCCTGCTGGCTTACACTCATAGCTATATTGGGCATATTCCAACCATTTATCATTATTTATCTTCCCACTCTTAACACCATCAAAATAATCAGGCGAACCAGGGTAGGTCATTGTCACGTAAAAATTTATCCATTCAGGATTTATCTCACGACAAAGTTCTAGCGACTCTTCCATAGACTCTTTCGTATCATCAGGAAGACCAAACATAAAGTTTGCAAGTATATTAATCCCTGCATCTCTTGTCATCTTCATCACTTGCCTTGTCTTTTCAACTGTGTATTGTGATTTTGAAACCTCAGATAAAACTTTGTCATCTGCACTTTCTATGCCATATGCAAGCCAATTGACTCCTGCTTGCTTCAGAAGTATTAGTATTTCTTCATCAACTGTATCAACCCTTGCATACGCCCACATATTAACATTAAAATCTTTTTCTATAATCTTTTCGCATAATTCTTTAACATACTTTTTATTCAGAACAAAACACTCGTCCAATATCTTTATATATTTTACATTGAATTGTTTAACTAAACGTTCGATTTCGCCAACTACCCTGTCTGTGTCCCAACATCTGAGCCTTCTCTCTCCAAAAAGAGCGGATATTGCACAGTATGAGCACTGATATGGGCACCCTATAGATGTAGATATGACACCGTATCGCCCCTTTGCATCCTGCGGCCTATCTTCTCCCATAATATGCCAATTGTGAGGCATATACTTCTCCATAGGCAAAAGTTCCCACGCTGGCATAGGAAGTTGGGCTGTATCTTTCAACTTTCCAAAACCAAATTTGACAAATTTACCATTTTTTTTAAAGCAAAGACCACCAAGTGCCTCCTCCGTAAACTCCCCTTCTATCCCTGCATAGTATTCTGCCAAATAAACAATTGTATCAAACCCTTCACCTGCCACTACATAATCTGCTCCACTTTCTTCCAATGTTTTCTTGGGAAGGGCCGAGGGATGAAGCCCCCACATGAATACAGGTATATCAGACATTTTTTTCTTTATCGCCTTCACAGTTAAATCCGCTCCCTGCATCTTCTGAGTAGATGCTGAAAGATTGGTTCCTGTAACAAAAACTCCTATAAGATCCGGCTTGTATTCATCTGAAATAGCTGCTACATCTTCAAAGGACACATTTTCCGCCTCTGCATCAAATATCTTTACTTCAATACCTTTACCTACACAAAACTGCGCAGCAACTGCACACCAATATGGGGGTTCACACGCAGCGTACTTTAACGTATCTCTATAAACAGCCTTCTGATCATTTGGGTGAATCAGAAGTATCTTTGCCTTCCTATTAAAAATCATTATCAGCCCCTAATCCCGATATCCTATCCATCGCTTCCTTAGCCTCAGCTACATTAGGCATATATCCATGCTTTAATGGAATATTACTAAGATAGTCTAGCCCCTTGCCCTTTACTGTATCTGCTATAACGCAAAAAGGTCTGTCAGACTTTCTTGCCTTGCTATCGCCAAGAGCCTTCATTATTTCTTCGTATGAATGTCCATTTACCCTCTCGACTTGCCAATTAAAACTTTTCCATTTTTCAGCAAGTGGTTCCATGGCACACATGTTTTCCGTAAAATCCGACACTCCTAAATAATTTCGATCAACAATCACCGCTAGATTATTAAGCCTATTATGAGCTGCAAAAAGAACCGCCTCCCAAACAGAGCCCTCATAGCACTCAGCATCTCCAACAAGACAATACACCATGCTGTCCGAACGATTCTGTTTTAGTCCGAGAGCTAGCCCTGCTGCCATTCCGATACCTATACCAAGAGAACCTCCATAGAAAGCAAAGCCTGGTATTACATATTCACAAATCCACGTAAGATCCGCTCCTTTAGACAAATGCGCCTTTGTCTCATCAGCAGTTATTATTCCCATATCCTCTAGAATAGGGAATACCATGCCTACTCCATGCCCCTTGCTAAGAACAAATTTATCAATCGGCTTTCTATTCTCATCAAATCTCATAACCTTTTCGAATAAAGCAATTAGTATCTCAGTTTCCGAAAAAGCTGTAGTCAGATGACCATATCCCAATTCACTAAACAGCTCTAGAAACCTCTTTCTTATGGTATAGGATTTATCATACATCACCTTATCTCCTGCTTTATTGCATCTATTGTAAGACCTTCCATTTCAAACACATCTTCCCTCGATACCAGCTTACCAGGATATCCTCTATTAAATTCCAAAGACAAACGTTTTATTGGAATGCTCACATTTCTCTTATTCATTATTTCAAGCATCATACTTCCTATACCGCCCTGCTCCACGCCATCTTCTATGGTTATAATCTTTTTACAATTACATATTTCTTTTACCAATTCATCCTCATCCAAAGGAAGGGCAAAACAGTCTATTAATCTCACCGGCAGATTTGCATCTATGAGCTTTGGTATCCAAATACCATAAGAAATAATAGCAATATCTCCTGACAAACCATTGGAAATAAAACCTTTTTCTATATCAATATCGTCCTCATCATAAATGATCCCCTTAAGCTGTGGATCAAATTGAACATATATTGGCTTGGGATTGTTAATAAAATTTTGGGCAATCTTTCTTGACATTATTTCATCAGTAGGGTTATATAACCTAACATTCCTAAGGGTTCGCATCAATGACATATTTTCAAAAGCCATATGGGATAAACCAGCCTCTGCAGCACTCGTTCCTGCTTTAAGAGCAGTCACCGCAACTGGATACTGAAAGCCCCCTAACAGATTCCTTATCTGGTCAAATGCCCTCGTGACCGGAAAGGGATTAAGTCCATATGTAAGCGTCTTTTTCCCCGCAAGAGAAAGTCCTGCTGCAACCGAAATGGAATTCTGTTCGGCAATCCCCACATTTACAAACCTCTGCGGAAAATCCCTTCTGAAATTGTCAAGACTTGGAGCTCCAAGATCAGAACTTACCAGCGAAATATCTTCCCCATTTCGAGTCAATTCGTATATGGTATTAAAGAAACTGTCTCTTACATTCACGACTCATCCTCCGGCTTATAATAAATCACTTGGCTACCCGTATCTTCAAAATGAAATGGTACACAAACCTTACCTCTCATTGCATCAAGAAGCATGGCTTTTTTATCCTTCTCAACATAAAAAAGCATAAATCCTCCGCCACCTGCGCCGAGCAACTTACCTCCTATAGCTCCATTCTTCATTCCAAGCTCATACAATCCATCAATTCGCTCATCGCTTACATTATCCGATAGTTTTTTCTTTCTATTCCAAGTATCATTAAGAAGTGCCCCGAATTCATTAAGATTTCTATTGCTATTTAGTATTTCCAAAGCTTGCCCTACGTATTTTTTTATCTCATGTAACTCTGTGAGTCTACTTTCTATATTCTGTATTTTCTTTTCTTCTATGTCTTTTGAAAATCGTTGGAACCCCGTAAAAACAAGGACCATATTAGCATTTAGTTCGTCTATCCTACTCTTCGATACTACAATTGGATGAACCTCTATATCCCCATTTTTGCGAAATATGATGTGGTTAAGTCCCCCATAGGCCGCAGCAGCTTGATCCTGAGAACCAACAGGTTCACGTATCATCTCCTGCTCAATGTACAGGCTATCTGAAAGAAGCTTTTCTTTGGATGTCATTTTTCCCTCGAGCCCATTCAATGCATTTAAAAAACCTACTGTAAAAGAGGAGCTGGAGCCTATACCGCTTTTTGACGGAATGTCCGTGTTATAATGCATATCGATGCCTTGCTGCGGGTTTACAAAGCGCATAGTCTCTCTAATTGACGGGTGTAAGATTTCATCTATATCCGTAATATATTCTGTCCTTGCTCCATAATAGAACTGATGCTTGTAATCCCAATACGGCGACAAATGTCTACAGGTAATATAGAGATATTTATCTATCGTGGTGGATAAAACTTCACCTTCATGATTCCTATAATAGTCAGGCAAATCTGTTCCACCGCCAAAAAAAGAAATCCTAAAAGGAGTTCTAGTAATTATCACCACAAACCTCCTCAAACGACACTATTGTCGTATTTGTCTTTTTTATCATTTCCTTATAAATAGCCTCAAAGGATTCTATTGCCAATACAACAACACAATCCACGCCGCTAATATCATCATTTGGTCCCTGAACAGGTATCTCCATATCGGTATAAGATAAATATTCCCTATCTATTCCATATTCAATGTCTAAACCAGCTTTACGGAATTCCTCAATAAAAAATCCCGCAAACCGCAGACCATAAACAGCAATTTTATTTACATTATTATTCCTACACCACAATTCAAAATAATCATTTTTATTCCCGACTATATGATCATAGAGCCATTTAGCTGTATTCCACTTTTCCCTGTAATCACCAAAAACATAGTCACTGTAATTCTTGCATTTCCTACAAACCATAGTCCTTAAAACTTTTGTTTTCCTTACATCAGTACTAATTCCGTTATAAGAATTTATATGTCCGCAGTGACTACATTTCAGAACAGCATTATATCTATCATTATCTTTTTCTAACGATATTACCTCACCTTTATTTCTTATTTCTTTTCTTACAAGAAATGAAAACATTTCCAAGGCTCTAAATTTTGTTTCAGATAAGCCGGTTAGATTTATAGTTGGGCATCCTTGTTCAATAAACTTTCTCTTATCCTTTATTATTCCTCTTCTTACTGCATGCTCATAATACCCGGATCCTGGATATGCCCCTATCATAACAAAATCATTTATTGTGTATTTCTCATTATGGTAGACCCATTCCATCGTTTCACGGATTGTATCCTCTGTCTCAGTCTCAGCTCCAAATAAAATATTGCTAACAACGCCTCCTCCATTTCTATAAGCAACTTCCAACGCACTTTTCATCTGAGAGACTGTTGCCTTTTTATTCATATCATCCAGTATTTGTTGTGACATATTTTCTAGTCCAAAACACGCTGAAACACATCCAGAATCAACCATCTTCTTAATGAGCGGCTCAGAATAAGTTTCTACCCTCATCTGGCATGACCAAAATAAGTTGTAAGGCTTTATCCTTTCACAAAATTCTTCGACTCTTTCCGGTCGTATACTAAAACATTCATCAACTAATGCAACTGCATTTATCCTGTAATCTCTTATATAACCTTCAAGTTCCTCAAAAAAAGAATCCATACCACGTGTTCGGTATCCTCGGCCTATTGGATGGTAACAAAATGTACACATAAAAGGGCAGGATCTGGACATCAATATTGGCATTATTCTCGGATTATCTATGAAGCCGGCAAACGTATGATACCAACCATCTACTGTCTGCTCATCCAAGTATCTGTCCATCTGCAGCCCCGCATATGAGGGAAATGCAATTGAATCCAAATCTTTTATCTGATCTCTTGGTCCCGTATATATATATCCCTCATTTTTTTTTATAACAAGTCCTCTAATATCATCAACGCTTTCTCCTCGATCAAGCGCATGGGCCAATTCACAATCTGTTATTTCACCTTCACCTATAACGGCGTAGTCTACCCCTGTCATTTCAGAAAACAAGATTGGTTCAGAAGAAAAGCCACCACCTCCTCCCACTGTTATTATATTTGGCTTAGCTTCCCTTGCCGCATCGAAAACAGCCTTTATAAGAGGATACTCAATAGTAATCCCCCCACACATAACAACATCTATTTTTTTATTTACTATTGTTTCTTTTAAAACTCCCAAAGGGTCCTCATCGGTATATTGAAGATTAATAGCCTCTACATCAAAACCTTCCGCTCTCATTGCTCCATTTATATATGGCAATCCCAACGGCATCCTGGTATTGCCTTTTCCATTAAGATCAGTAGGTTGAAGAACCAAAAGATATCTCATATACTATTCCTCGCACTTATGACGTGAAATTCCCGGTATATCCATAATCATATAATTTGATATGTTCATATCCTCCCCTTATAATACATGCCATCTCAGATGCACCGTTTGATCCGCCTATAAAAGCATCACACTCTGCCAGAAGATAAGTCTCTATAATGTATTCCTTTGCTTTTTTTATCTTATCAGTGGTTTTATTGTGCAAAACGTCAAAACGAATTTGTGTAGCGGTCATTGCTTTGTCCATCTTCGTACGTTCTCTTTCACAGCATATTAGTTTTTCGCCGAATTCTTCTTTCATTCTAGAGTACACATCGCTTGTTTCACACATAAGATAAATATAATCGCAATCCCACTCCTTCATATATTGTTTAATATCATTTATCTGTGCTTCTATCTCAGGCTGTATCGGTAAGGCCCCTCTATTACATTTATGTTTAAGGTTTACTATCATCAATTCCCTAAACTTTGTTCCTAATATTTTTGCATCCGGTGGAAACAACCTTCTTTTCTCTTCATATATTTCCTTCTTTATCGTTTCGTTCAATCTGATATATTTTTTTACCAGATAGTTCCACCTTGTAATCCCTACTATCTCATTTCCCGACATGGAGATAGGTGCCGATAGATACTTTACATTTATCGTATCGTCCATATTGTAATATCTTACATTTTTACAACCAGAGGTTACGTAATCTAAACTTTTCCCTCCGGGCTGCTCATAGAAATACTCCCATGGATTATCATAGCCAATGCTCTCGTATGTCTGGTATTCAAATGCAGGAAAATAAAACTGATCAATGACCGGGATATAACCCTTCCTGTCAGCATAATCAATCCCCATCAGGAATCTTCTCACATTACTAAAAATCCCCTCATAAATCATGCTTCTTTCCATCACCATATAGACACTTTCCGGATCTTTCTCGCCAAAAGTGCTATATCTGTATGAACCTTCCAACCATTGACTCATCAATGTGTTATGCATCGCATAGTATTCATAAATTAATCTGTTTGAATCAAAAGAATATATTATGCTCGCATTTATATCCTTAAGGCATTTTTTTATAGATGGCGAATTTTGAGGCGATGTTATCAAAAATATAGCGTCAGCAACATCAGCGCATTCTTTATATGAAAAAATCTTTTTTCCGTTGAGCACTCCACTCTTTGCGCCATCGATATAGCCATAGTAATCGATCCCCTCAGCATCCAAACACTCACCGATTATCCTTCCAAGTTCTCCGGCGCCTACTAAATATAAAAATTCATCCTTAATGCTCTTTAGTAGAGTATTTAATTCCTGTATCGAAGTTACGACAGTAGTCATCTAACCATCCTTTATAATCATTCACTTTATATTATTGCGTAGAGCACAAGTTCCGTAGCTGTATCTTCATATGCTCTCATATAAAACTTATATTCAGGTACAATGGAAGAAATATAATCTTCTATCTCCCAAAGATCACATTTTTTATGGTATATACAAATTGCCAATTTAGGCTTCTGTGTTCTGATAATTCTTTCTGCACCTTTTAACGAAGCAAGTTCATATCCTTCAACATCCATTTTTATGAAAGTAACACTCTTGCCATCAAGGACATCATCGATTGTATCCATTTTTATAAAATAGTCTGCTGATTCATTTGATATTACTGATGATGATCCCTTACCGACAGAAGAAAAGCCAACTGTATCTTTATGATCAGAAGTAGCCAGATCAAATGTATACAGATTCTTTACTCCTAAAAATTGCAACATGTTATAATTTTTCGCATCAGGCTCAAAGGCATATATTGCTTTATATTTTCCAATTCCTTGTTTTCTAAGTTCCCTCAAAAAACTCTTTACCGTATCCCCAATATAAGCCCCTGCGTCTAGAAGTGATTCATCTTCAGATAGTTCTACAATATCTGGATCAAAATATTGAACATCAGATTTCACAGCTCTCAAGTAAGAGTAGTCCATGCTGATTTTTTGGTTTAAATATGCTACCAGACTTTCTTTGGAGACACTATCTGCTAAAGAATTATATATTCTAGTCAATTCACCATCATGTAACTTCACAAATTCAAATGTCATCAATTCTGAATCTGCATCATAATTACCTGAGAAGCAGTCTCTATCCACAATTTTAACAAGATTATCTCGAAAGACTTCCATCTTGTTCATGGAAAAACCTCTATGGGCAACTACGAGATTGATCCTATTTTGTTCGATAATATCCTCTAGACAAGCGCACCCACATCCTTCTGTATAATATGCCCTATCAACCAGTTTCCCGGCAAATTTAAAACCAATAGTCGAAGCTCTTCTTTGAACATTTAATGCGCCTTCCCCTCCACCATAAATGAACGTTGGAAATCCATTGTCTTCACATTCTTTTAATTCCATTAGAAACTTATTCTTTTTCTCTTTTATAAGTGGCAAGACACTCTCAATCATGAACATATTCTCCTGAGATAGCTTAATTCTAGATTTTTCCAATATAATATTTAAATTGTCTTAATCAGTTGTTTTAATCCTACCGTCTCTGACTCTTGTATCACATAATTATTAAAAGTAATTCGCATTTCCTTTTTGGCGTATAGATAATCCAATTTCTTTTTTAATTCTTCTATTTCAATCATCGCATGGTACATGCCAGCCACTTCACCAACCTTGTCAAATTCAAGTACAAAACCATCTACTGAAGAAGCCCACCAGCCTTCATCGGACGGAATAACTTGCATTTCAAACCAGCCGTTCGGTCCCATAACCCAATTATCACCATCTTGAAGCTTGCCTTCCAAAAAATGGCACTCAAGCGTATTCCAGTCCACTACTGCAATATTTCTATTACTCCCCGCCGGGAAGAGTATAGCTTTTTCACCAGTATTTACCCCTCTGTAGAATGAACTCATTCCTTCACCGTTTTTCTGAATAACATTGTTTTCTTTAATCTTTCGTATTTCATTTACTGAAAATGGAATCAGTATGTATTCCTGGTCTTTCTGTAAAATCGAAATATATCCTCCACTCTCTTCATCTTCCTTGCACACATTGGTTACTGTTTCCGAATTATCCATTTCATATAGAATGGTTCCATTCTGTGACACTGCCTTGAACCCGCTATCAGAAATAAATAGTCCCTTTATATTTTTATTAAATCCCTGGGTCTCAGATATTTCTGAAACGATTCCCTGTACAACATCAATTTTATAGACACAATCCGCTTTATTTGGAATTAAGTAGATATTATCTCCGGCATATACGCCACTATGAAACGGGCCTACGACTTCATTTTCACTATCTGACTTAAATGAATAGTATTTTATTTTCATACTATCCAGATCAACCGAACATATATTATTTGCCTGATATGGCATAAGCCACATAGTGTGTTTATACAAAAAAGCCTGACTATGAAGCCAATTACTAATAGGTTCTTCATCGAATACTGATACTAATTCTGTTTTTTTCAATAACGGGTCAAACACAAAAAGGCCATTCATATTCATCGCTGAAAAATAAATTTTCCCCTTGTACTTTACGCCTGCCTCAAATGCGATAATCATATCAATTCCTCAATAATGCTATATTCCTAAACGTTTCTTATCACGCTTACTACTCTTTCAACCTCTTCTGTGCCCATCCCCTCATAGATAGGAAGCGTCAGTACTTCTTTTGATATTTTCTCCGCTATTGGAGTATTCATTTTTTTATACTCATCTTTATAGCAGTTACAATCCTTTGTCAGGGGATAGAAATACTTACGAACATATATTTCCGCAGCATGAAAGCGATTATATAGCTCATCTCTATCACATATGTAATCTTTCCTAACCCGTATCGGATAATAGGCATAATTTCTGCGGTCATCCCCTATTGCCAGGCTCGAGATTCCATGTATATTTTCTATTGCCCTATCATATCTCTCATGGACCTGTTTTCTTGAAGAGATCGCGCTATCAATTCTTTTCAGATTGCAAATACCCATGATGGCGCAGAACTCATTCATCTTGGCATTTGCCCCGACAGAAGCCACCAGTTCTTCATTTCTTATTCCAAAATTTTTCAAATCTCGAAGTCGCTCATACTTTTCTCGGCTCTTGCACACTACAGCGCCGCCTTCTATGGTGTTGTATACTTTTGTGGCATGGAGGCTAAATATTGAAATATCTCCAAAGTTACCAACACTTACTCCCTTATATTTTTCTCCAAAAGCATGTGCCGCATCATAAATAACTTTCAGATTATGCTTATCTGCTATTCTTTGTATTTCTTCCACCTTACAAAGGTTTCCATACACATGTACCGGAAGAATCGCTACAGTTTTTTCTGTTATCAAACTTTCTATTTTGCTTTCATCTATTGTTCCGTCAGATTCTTTTACATCACAAAAAACAGGATTAAGCCTGTTGCGCACGATCGCATGTGTAGTCGATATAAATGTAAAAGGCGTTGTTATTACTTCACTGCCTTCTGGAAAATCGAATGACTGTATAGCAAGTTCCAACGCCATATGACCATTAACCGTCAACGATATTTGAGGAACATCCAAATACTCAGCCAGTTCTTTTTCCAACTGCTGATGATACACTCCCATATTTGTCAGCCAATGGCTATCCCACAAGGGTTTTATTGCTTCTATATACTCCTCATAAGGAGGCATTGAAGATCTGGTCACAAAGATTTTTTCTGAGTCCATATTTTTTCCTTCATATGTACATCTTGGTGCTTTTATTAATAGGATTGCGAAGCAATTTCCTACTATTAAATAAAAAAACTCCCAACATAAGATTTCACACCTTACATTTGGAGTTATTTATCATTATTATTCTGAAGCACAGTAGATCTAATACTTCCCACCCAGATGTAAAGTATGAACTTGTCAAGGTTCACCACTACTTCGCACTTCTTTTAACTAAAATCTGTATATATTCTATTTTATCGCGCTTTATGTACTCAATCAATCATTTAAGTTCGTTTTAACGTCAAATAGCCGATGCACATTTAAACTGTACATCGGCTATTTTTATACAAAAATATAATTTAAATCTTTTTTATTAAATCCATTACATATTCATTGGAAACATCAAACTCTTTACTAATTCTATCTATTATTATGGAATCTTCAACCTCCATACCTCTTAATAATTTAATAGTGCCGATTATTCCCTTCTCTATTCCTTTCTCTATTCCTTTCTCTATGCCTTTCTCTACGCCCTTCTTTTCCCTTGCATTTCCTACAAGCTCTAGTGCATTGATTTCTTGATCTTCAGCTAACATCATATCTGCTACCTCCGACATATGTGAAACTAAAAAATTCTTGATTTCAAAAGACGATGGCATTTCTCTAATTGCTCTTATCGTAGCCTTCTCTATTCCTAGTTCAGCATTATATTTTCTAATTCTGTCAATTAACCACGAATACTCCTTTAATGGAGAGCATTCCTGAATAAGCCTTTTATTATGCCCAAAATTAATATTGAGCATTCTTACTTTAACTTCTACATCTCCATTTTCTTTTTGACACTTAGGAAATGAATCACTTAACCTGAGAATAATCTCATCTTCAACATCATCTAGGCCATTATAGAAAGTCACAAGTTTTGGCACTGGTAGTTCAATAATCTCCTTGCCAAATAAGTCCAGCGCATTTTCTTTAACATACTTAGAATACAAATTGCTCAAATACCTTAACATTCTAAGCGGCATATTTGGATTAAATGTTGACTGATGCTCATATAGACTCATTGTATCCGCTATGATAAATGAAGTATCATTTTTCATACTAACATACAAGTAATTTTGTAATGTATTGAATACAATAAGCGACTCATCCTCATAGTTTGAGCCATTCACGGCATTATATAAAGATAATGTCCACTTCTTATTCTCTTCACTTCCGAAAATGAAATTAAATAGTCTGTCCTTATGCTGTCTGTTAATTGTTATTTTTTCTTTTTCTGACAAATACTTGTCCTCCTTTATGTTTTTAATCAAATGCCATAAAGGTAATAACAAGACTAATACAGAAATAAAGAATCACAAAAATTCAAAAAAATCCTAATATCATTATAGTCTAATCCCAGTCGTCATACAAACAATTCATGGAAAAATGAGCGATATGCTCCGGATACCTTACGGTATTTGACCTTCGCATATTTTAAGCCTTATGAGCAACGCAGTCAATAACTAAATCTAATTCACTATATTCCGTCAAACAATGTTACAATAATTTCATAGGAGATTACCGACAATGAATCATTCCATCGACTTTTTCAGAGACGAAGTAAGAAACGGATTCTACATTCCCACAGCCATTAAGCAGGCGTGGGCATGTTCTCTTGATGTTCTTGCAGAGATTGACCGCATTTGCACTTCCCACAATATAACCTACTATGCTGACTGGGGAACACTCCTTGGTGCAGTGCGTCATGGCGGATTTATTCCATGGGATGATGATCTTGATATATGTATGAAAAGAGATGACTATATCAGGTTCCGAGAAGTAGCTGACGCTGAGCTTCCACCTGAGTTTGTAATCCATGATTATGAGAGACAGGAGAATCACTGGCTCTTTTTGGCAAGAGTCGTAAACAGCTCAAAATATGGTTTTAATGAGGATTATTTAGACCACCACTACAATATGCCCTGGCTTATAGGTGTAGACATATTTTTAAAAGATTATCTATATAAGAATCCTGAAGACGAGAAAAAGCGCTGCGATGAAGTACTACACATCCTAGCTGCTGCTGAAAAAGAAATAGACTCAGGAAACGTTTCTTCTGCAAGAGTTCTTTATAAAAAAGCTGAAGATGCAATGTCCCGGGTTCCCGAAAGTGAATCCGACAGAATATGCCAGATTTTCCCATGGGGACTAAAAGGAAATTCCGGAGAGCCCAAAGAATACTACGGAGAAGCTGTGCGTCTTCCATTTGAAGATACAACAATTCCGGTACCGGCCCACTATAATCAGCTTCTTTCCATGCGCTATGGCAACTACCTGGAAATCCATAAAGTCTGGGATGCTCATTCATACCCTGCTTTCGACCACCAGAGACAGACCTTTGAAGAAGAGACTTCTGAAAAGCTCCCTACTTTTACATGTTCAGATGATCTGTTAAAAAGAGCTCCATGTCATACAAAAAATCAAAGTGGTAAAAGAACAGCTCTTTTCCTGCCAATCGGCCCAAGAGAATGGGCAGGTTTCCAGAAGGCATATGAAAAAGAATCTGCATCTCACGATACAGATGTATTTATTGTGCCAATTCCTCTTTTATTCAAAGACTACTTTGGCAGAATAAAAATGTCGGATGAAGAGATAATCGCAGCAACGAGGCTTTCTGAGTATCCATCTGACCTGCTACTTTACAACTGGCTGGACATAGATTTTGGAAAACTATGCCCTGATGTAATCTATATTCAAAGTCCTTATGATGATCAGAACCCCTGCCTTACTGTACCTGATTATTTCTACTCGCAAAACTTGCAGCAATATACTCCCAAAATCGTATATATCCCGATTTCAAAAACCTGTGAATTTACTGAGACTGACCGAAATGACCAGATAAATATGAAATTCTATGTGGATATGCCAGCTATTTTCTACGCTGACGAAATCTGGCTTCAGTCTGAAAATATAAAAAAGCAGTACCTCGCTAACCTTGTAAATTTCTCAGACAACAAAAACGAAAATTACTGGGAAAGTAAGCTAATTGTAAAATCAGGCCTATATGGCAACGATATCAAAAGTGACCTCTCATCAGCCAAAAGAATACTATTCTGCATCTGTCCATACGAAATAAAAGAGCATCAGGATATCATCACCGATGCTCTAAAAGAACGTATTAATATTTTCAAAGATAGTTACGACAAAATAGCCATCACAATATGCGCCTATCCTTCAGATGACACCTGCGCGCAGCTGCTGTTAGATATTGCTGCTCAGGAAGGTCTTAGCTGCGACTACATAACCTATGACCTCACAGACCTTGATGAAATTGCCATGAGCTTTGATGCTTACTATGGAAGTGCATCGCCACTTGTCCCGGTATTTGCGGAGCACAAAAAGCCAGTGATGATTTCGAACTACAGTGTTTAATATTGCTTCAACTATTCTGCAAATAGTCAAAATCCAGCTTCCTTATAGCCTCAATAGTTTCTTTATAAGACCTTTTTTGTTCAAAAAGAACTGTTGTCCCCAATACAAAGCCATCCACTCCATGTGGTGCATATTTTTTTATCTTATCTGCTCCGCAGGCTCCATCCCAAAAGAGTTTGAAGCCCATTTTATCTCTGAGCTTGATCAGTTGTTCTATCTTTTCACCTACAAAGGGCAAAAACATCTGACTGGCATTCCCCGGATTGACGGCCATAACAAGAACACTATCCACAATTCTCAAAAGTTCTTTTATTGTTTCAACACTGGTTCCGGGATTTATAGCTATCCCGGGATGCATCCCGGCATCTATGATTTTCTGGATTGTTGCTGACGGATGATATTCAGCTTCCGGATGAATGTACACAGTATCCCCGGGTCTGAGCTCATTCAAAAAAATATCTATGCTATTCCTTGGATGTTCTATCATAAGATGAACATCAAGGGGCCTTTGGGTTAATCTCGCAATACACTCCATGTCATACAGTGACATGGCGAAATTATTCACATAGCGACCATCCATTATATCAATATGAAAAGAATCAATTCCTGCTGCCTCAAGATCACGAACTTCCCTTTCAAGGTTTCCGAAATCCGCACACATCATTGAAGCAGTAAGCAAAAAATCATTCTTCATTATAACACCCTCATTCATAATAGTTCGCACAAAATGATCAGCAATCCACATTCTGAATCATTACTGGCATCTTAGCATTCTGAGCCTCGTAGATCAGATCACAGGAGTCGCCATAATAAGCATCACAATTAAGCATTACTTCTTTTGCATCAGGCATACTTTCTGATTTATCCAGTTCACCCCAGCCTTCACTTATGTATTTATCTACAATTTCTTTGTAATCCTTTATCACATTTGATTTATTCAGTTCAAGGTACTCTTCTGTCTTCGACCAGGGATGCCACACCAATCTGATGCTTTCCTGCTCTTCTTTAAATACTTCTAGATTTCGTTTTAACTTATCTACAGCATCCTCGCCTCTGGACAAAAAAGGCAATACATCCGTATAATAAAATACCTTCTTCATGGTTTTTCACTCCATTTTTCAATTTAAAAATGACGGGTCTAGTATCAGCTTCCCATCCTCGTCATATTCCAGAAATTCCTCCGGGATCTCCCAGTTTCTGTCCAGATATGCCTTGTACAAAGCCTCTCTCTGATACTTGTACGCTGGGTACTCATGCTGACTTCCATACTTGACTGGAGTCAGATAGTCTCCAAAATTACTGCGAAGTATCTCATCATATTTTCTTGGAATAGGGACACTCATCACATTTTCATAGGGAACCCAGATTCTATCGTTAAAATACTCAACTTTAAACTTTCTCTCACCGTAATATATTACCTGTTCCCTATTCTCCACTATCTCCGAATCACAGTCATCGCACAGACCACATGCCATATCAAGCATCCTCAGTATCTGACTGGACATTGGTTCTTCATCATTAAAAGAAAAATCCAGTTCCTGCTCAAGTGTCATCCTGATTTTTTCATACTGCCTTAGATCATCTTCGCTTATCTTCTTATCATTCACATCCCATTGAAGCACAAGCATCCGGTCCAAAAGACGTATCAGTCTGTCCTGATAAGCAAAGTCATCAGGATCTGTTGGAACCTTATCAAGCACAAATACATCAATTCCGGTTGCATATGGGCAGCCATGAAACTTTTCCAAAAACTCAGGGCTTGTATCCAATCTGTTTCCATTACACACACCAAACGTCATCTCTTTTGGAGGAATAGCCCCGGGTAAAAGAGATTGCGTTGTAAGGTAAGGTGGGAGTTCAGAAGGTACAACTTCAACGAATCGGTTGAAATCGCTTCGTAACATTGCAATATCTATATCGTCATCCCATGGGATAAAACCTTTATGCCTTACAGTTCCCAAAAGAGAACCATAAAACAGTACATACTTTATATCGTATTTTTTGCACACACTATCAACCCAGGCAAGAGATTCCATCTCTGATGCCCAGAATCTTTTCATCATGGAAGAAATATGGAAGTTACAACGAACTTCATTTTGAAAATAAGTATCAGCAAATTTGAGCATATATAAGCTTCTTTATAATTCTCTTTTTCCTCGCACAAACATTATCCCTACAATAATTCTAACACATTTTATCTACATACCATCAAATATAAATCGCAAATATGATAATATATAAATATATACATTCCTTACAGGAGGCCCTTATGTCCAAGATTCTGATTGTAATAGTTTCATACAACGCCTGCAGATACATGCAGGATTGCATTAACAGCATCCGTAGTAAAGTTACTCCGGGAAGCTATCAGATTATAGTTGTGGACAACGCCTCTACAGATTGTATAGCCGAATGGCTGGCAGCTCAAAGTGACATTACTCTGATCAGGAACGATGTCAATGTGGGCTTTGGTCCTGCCTGTAACCAGGCAGTTGCCTCCACCATTGGAACTAAATTTGCGGACTATGATATATTCCTTCTAAACAACGATACAGTCGTGACATCTACAGCTCTCCCAAGAATGATAAATGCTTTAAACAGCGCGCCCGACGTAGGCGCCGTTGGTGCCATGTCAAATTATGCAGGAAATCGCCAACAGCTAGACGTTAGTTTTGACACTACTGAAGATTACATTAGATTTGGCGAGGACTTAAACATCCCTCCTGCTGATTCTGTACTTGAAAAAGTCAGACTTAATGGTTTTGCCATGCTTGTAAAAAGAACTGTCTGGGACAAGATCGGTGGTTTTGATGAAGATTTCGCTCCTGGTTATTACGAGGACGATGCTCTTTCTGTAGAAATCCAAAAGCTTGGATACAGACTCCTTCTGGTCCGTGACGCCTTTATTTATCATGCAGGAAGTGTAAGCTTTGTAAAGACAGGCACTAACAAACTTTCATATGAGCACCATGATCTCTTTATCAAAAAATATGGCTTCGATATCCTAAACTACGTCTATCCTTCAGGTGCTGTCCTATCTCAGATTCCATTTAGTAGAAACGATAGCTTCAAGGCTCTATACATTGGTTGTGGCCTGGGGGCTGAAATCAAAGCAATTACCAGCCTGTTTAAAAATGCCATAGTTTATGGAATTGAAACGGAACAAGTTCTTTTTGATATCGCATCCAAGACTGAGAGAGTCTTTTCATGTGTTGAAAACCTGACAAAAGAAATCTCAAGTGCATTCTTTGACCTACTCATACTAGATAGCAACTACCTGGATAAGCTCACAGATGGTGAAAAAGAAACTGTAAAAATACTATGCACTGATAATGCTACAGAGATCACCTGTTTGCACGAATATGATTCTTTCCCGTATGACAATATCAGACTTATTCTCTGGGATTCAAAAGTTTACGATTCTAAAACAGCAGATTTTCTGGCTAGTTTTTGTGTGATGAGCAGCACATACTCCGGAAGTCTTGATACTAGCAGGATAAAATCCTATGGCATTAATCCTGAAAACATTTTGGTAATAAGCCCTGAATCTGTTTTCAGAGCTAACCTTTTGTTTACTATGCCATCACTTCTTACTGCAGCACCAACTATTGTTCCATACATAACAGCATATTATGGCAGATTAAAAGCCACAGATATAGCGCATACTTGTGCGAACCGACTTGCTGTATTTGAACACAAGCTCAAGATTCAAAAAAACTATAGTAGCAAGGAAGACTTTTTAACAGACAGCAATATCATAATAACCATTAATAAAAACTGCTATGAAAAAGCTGCGGATATTGTTAGTTTCCTTGAAAAATACAACTTTGATCCGTCAGGCAAAGCCTATGACATTCCACGCATTTCAAGACTTGCCACAAACGACTGGAATAACTGCTGTTATATTGCCGCACGGGATAAATACTATGACTATGGGATAGTTGGATTCTATTGTTTTAATGAAAGAGAGCAAAAAAAGATCTGCTCCTATTTTGCATGGGATGTCGCAGACATGGAGATTGAAAAATACTTAATTGATAAAAAGAGTATTCCATGGCTTTCAGAAGATACTGAACATTCAATTACAACGGACAAAGCCAGAAAAAGCAGGATAAATATCCTCCTCAAAGGTCCTGATAGCCTTACTCCTATAGCAGAATATCTTTTAGGCGGAAACATAACAACTGAATATGACAGTGAAAAAGAGCTTCCATCAAAACTCTTTTCATCAGAATATCACATAATCATCTACAGCCTCCTGCAGGAGGACTATTCTTCATGGACTGCAGACGGAGACGCTATGCTCTCACGCATTTTTTCTACATTAGATAACATTGACGAAAAAGCTCCAGGTGCCCCTATGATCATCCTTCTCCTTGGCAGCACTGTTCCTTATTTGTCAGGAACTGAAAACGACAGAAATCTGGCTGAACTCTATAGTGAACTTAATCCAATATTCCAGTCATATGCTGAGGACCATGCAAAAATAAGAACCATTGATGTCACCAGCTTTATCAAAGACCAGTCCGACTTCAATGATTCTCAAAATTGTTTCTCTGTAAGAGTTTATTCAGATATTGTTGAGACTATTTGTATTTATATAAACGAAAAGGTTGATGCAATACTAAGTCAAAGATATTGATCCTAAATGTATTTAGCAATATCACCCTTTAGCATATCTGTAAATTTCATAGCTCCAAAAAAGTTAAAATGAGAGTCATCAAAATAGAACTCTCTGTGTTTTCCTATATCATTTCGCGTATAGTCAAACATCTCGTATTTATACTTTGCTTTATAGCCATCAATGATCTCATAAAAGATTTCTTTCCACTTACTAAAAAGTATCTCTTCCTTTGGCCATACACCCTCATATCTTGGAAGCAGTGTCAAATAAATCTGTATATCGGGATTAATTCTGTAAAGCAATTCCATAATCTTTACAAAGCACTCTTTATTCTCAGCTATAGTCTTTTCAAACTGCTGCTGAGTGTAACGCCCCAAAGTAAACTTTTCAATCTGTTCATCAGAAACTATGCTCACTCTCTGAGAAATATTATTTACATTCATATATCTGTTCTCATATAGTTTCGACATATCCGTATCAAAAAGCATGCTCCAGATTTCAAGTGCTTCATCATCATAGCCAAGTTTCCAATAGTCCTCTATAGCACTGACAAGTTTTTCAAAATCTGTTCCTTTATACTCTTTGTTTTCATCAAAGTTGTGCTTATCCTTGTTATATCCCCCGCACCCAATAAAATTCATTATTTTACTACTTCTCGACGAATCAAAATTGAAATAGCTATAATCATACATATCAATGACTACGCTCTTAACATTTTTAATCTTTTCATAATGCTTGGCGAAGCAATATTCAAGTGTCACATAATTGTAATATAGATCCTGACTTGATACTGCAAGATTCACAACCTTACCAAGTCCTAACCGTTCCGGCAATATTCCCACCTCAGCATGGGATATTCCCAGCACAATACCATCATAAAAATCATAGTAGGGATTACTCATAGCAGTATCGGCAACCACCAA
>JAEEGL016680286.1_pt1 | contig 30932 bp, 22 predicted proteins | sample 9134231 | NCBI WGS metagenome assembly JAEEGL01 (sample SAMN16246548, study PRJNA631951) | gut metagenome | biome: gut microbiome; feature: rumen; material: fiber-attached | host: Bos | place: Iran: Karaj | collected 2018-10
ATGGAAAGCATTATAATCGCCTCTGTACGATAAAACTACGCAGGGAGAAGATCTTATGGGAAGAAAAAGAGAGCACATCGGAGACCGGCCGGACGGCGTGCTGCTGCGCGACCTGGATTCACTGCACTACATCACAGGTATTATCTATCCCAACCGCTGTGACAACGAGGCATTCATCAGCGAGAGGATAGATCTTACGAATATCAACGCCTACCTGGAGACCAAAAATGCCGCAGGTCCGGCATATAAATACAATCTATTTCAGGTGATCGTTACCGCGGTCGTTAAAGCGATAACACTCAGGCCGAAGATGAACCGTTTCATCGTCAACAGTAATTTTTACCAGAGGAAAGAAGTCTCCGCTTCTTTCGTTGTGAAAAAGCTGTTTTCCGACAACGGGGCAGAGGCTCTGGCATTCCTCCACACCAAGGAGACTGACACGATCGACACGATCCACGAATCCATCTACCGGCAGGTCAGCGAGTGCCGTTCCGAGTCGGTAGACAGTTCCACGGAGAGTATGGACATTCTTAATAAACTGCCGCGTTGGGTCTCCAAACTAGCCGTCCGGTTTATTATGTTCCTGGACAGGCACGGGCGCGTACCGCCGTCCATGATCGCCACCGATCCGTATTATTCCTCCGTCGTCCTATCCAATCTGGGTTCGATCAAGCTGAAGAGCGGTTACCATCACCTCACCAACTGGGGCACCTGCTCGATCATCTGTCTGATCGGAGAGATCAAGAAGCGGCCTGTTTTCTTCGATGACGGCCATTTCGAAATGCGTCCGACCGTCGATCTCGGGCTTACGATCGACGAGAGGATCGCCGACGGATACTATTATTCTAAAACGATGCGCCTGATCCGCAAGCTCCTGGAGAACCCGGAGCTGCTCGAGAAGCCGCTCAGTGAGGAGGTCGAGTACTGATGCCGGATACAATTACCGCAAAAACACCCTGGATCGCTCAGCTCGGGGATATCCCCGCCAGCCTGGATTATTTTCAGGGATCGATGTTCGACGCCGTCGCTCGCATTGCTGAACAGGTGCCCAACAACGTTGCCTTTGATTTCATGGGTAAATCGACCACGTATCGTGAACTCGTGAAGAACATAGAGCAATGCGCGCGCTCCCTGCGTACTATTGGCATACGGGAGGGTGACAAAGTCACCATCGCGATGCCGAACTGCCCGCAGGCAGTGTACATGTTCTACGCAGTGAACAGAGTCGGTGCTATCGCCAATATGGTCCATCCTCTTTCGAGCGAGAAGGAGCTCGAATTCTATATCAATGAATCGGAGAGCGTTACGGTCGTCACGCTCGATCAGTTCTATAACAAGATCGAAGCGATCCGTGCCAATACGTCGCTGGTCAACGTGATCATCGCGAGCATCAAGGACGCCCTGTCAAAGCCGGTCCGGGCCGGATACATGCTCACGGAGGGCCGCAAGATACAGAAGATCCCCGATGACGCTCCGGTGATCCGCTGGAAACAGTTCATGCAGCTGGGGAATGCCTGCTTCTGGAATTATGCCGTGGAACGCGGCGCGGATGATCCGGCTGCGATCCTTTATTCCGGCGGCACCACCGGGACGACCAAGGGCATCCTGCTGACCAATCTGAACTTCAACGCTCTGAGCCAGCAGATCGTTGCCACGAATCCCATGTTCCGCATGGGCGATAAAATGCTCTCCGCCATGCCGATGTTCCACGGTTTCGGACTGGGCGTCTGCATCCATTCTATGCTGGCTCAGGGCGGCCGCTGCGTACTGGTGCCCAGATTTACGGCAGACAGCTATGCCAAACTGATCACTAAATACCAGTGCAATTTCATCGCCGGCGTTCCGACCCTGTACGAAGCCCTGCTGAGGACTTCCTGCATGGAGAAGGCCAACCTTGCCTGCCTCAAGGGCGTCTTCTCAGGAGGTGACTCGCTCTCGATCGAACTGAAGAAAAAATTCGATAAATTCCTGTATGACCATCAGGCCACGATCCAGGTCCGCGAAGGTTACGGTACGACAGAAACGGTCACCGCATGCTGCCTGACCCCGCCGCACATGTTTAAGGAGGGGAGCATCGGCCTTCCGTTCCCGGACACTTACATCAAGATCGTCAAGCCCGACACGGATGAAGAGGTTCCCTATGGAGAAGAGGGAGAGATCCTTTTGGCCGGACCTACGGTCATGAAAGAATATGTGAAACATCCGGATGAGACAGCGAAGACCCTTCGTCGGCATGCCGATGGGCTCACCTGGGTATATACAGGCGATCTGGGGTATATGGACGAGGAGGGTTTCATCTATTTCCGCGGCAGGAACAAGCGTATGATCATTTCCTCCGGGTATAACATCTATCCTGCCCAGCTGGAGAACATCCTGGACGCGCATGAGAAAGTCCATATGAGCTGCGTCATCGGGATCCCGGACGATTACAGGATGCAGAGAGTCAAAGCGTTCATCATGCTCAAGCCCGGCGTTCCGAAAGATGATGAAACGAAGGAAGAACTGATGGCCTACTGCCGGAAGCATATCGCAAAATACGCGCTCCCGAAGGAGATCGAATTCCGGAACGAACTCCCGAAGACGCTGGTCGGCAAGGTCGCCTACCGTGTGCTTGAGGAAGAGGAGCTGGCAAAGAGAAAGGCCGAAGCCACGGAACAGTAAGGCCGCTGCATTGTCGGATATAATTATACTCAACATAGACCGGGGCTGCTGCATTTGCTGTAGCAGCCCCGGATCTTTTATTTTCCGATGTAATCGCCTTCGGCAACCGTGATCGCCGGGCCCGTAAGATAGATATCCGTGATCCTGTCATCGTCCATATTCAGCGAGACCTGCAGCGTTCCTCCTGGATACTCCAGGGTGAGCGAGTCTCCGGGAATGGCTCCCTCCGTTTTCAGAGCGGCCGCCGTGCTGCCGGCTCCCGTACCGCAGGCCAGCGTAAAATCCTCAACACCGCGCTCGAATGTGACGGCGCGTACGCTCTCTTCGCTGAGGAATGAGTAGAATGTGACGTTTGCCCCCTTGGGAAATATCGGAAGGTTCCGTATATGCGCCCCTACGGCTTTACGGGCGTCGTCAGGAAGATCGAAAAAACCCGGATAGTCAACAACGGCGTGGGGGATCGCGGGGTCTCCGAGCTCTATATACGTACAGGAAAGGATCCTTCCGTCCCAGGGGATCCCGACTGTGGCGTCGAGCCTGGTGATATCTGTCAGACGAACACAGTAGAGGTCGTTTTCGATCCTTTGGCCGTATACGATGCCTGCTTTGGCTTCGATCACCTGATGATCACCGGCATATCCGTGATCGTGAGCATACCTGGCAAGGCATCTCGCGCCGTTGCCGCACATCTCGCCGATCGATCCGTCGGAGTTGTAAAACTCCATGGCGATGTTTCCCTCACCCGACGGAGGGAGTACGATCATCAGCCCATCGGCGCCTATAGATCGCTTCCTTTCGCACATCTCTTTGGCCAGGGCAGATGGGTCAAGCATAAGGTCGGGTCCGGAGATCCGGTCCAGAATGATAAAATCGTTGCCGGCGCCATGCATCTTTGTAAATCTCATTATATTCCTCCCGTTCCCGTATCACTCATCCTGTTCCGGAAGGATCGTCTCCGCCGTGTTCCTTCCGGTAGGCGTCACCCCGAACAATTTCCCATAGGCCCGGGAAAAAGCCGAATAACTGCGAAAGCCTGAACGAAAACATGCGTTGGTGGCGGATTCTCCCTTCCGTATCAGATCCCTTGCCATGATGAGACGCCTCTCTGAGAGGTAATTGTGGATCGAAGTGCCTGTCTCTTCCCGGAATCTTCGCATCATATGGTATTTGCTGATGAAAAATCGATGTGACAGATCGTCGATGGATACTTCTTCCGCAAGGTTCTCGTCCAGGTACTGCAGGATCTCCAGCACCTTGGCGTCTTTGGGCATGACAGGGGAGAGGCCAGCATCCTGTGGCAGAGAGAACGCCCGGTTTGCTTCTACGAGGATACGGAACAGCGTGCAGCGGGAAAGGATCTCTTTTTCCGGCGCGTCGCCCGCCATTTCCCGCTCCATCTGGGCCAGAAGACGTCCGAGGTTCTTGCGTACGGCCTCATCGGGTCTCAGTACGGGAACGGGATGAGAGAAAAAAACGTTCTCAAGATCAAAAGACGGCGTGGAGCTTCTGATCAGGAACTCCGGACGGATGTAGACGATAAAGCGGTCGTAACATATCCCGGGATCAAATTGAGGCTTGTGGATCACATTGTTCCCGATCAGAAGAAGATCGCCGGGCAGAAGCTCATACTTGCTCCCATCGATAAAATAGTGGCCATTGCCGGCCAGAAGGAAAATCAGTTTGTCGAACTCGTGAAAATGCATGTCGACGTTCGTTCCGTTCTGATCCCGCAGATGGAACAGGCGATAATCCTCAAGAAGGTATCCTCTTTTTTGATAGTTTTCTTCCATGTAGACCATTCCCTATGCAAAGCATCTTTTGCAATTATGATAGCATACTTTATGTTTAAATTGCAAGATATGCGATGTATATTACAATTATAAAGATATACAGGGAGGAACGATCCTTATGAAAAAAAGCGGATCATTCTTAGGAAATTACGGTTTCCTGATCCTGATGCTGATCGGCATCGTAGCCGGCTGCATTGTTGGCGCCGTATGGCCGGGTGCAACGAAGCTGGAGCCTCTCGGAACGCTGTTCGTGAACCTGATGTTCTGTATCGTCGTCCCCATGGTGTTCTTCTCCATTTCCTCGGCGATCGCGAACATGAACAACGCAAAACGCGCCGGAAAAGTTCTTGGCACAACGATCGTGACATTCCTTTGCACAGCGGCGATCGCAGCTGTCATCATGTATTTGATCGTCCGTATCCTCCCGATCTTCACGATGGAGCCTGAGTACAGTGAGTCCGAAGCTTCCGGTCTCGGCATTGCGGACCTGATCGTAAACTTCTTTACGAAACCGGATTTCTATGAACTGCTGAGCCGCCGCGCGATCCTTCCGCTGATCGTATTTGCGATCATTTTCGGCTTCGGCGTGCAAATGAACGGCGGACCTGAGACCAGAACCGCAAAACTGCTCGCGGATATCACAGGCTGCATTATGAAGGCCGTGAAGATCATTACTTATTATGCTCCGATCGGCTTCTTCGGCTTTTTCGCCAGCCTGGTCGCCACGCATGGCAGCGACTTCGTGACCAACTACGCCAAAGCGATCATCGTATACTATGTCGTAAGCTTCGTGTATATGTTTGTTTTCTTCCCGATCTACGCCAGGTTCGGCGGCGGAAAGGGAGCCGCGAAGGTCATGTTCCGGCATTTGTTCCGTCCGGCAGCCGTGTCCTTCGGTACGTGTTCCTCCGTGGCTACCATTCCTACAAATATGGAAGTTGCAGAAGAGACCGGTATTTCCAAGGAAGTCACCGATATCGTTCTTCCGATGGGCGCTACGATGCATATGGACGGCAGCGCGATGAGCGCCATCATCAAGGTCGCGTTCCTGTTCGGTATGTTCGGCCAGGACTTCGGAACGGGCCGCGCGATCCTCGCCATCGTTGTTGCGGTGTTCTCTTCTGTCGCCATGTCCGGTATCCCCGGCGGCGGCGGCACGGGTGAGCTCGTGCTTTGCACGATGTTCTTCCCGGAACACCTCTCCATAGCGTTCCCCATCGCTCTGGCGATCGGCGATCTGGTCGATCCTCCTGCCACTATGCTGAATGCCGCGGGCGACTACGTTGCGAGCTTCATCGTGTCTAAATATGTAGACGGGAAAGACTGGCTCCAGAAAAAACTCGCTAAGACAACGGGCGAAGCTGTATAACAGTTATCAAACAAACAAGCCGCTCTGCTTTTATCGCAGAGCGGCTTATTTGTTTAGGTTGGACGATATTGTTCCATGAATCAACGGACGTCGTATATAATTACGCTGTCCGAAACAAAAACAGCAGGATAGTTTGCCTCCAGATACGGAAGGATAAGACCCGGCATTGAGCGTTCATACTGACTCACATAAACATAACTGACGCCGCTGGAGGCAAGTTCTCTTCGAAAAACGTTTTCATCTGTGAGCATGTCTTCTTCTAGCTTTTTATACGGCTCATAATCCAGGCCGTGATAAAACAGATAGGAGGGGCTTCCGCATAGGATATTACGGCCGGTCAGTACGGCGACGGCATTGTCGTGGTTGTCATCGGTGAGGAACACAGCGTCGGGTGCCGTGCTTTCCTTAATAAAACCGGCCGCGGCTACTTCGTCTGCGTTGAAAAGCTCATACCCGTAGGCCGGAATGCCGGAGAGTACTTCACGGATCAGCGTAAAGACCCCGGCGTTTAAACAGACGATGATAAGAACAGACAGGATTGCTCTGCGAAGCAGCGGTCTGTTCAGGGATCCGGTCCACCGCAGGATAGCGTCCGAACAGACAATGCAGACGAACATATAAGAGACGTACATCAGTTTATTGTTGTCGTACACGTTCGGCTGAAAGACAACGATCTCGCACAACAGGAACAGGAAAAACGGGCCCGCCAGCAATGCCCTGGTCTCGCGGTTCCCGAATAAATAGACGACCGGAGCGATCAGGAAAAGGGGACCGATGTTTTTCAGCCAGAACCAGAGCCAGTTCTCATTTCCTTCATTGACCCAGTCAAAGTGAAACCGCAGGAAAGAATCGTTGCCGCCGACCGAATGGAAGGTCCATATGATCAGCTGTGGGATGGCCAAAGCTAGGGCGGTAAGACCGAACAGCGCCCAGGAGGCCATCCAATGCCTGCTGCAGCGGTCACGCAGGCCTGTGTACACGAGCCAGGAGGCAGCGATGATCCCCAGAGCAAAAAACGAGTGCGTATGGATCATCGGCAGAAGACCTCCGACGATCCCCGCTGCGAGGAAACACCTGCGCTCGCCTTTGAACACCGCGAGGTAAAGAAGATAGAGCGCAGGGATCAGGAACGCCCAGCCGAAAAGCGTCGCACGCTGCGGGAGCATCATATCCGCGATCACGTTGACCCAGCGCATCCCGTGTTCGGTAAGGTTGGTCGGCGTCTTGTAAAACCCGGTGAAAAGTTCGCGGAATGGTACGTCGTGAATATAATAGACCATTCCGAGACCGCCGTTCAGGAAAAACAGGAGGAAGGAAAGAACGGGGGCATTTTTTTTACGGCAGATCTCCCTCGCAAGAAACCACAAACCGGCATAGACCTGCGCGAATGCAAGCAGCATGGGCAGGATGAACGCCATGCGCAGCGGCAGTCCCAGAAGATAAAGGCTGGAGGAAACACTGTCGCAGAGAAACGGATATGATATCCTTTCGGAAGGAAGGATACTGTAGAATGGGGGGAAGGTGCCCTGCTCCGCGAGCGAGGTTATGAACCCCAAATGCATGGACATATCCCCGTATGTTGCCTGTCCGGTATACAACAAGCCGTTGTGCTCGGGGATCGTGTGGCTGAAAAGCAGGAACGCACCCAGAGCCATGAAGGGAACGATCAGCCATAGAAGCGGCCTGTCTGTCCCGGAGGGATACGGCGAAGTTTCGGAAAGCCTGCGGCCGCCTCTGCGTGACAGCAGAAGCATAAAAGATATCAGGACAGCTCCCGTGACCGCTCCGAGAAGATGGGAGACCGTGCGGAAACCGAAGAGGAAAGAAAAAGGGATCGGTGCCCAGATGGAGAGGAGCAAGCCGAAGACGCTTCCAAGCCATATACGCACGGCTTGTCTGCGGCTGCCGAAAAGACGGAAAGAGAGCGACAGGCCGCAGGCCTGCCAGAAGATCAGCCATAGAACACCTGTCATTATGTCACCTCCGCCGCAGCATATTCTATCACATCACGGCCTGTTTGCAAACCGAAAACGGTTATGGTAAAATCTCCGCAGGAACAATCACCGCAGGAGGCGAAAAGATGCGTAATCCGCTGCGCCGGACCATGCCGGTCTTTTTGCTGTTATTAATACTGCTGTCCGCGTGCATAGTCCCCGCTTTGGCCGGGGACGATCTTCTTGTGAACGGGGGCTTTTCCGGGGACGCCCTGCCGGACGGGTGGAACGTTACCGCCTACCGGGACGACGGGTTTGAGATCGTTCGTGACAGGGATGCGGTCTATATCTCCGCCGTGCTGCTCAACGATGTGCGCCTCTCACAGAAGATCACGGTAGAACCTTCCTCGGTCTACGTTTTCACCGCGGATGTTTCCTGCGGGAACGTCGCGGAAGGGAAGGGTGCATGCCTTTCCATAGACAACTATTCCATCGACGGGTCCTATATCTATTCCTCATCCATGTACGGGACAAACGGCTGGCAGAGCGTCACGCTTGCGTTCCGAACGGGTCCGGAGCAGACAGTGATCAATGCGGCGCTGCGTCTGGGAGGATACAGCGAAATGAGCAGCGGCACAGCGGGATTTCGTTCTCCTCATCTGGAAAGAGCTTCGGCTAACGTTCCCAACGTCATAGCGCTGCAGACTGCGTCTGCGGCGAAAGGAAGCGGATCTGTATCTCCGGATCCGGAATCGCGCCAGATACAGCTCAGATCCTATCTGAACCTTTTCGTGCTCCTCGCCTTGACCGCATGCCTTGTTCTGTCTTTTGGTGTATACAGGAACCGCACACGCATCTGCTCGCGTGAAGCCTCCGCCGATTCCTGCCGCAGGGTCTTCGCTCTAGTGGTCCTGATCGGACTGTCGGTCCGCTCCATTACCGCTTACGTTTGGGGCGGCCACGACACCGATATGAACTGCTGGATCGGGTGGGGAAACTATATCGCGCAAAGCGGGCCCTCCACGTTTTATACCGCGCCTGGCCATGAATGGTACGACTATCCGCCGGCTTACATGCTCGTTCTCGGCGCCATTGCCAGGTTCCTGCAGCTTCTTCAGGTCCCGGCTTCTTCGCCGTCCGTACCGTTCTTTTATATGCTGCCCGCTTATGCCGCAGACGTGGGATGCGCCGCATTGCTGATGCGCAGTGCAGGGGAAAAAGGCCGTTCAGGATCTGAGCAGCTGCTCCTCGGTACTCTTGTTATCTTCAGTCCGGCAGTCTTTATGCTGTCCGGCGTATGGGGGCAGATCGATTCGATCCTGACATTCTTTTTATTGCTGTCCTTCCTGCTGCTGCTGAAAGACCGGCCTGTCGCCTCCGGCGCGATATACGGCCTTGCGATCATGGTAAAATGGCAGGCTTTGATCTGCGGCCCTGTGCTTGCTGTGATGTTCCTGCTGCGCACACGTTCTGTCAAGGCTGTTCTTCGAACCGTCCTTTCCGTCATCGCAGCATTCGTTGTCATTATTCTTGTCTCCCTCCCGTTCCGCGGCTCACAGGCGCCGCTGTGGATCGTACACAGGTTCCTCTCGGCGTCTTCCGGATATGATTACGCCAGCATAGAAGCGTACAATTTCATGGCTCTTGCCGGCGGAAACTGGGCGCCTTCTTCCGATACTCTCTTCTATGGCCTCACCTATAAGGCGTTCGGTACGATCAGCATCGCGGTCTCCGTACTGGTCTCATGCATCGGCCTTGTGTGGTACTCGGCGGCGGTGAAAAAGAAGCCGGAAAGCATGCCGACGGAGGCTGCATTTTTCCTTGCCGTTTCGTACTGTATGTTTTCTGTCTATACATTCGGTCATTACATGCATGAACGCTACGTTTTTCCCGCGATCCTGTATCTGATGTTCACCTATGTGTACTCCGATGAAAGCAGGTTTCTTCATATTTCGCTTCTCCTGTCGTCCGTTCTTTTCCTGAACGAGATGACAGCTATGTTCGTCGTATCCAACACTGCAATGTCGGCGGTACGGTCATCGCGCGAGCACCTTTCCGTAGTAACGGTGTGCTCCTATGCCGAGGTGATCACGTTCCTGTATTTTCTCAAAGTCTGCATCGATCGTCTCCTTGCTTTTCTGCGGATAGGAGGTGCGAAATGAAGATCGATGCCTTTGTTTCCGTTTTCTCATCCGAGAAAAAATCACGGCTCCTGATGCTGATCCTGACCGCCGTATATACGGCCATCTCCTTGCTCGGCCTGGGAACGACTCGCTTCCCGCAGACGTCGTATTCCTTCGATACATATGACGATATCGTGATCGATCTGGGGGCGACTTCGGACGTCGCATCCATATGGATCAACGGGAACATCGCCACCGGGCATATCCTCATCACCTCGGAGGACGGCAATATCTTCGACTATTACCAGCAGTTCGGAGAGATGTTTTCCTGGAGAGTCAACAGCACATACTTCCATACCCGTACCCTTACCCTCACGCTTGTCAGCGGCACGGTCTCGATCAATGAACTGGCTTTTTTCGATCCTGAGGGGAAACGGATCGACGCACGTATCTCATCCGGATCCGATGTGTCTGCTGCCCGGCTCCTGGACGAACAGGACACGGTACCATCCGCACCGGATCGGAAAAACGGGATGTATTTCGACGAGATCTATCATGCGAGGACAGCGTATGAGTTCCTGCATGGGCTTTCCGCTTATGAATGGACACATCCCCCGCTGGGGAAGGAGATCATAGCCATCGGCATCCTTTTGTTCGGTATGACGCCCTTCGGCTGGCGCATCATGCCCGCCCTGTTTGGAGCCGCTATGCTTCCCCTGATGTATAGCCTAGGGAAAAGGCTGTTCCGCCGGAATGATTACGCATTTCTGGCCGCGCTGCTATTTGCACTGGACACACTGCATTTCACACAGACGAGGATCGCTACAGTCGACGTTTTCATCGTTTTTTTCATCCTCCTGATGTATCTGTTCATGCTGGAATTTCTCCAAAGAGACCTGCTGAACGTCTCCGTTTCAAAATCCTTCCTGCCGCTCGGTCTGTCAGGGATCAGTTTCGGCCTGGGCGTTGCGTCGAAATGGACCGGCCTGTACGCAGGGCTCGGGCTGGCGGTGATCTTCTTCGCGCATATGATCCGTCTGGGTACAAAGGCCCGTAAAGACGCCGGCCTTTTCCGGATATATCGCGCACGGCTTTGGAAGACTCTGATGTTCTGCGTAGTCTTCTTCGTTTTCGTTCCCGGCTGTATCTATATGATCTCGTATCTCCCGTTTTATAAATACGAAATGCTCTCTCATCCCGGCATGCCGTACGGTTTTCGTGAGGCTTGGCAGACGATCGTGCAGCAGCAGCAGTCGATGTTCGGGTATCACAGCAATCTTAAAGCGACGCATCCCTGCCAGTCGGTCTGGTATGAGTGGGTCCTGTCCGCGAGAGGCGTCTGGTTTTATTTCCGGTCCCTGCCGGGCGGAAAAATCTCCAACATTACCGCTATCGGGAATCCGGCAGTCTGGTGGATCGGCGCCGCCGGTACGGTCTGTTCCGTGATCGCGCTGTTCGACAGAAGCATAAGGGGAGAGGAAAAGCGGCCGCTCCTGTTCCTGCTGGCCGCTGTATTGGCCAACCTCTTGCCTTGGACGCTCGTTCCGCGATGTACGTTCCTGTATCATTATTTCCCGACGCTTCCGTTCGTCATTCTTACGGCACTATACGGACTTTCGCGTATGGAAAACGAAAGGACAACAACTCCCTCTCTGAAATGGTGCTGGGCTGTGGCTGCACTCGTTTTCTTCGGTATGATGTATCCAGCTGCGTCGGGGATGCCCGTGTCAGCGGCGTGGTCGCGCTTTATAGAGTATATCCTACCGACGGGTATCATTTACTTCGGAGCTGTCTGAAAGAAACGTTCCGATAATAAAACCACGGAGCAGCCGGCGGCCGTTCCGTGGTCTTATTTTACTGGATAAAACAGGTCATCTTTCTTCCCGGAAGAACGCCAGGCCGAGCGATGCAGGCGGCTGATCCTCACGCTTGTTGCGCATGCTGGTAAAGATCAGCACAATGATGGTAACAACGTACGGGAGCATTTTGTACAGCTCTTTAACGGCCAGATTCATGCCCGAAGGGATGTACATGTGCAGGATATAGAGGCCGCCGAACAGGATCGAAGCGAGGACGCCGACGTTCGGGCGCCAGATCGTGAAGATGACCAGCGCGATCGCAAGCCAGCCGCGGTCGCCGAAAGCATTGTTCGACCATACGCCGGAAGCATAGTCCATCACATAGTACAGGCCGCCCAGGCCCGCGATCATCGAGCCGATGCAGGTAGCAGCGTACTTATAGCGGACGACGTTGATCCCGGCTGCGTCCGCCGTATTCGGGCTTTCGCCGACGGCCCGCAGATGGAGGCCGGTCCGGGTACGTCGAAGGATGTACGCAGCGAGCAGCGCCAGAACGATGGCGAGATAAGCGAGGAACCCATAAGAGAGGAATACGTTCCCGAACCAGCCGAGACGGCTGGAGATCGGCAGGGACCTGTGGAAATAGTAACTGGTAGCCGAAAGCGCGATAGAGGGGACGTCGGCGCCGGAGAGTTTGATCAGGGAACCACCGAAGAAATTGCCGATCCCTACGCCGAAGGTCGTCATGGCAAGGCCCGTGACGTTCTGGTTGGCGCGCAGAGTGACCGTAAGAAAACAGTAGATAAATCCCATCAGCAGCGAGCCGGCCAGAGAGCAGAGCAGGGGAATGGCGATGGCGAGAAAACCGCTGATCTGCGCGCCGGCATTTACAGCCTGCTCATAAAAGAACGAACCTATGACGCCGCTGATAGCTCCAACGTACATGACTCCCGGAATGCCCAGGTTCAGGTTGCCGGATTTCTCCGTAAGCGTCTCGCCTGTGCTTCCCAGCATGAGGGGGATGCCCTGAACTACGGCACGGGGGATAAAGGAGAGGAAATCAAACATTTGTCTTCTCCTCCTTCTCGGCTTGCCTTGTGAACATGATCCTGTAATTGATAAAGAACTCGCATCCGATGATGAAGAAGAGTATGATCCCGGTGAGGATATCGCCGAAGGACTGGTTCAGGCCGAAGTTTGTGGAGATCTCGTTTGCTCCGCGCCCAAGGAAGACAAGAAGAAAGCTCGTCGCGATCATTCCTATGGGATCGAACTTAGCCAGCCAGGATACCATGACAGCGGTGAAGCCGCGGTTGTCAACGATCGTCGGGGAGAGCGTATGGCTGGTGCTTCCCACCAGCAGAAGCCCTGCGATACCGCAGACAGCTCCGGAAAGGAGCATAGTGCGGATGATCACTTTCTCGACCTTTATGCCCACATATCTGGCGGTCTTTTCGCTCTCACCTACAACGGAGATCTCGTAGCCGTGTTTGGAATAGTTCAGATAGACATACATGGCGATACAGAGCGCCGCGACGATGATCACATTGAGCAGGTATTTATAACTGCCGATCTGCGGGAACCAGCCGAGCTGGGTGTTCGGGTTGATAACACCGATCTGGCCGGATCCTTTGGGATTCTCCCACACGACACAGTAGTAAGATACGAGCTGTATCGCGACGTAGTTCATCATGAGCGTGAACAGCGTCTCGTTTGTGTTCCATTTCGCTTTGAAAATGGCAGGGATCGCGCCCCAGATCGCACCGGCGGCGATGCTGGCGAAGATCATGCAGAGAATGATCGCCCAGTTGGGGAGAAAATCTCTCAGGCAGATCATACAGGCCGCCGAAGCGAGGGCGCCGATCAGGGCCTGACCCTCTCCGCCGATGTTCCAGAATCGCATGCGGAAAGCGGGCGTCACAGCCAGGGAGATACACAAAAGGATCGCCAGATTCTGCAGCATGATCCATACTTTGCGCGGCGTACCAAAAGATCCGTTAAAGATCGTGATGTAGATCTGTACGGGGTTCTCATGGGTGACCAGCATGGTAATGACGCCGCAGAGGATCAGCGCAAGCACAAGGGCGGCCGCGCGGATGCCCCAGGCCTTGTACCAGGGAAGGCTCCCACGCTTGGAGACGTGGAAAAGCGGGCCGCGTTTATTATTGTTCAAGGCGCGTGTCACCTCCTCCAAGCTTTGTCATCATCATGCCGACATCGGCTTTTTTGGCGCCTCTCCCGGAGATGATACCGCTGACCTTGCCGCCGCAAAGGACGAGGATCCTATCCGCCAGTTCCAGCAGGACATCAAGATCCTCGCCGACGTAGATCACGGCGACGCCGGCTTTCTTCTGGGCATTGATCAGATCGTAGATAAGGTAAGAAGAATTGATATCAAGGCCGCGCACGGCGTAAGCTGTCAAAAGCACGGTGGGGGAGGAGGATATCTCACGGCCAACAAGGATCTTCTGCACATTTCCTCCGGACAGGCGGCGGACCGGCGTGGAGATCCCGGGGGTGACGACGCCTAGATCGTTCACAACGGTTTTTGCCAGGTCCTGCGGAGATCTTCGGTCGGTAAAGAAAGAACGTCCCTTTCGGAATGAGCGAAGCATCATGTTATCAGCCAGGTCCATATTCCCGACAAGGCCCATACCGAGTCTGTCTTCCGGAACGAAGGACAGCGTTACACCCATCTCGGCGATGGCCAGGGGGTCCTTTTTCGTAAGTTCCTCCTGAGCGCCGCTGTCATCAACAAAACGGACGCTGCCGCTCTCCGTGGGCTGGAGCCCGGCGATCGATTCGAGGAGCTCTTTCTGCCCGCTTCCGGAGATGCCGGCGATCCCGAGAATCTCGCCGCTGTAGGCAGTGAAAGAGACGTTGTCGAGTTTAACGACGCCTTCGATATTTTTTACCGTCAACCCTTCCACTATGATCCGCGGCTTGGGATCCACGGGATCGGGCCGTTCGATGTTCAGCGCGACCGAATGCCCGACCATCATGTTGGTCATCTCCTGCGCGTTCGTTTGAGCAGTGGCCATGTCTCCGACGAACTGGCCGTGCCGGAGGATAGCGACTCTGTCGGAGAGCGCTTCGACCTCGTGCATCTTGTGCGTGATGATCACGATGGCTTTCCCGTCGTTTCTCATATTTCTGAGGACGGAGAAGAGTTTATCTGTTTCCTGCGGTGTCAGGACGGCCGTGGGCTCGTCGAGAATGAGGATGTCCGCCCCTCGATAGAGGACTTTTACGATCTCGACCGTCTGCTTCTGGGAAACGGACATATCGTAGATCTTCTGGTAAGGATCCACGTCGAAACCGTAGGCATCGCAGATTTGGCGGATCTTCGCAGCGGCAGCTTTTATATCCAGCTTTCCTTCCAGGCCGAGAACGATGTTTTCCGCGGCGGTAAGAACGTCTACCAGTTTGAAATGCTGATGGATCATACCAATACCGAGTTCGTAAGCATCTTTCGGAGAGCGTATGACGACTTCTTTCCCGTCGATCCAGATCTGCCCGGCATCTGGGAAATAGATGCCGGAAAGCATATTCATGAGCGTGGTTTTTCCGCTGCCGTTCTCGCCCAGCAGCGCCAGGATCTCACCGCGATAAACGTCCAGCCAGACGTCGTCATTCGCTACGACGCTGCCGAACGTTTTTGTTATATTTCGCATTTTAACAGCAGGAGCGGCACGGTCCAAGAAAGATCACTCCTTGATCGTAAATAGAATAGATAATACAGCAAAGGGCAGCGCGGCGGCGTGAATGGTCACTGCGCTGCCCTTAACCGTATTCCCGGGCCTTTTCAGGGAAAAGACCCGGGAAAATCAAGAGCGGAGAGGGATCAGGCGTCGATGTTGGTGATCCCGTCGATGTCGATATCGAAGTACGGAGCGGAACGATACTCGGACTCATGGAAATAACCGTCGGAGATTACTTCTGTCTCGGGAACGTAATCGCCCATATCGTCTACGTCGGCAAGGTAGCTGGTGAGAGCGGCGCCGTTAACGGTGAAAGCAGCGGTATCGAATACGTGGAGCGTTCCGGCTTCAAAGGCGGCGCAGGCCTCATCGATCGCAGCCTGGGTACCTTCCGCGGCCACGGCTTCATTGATCTCGGTGAGCACAACAGAGCCGGTGCCGATCGTGCCGGTCCAGTCGGTATCGATCGCTTCACCGTTGGCAACACAGTTGATCATGTATTCCATATAGGGTACCCAGTTGATACGGGAGGACACGATGAAGGTGTTCGGAGCAACAGAGATCGTGCTGCCGTTGTAGGAGACGTTGGGTACGCCAGCGGTCTCGCAGGCGGTCGGGGCACCCATGGAGTCGGCGTGCTGGCTGATCAGAACGCAGCCGTTGTTGATGAGCTTGGTGGCGCCCTCTTTCTCCAGAGCTTCGTCATACCAGGAGTTGGTGAAGGTCACTTCCATGGTCGCGCTCGCGCAGACGGACCGGGCACCAAGGAAGAAGGAAGTATAGCCGGACTTTACTTCGGCGTAGGGGAAAGCACCGATATAGCCGATCTTAGCCTGATCCTCAGTGATCTTGCCTTCGGCGATCATCTCGTTGAGCTTCATACCGGCAGCAATACCGGCCAGGAAACGTCCCTCATAGATGGAAGCAAAGGCGTTATGGTAGTTCTCAACACCCGCGGTGTGAGCCTGCGTGCCGGTAGCGTGGCAGAACTGGACGTCGGGGAATTCCTTGGCGGCCTGGAGCAGGAAGGATTCATGGCCGAAGCTGTCTGCAAACACGATATTGCACCCTTCATCCACGAGTTCGCAGGCGGCGTCGTAGCATTCCTCGGACTCGTCGATGTTCGTTTTGATGATGTACTCGACACCGAGATTGCTGCAGGCTTCCTTGGCAGCATTCAGGAAGTTGAGGTCATAGGTGGAGTTCTCGTCGTGCAGGAAGATGAATCCGACCTTGACGTTCTTGGCGGCGGTTTCGGGAGCGGCGGTCTGGGCTGCGGAAGAAGCGCCGCAGGCAGCCAGGCCAAGGCAGAGGATCGCCGCGAGAAGGATCGCGATGACTTTTTTCATTCTTTTTTCCTCCAAAAATAGTTTATTACTTGATAAAACAAACAGGGAGAAGCCTTTAGCGTCTCCCTGATGCCGTCCAAAAGATACCTGTCTCCGGATAACATCGATAGTCCGAACGTTTACGGCGTCGGGTAGAGACTTCAAAACCTTATCATTTGAAATATATCGATGAAATATTTGATTGTATATTTGACCACAGGATCAGCAGAATTCAATACCTTTTTCCGGATCCATGGACCGTATACGCGCCAGAGACTCCACACGGACGCCTTCCGCCCTTATGCGTTCGCCCCCCGGCTGAAAAGCTTTTTCGATGCAGATCCCGGCGCCGGCCAGAGCCGCTCCCGATTGCCTGACCAGATCGATCAGGCCGCTCAAAGCCTCTCCGTTGGCAAGGAAATCATCGATCAGCAAAACGCAGTCGCCCTGTCCGAGAAAAGCTTTGGAAACAATGATATCGAAGTCCCGCTGATGTGTAAACGAATGTACCTTGGTGGTCCAGACATCGGGCGAAACGTTCAGCGTTTTGTTTTTCTTCGCGAAAACGAGCGGGCAGCTGAAACGTTGCGCAACGAAACAGGCAATGGCGATACCGGATGCTTCGATCGTGAGGATCTTATTGACGCCGCATCCGGAGAAAAGGCGCTTGAATTCGTCTGCGATGTCGGAGAGAAGAGCGACGTCCATCTGGTGATTGAGAAAACTGTCGACTTTCAGCACACCGCCATCACGAACGATGCCATCGCGTAGAATACGCTCTTCCAAAAGCTTCATATCGGAAGATCCCTTCTCATATCGCTCTTCTTACCTGTATAGTACTCGATTTGCTGCCGATTCGCAATCATTGGAAATCTTGAAAAAACAGATAAGAGAAAACGATATTTTGTGCATTTCATAAAAAGAGCCACAGCCTGTAGAGGGGAACGGGAAAAGTGAGCACGATATGATGTGCGGAAACTCACTCCTGGGAGTAATTGTCGAAATAACCCTGGATGAAAACGACCGGCGTTCCCTTGTCTCCGCTCCCGCTGGTAAGGTCGCACAGGGATCCGATCAGGTCCGTGAGCCGTCGGGGAGTGGTGCCCTGACTGGCCATGTTTCCCTTCAGATCAGCGTCCTTTCCCTGGATGGACTGTTTCACGGCGTCGCGAAGTGCGTCACCGTCAAGCTGGGAGAAGTCGTTGTCGGCCAGGTATTTGATCTTCAGCTCGTTGGGCGTGCCGATCAGGCCGGGGGTACAGGCGGGGGAGACGACCGGATCCGCCAGTTCCCAGATCTTCCCGACAGGGTCCTTGAAAGCGCCGTCGCCGTATACGAGGCATTCGATGTTCTTCCCGGTGGCGGACGCCATCTCGTCGGCCAGCCTGGTGATGAACTCGCGTCCGTTCCGGGGGAACAGCTTGACGCGGTCTTCCGTGGACTTGTTGGAGCCGAGCAGGCCGTATTCCACGTTCGATCCGCTTCCGTTTACCGGCTCGACAAGGATATCGTCAAGGCCCAGAACGAGCTTGGCGCCGGCTTCTTTCAGAAGTCTCTTCGTGTGAAAACGGGTGTGGATATCGCAGCAAAGGACAGTTTTCGTGTATTCGAGAATGGACTCAGCACGGTTGGAGAAGATCACTTCCGCTTCACACCCGCAATCGGTGATCAGATTCTTGTAATACTCAACATAGTCCACCCCGGTGAACGGATGTTTTTCGTATCCGAACAGGGAACGGAACCTTTCCTCCGACAGCGTATCATGGTACGGATCGATACCGGAGGTGTAAAGCTTGTCATCATCAAAGAGATGGTTCCCAACTTCATCGGAGGGATAGCTGAGCATGAGCGTGATCTTTTTCGCTCCCAGAGCGATGCCGCGCAGTACGATCGCGAAACGGTTCCTGGACAGGATCGGGAATATGACGCCGATGTGCTCTCCGCCGAGCTTTTCACGGATATCCTGCGCGATGTCCTGTACAGAAGCATAGTTCCCGTCAGCACGGGCAACGACGGATTCCGTTACGGCAACGATGTCTTTGTCATGGAACGAAAACCCCTCCGCATCCGCTGCGGCAAGCACACTGTCCCGTACGATCGATACAAGATCATCCCCCTCGCGAATGATGGGAGTGCGGATCCCGCGGGCAACAACACCAACCGTTCTCATTTGTCTGCCTCCTTTTTAAGGGCTTGGATTTCTTGTTTGATTATGCTACAATTTCAGCGCTGTGTAAAGAACGAAATGACCGAATGGTCGTTAAAGGATGAGAAACGAATGGATTCTTTTGGGAAATGGGTCCTGGCGGCGGCTGCTGTCTGTGTCGTGCTGGCCGCTGGATGTACATATAAACCGGATGTAGCGGTTGACGGCGCCGAGCCGTCTGCGGGCACGCATACGATCACACAGGTCACGCCGGAGCCGACCGCCACGCCGGCCCCCACACCGGTCCCATTCGAATTAGCCGCGTACGCCTCCGAACCGAAACTGACTGCTGCGAACAGCGCGGAAGACGTCCTCGCAGCCGCATCGATCAGCCGGGACAACAGCGGATACGAAGCACTGTTTGCTGTGGAAACAGACGCCGCTGCACCGGATGATGGCGCTAAACCCGCACTGAAACTGGATCCATGGAGCGGAGATAAGAACGGCGGCAAAACTGTCGCGTCGGGGAATACCTGTTTCGCGATCAGCGGGAGTAAGCTGATCGCAGCACGGGCGACCGATGACGGGCTCGAGTCCCTGAAGGCGATCGGCATCGGCGAACAGTGGACCTCCGGATACTCCGAGAGCGGGGAGCCGGAAGGGTACGAAGACATACCTCTCCGCCTCTTCCTTTACGGGTCGCGGCTGGCGGTGGTCTATTCGCATTATGAATCCCGCTCCGCTGCAGGCGAGCTGCGGACAAACGAATACACGGGCGTCGATGTTTACGAGGTCTCCGATCCGGGTTCGCCGCAGCTGCTTCGTTCCATGGGGCAGAGAGGGTCGTTCCTGGACGCAGAACTGACGGATGGAAACCTGACCTTACTTACAAGGCAGGAACCGGAGATCCCTGAAGATGGGAGCATTGCCGACGATCAGTTCCCCTATGTCATTTCCGATGGCACGTCCCGGCAGATCTCGCCGGAAAAGATCTTCCTGTCTGAAACGGGCAGCGACCGCTCGTTCATCACGGCGGCGATCTATTCGCTCAGTGAGAGTTCTCTCAAGGATGCAGTATCCTTTTTCGGATTCGATAGGGACGTTCTGCTGAAAAACGGAAGCATTTATGTCTGGGCTTCCAGATGGACCGAGATCATGCCGGAAGGCAGTTCGGCAGATCCTATCCGGATCCTGTCGGAGTGTACAGACCTGTACCGGATCTCTCTGACCGGAGACCGCTTTGAGCCGGACGGCGCTGTATCCATGAACGGAGCGATCCCGGGCCCGGGGGCCGTTACTATCTCAGAAAACGAGAACTCGGTCATTACGGCACTGCGCCAGGGGTATTATCTTCAGGACCCTGATAATTTGACAGTGCCGGAAGAACAGGGGAGAGGGTTTTCTCTGGTCCTGTTTGACGACAGCATGGAACACAGTTCTTCCCGGATCCTTCCCGTTGAAAGGGAACAAAAACTCACGGCATCTTTCCGGGATCATGTGTTCTTCTCCGGACCGGCTACGGCGCAGGTCGTGCATATCATTGGCACCGACGAGGAAGAACCCGTCCTGTCGGTCGGTACGGCAGGTCCCGTTTCAGCCGACCTCGCTGCGGCATGGAACAGCGATTCCTATCTGTTTTTCCGCAGATCGGCGGATGGGATCACGAAGCTCAGCGTCTGGGGTGAAGGGAGAGGGGAATTTGCCTCGCGGATCTTTGCCGGCGACTTTATCTCTGCCGTAGACCATCCCGAATCATTTATGATCCTGCCCGATAAAAACATCATCGCGTTCCCGGCGGAAGACAGCTACTGTGTATTCCGTCTGGACGGCAGCGATTCCATTGTTCTGTCTGTTGACGCATTTTCCTCCGGCCCTGCCGGCGGTATGTCTGCGGCCTTGTCCGACAGGTATCTGTTCATAGCCGGAGGAGATACTCTCGTCTGCTACGATACGACGGACTGGACCGAGGTCGAGGACGCCGCTCTTATAGCGCTTCGGAAAAAAAGATGACCATATCCGTCTTCCGATATCAGGAAAAAAAGATCCCCGGCTCATTCTGAGCCGGGGATCGTGGAGCGGATAATGGGAATCGAACCCACCTCTACGGCTTGGGAAGCCGTCGTTCTACCGATGAACTATATCCGCATCACAAGCGTGAGTATACTAGCAGATTCTTTTAGGGATGTCAAGCCGAACGTGTCATGCTTCCGCAAAGAGAGAGAACAGGGAGTGCTTAAAAATGACGGAAGTCGTAGCAGCGCTGATATGGGATAACGGACGATTCCTTGCCTGCCGGCGCCCGGAGGGAAAAGCAAGAGCGCTGCTGTGGGAATTTGTCGGCGGGAAAGTGGAAAAGGGAGAGACACCGGAAGAGGCGCTGGTCCGCGAATGCATGGAAGAGCTGAACATCCGTGTGACGGTCGGCGATGTTTTCATGGCGGTCACACACAGATATCCGGACATACAGATCCGCCTGACGGTCTTTCATGCCTCGATCGTCAGCGGCGCCCCGCAGTGCGTCGAACACAGCGAACTGAGGTGGGTCACCCCTGAAGAGACCCGTGATATGGCCTTCTGTCCGGCAGACGACGATATACTGCTTCGCATCAGGAACGAGGTTCCCCGCGGTTCCGGAAAGAACGTGTGATTTCGTTTGCAAAAAGGCCATAGGCTGGTATACAATATACTATCAGATCTGTTATTACGATACCGGGAGCGTGCAACACACCATGAACCTGAAATCCTTCCTTTCCGGATCCACTGCCGGCAGCTCGGATCGTTCCGCTGCCTCGGACAACGTCACCTGGTATGGTGTGAACAAAACGATCTTTATCCGTCTTGTCTTGAGCGGGATCCTCTTTTTTGCGGGCCTGCTGATCCCGCGTAACCAGTGGACCGTGTTTCTGTATCTTCTCAGCTTCCTGATTTGCGGCTACGACCTCATCTATATCGCTTTCCGTGATCTAACCACTACGCACCGCATGGGAGAGGAGCTGCTGCTTGTCATCGTCAGCGTTCTATCTTTCACGATCAACGCAGCGTATGAGGCAGCCGCTGTGGTCATCATCTATCAGATCGGTATCCTTCTGCGCGCCTATTCCGAGGCTGTGGTGAAGGGGGATCTGTATGATAAAGTGGATCTGATCGCTCCAACGACAACTCTCCAGCAGGGAAACGGTTCCGTCAAAGTGTCCTCCGATCAGGTCCAGATGGGAGACGTCCTCCTTCTGCAGCCGGACGATCGCTCACCTGTGGATGGACGAGTCCTTGACGGCGATTCCCTGGTAGATTTTTCCGCTCTTACGGGGCGTGAAAAAAAAGAGCAGCTCAAAAGGGGAGATATCTTTCCCGCAGGCGCGCGCTGCATTTCCTCCTCGCTTAGGATCATCTCTTCCGGTACGATCGACGAGAGCATCTGGGCCAGGAGCCTTCGCCTGCTTTCCGTCGGTTCCGAGGGAGATGAAGGCGAGCTTTCCGGGCTGGACCGCTATGCCAGGATCTTCGCTCCATTTGCCACGCTCGTTACCATCCTGCTGACGCTTCTGATCCTGATCTTTACCAACGCGTCGCTCGATTCGGCCATCCACCGTGCGCTGATCCTGCTGATCGTTGCCTGCCCTCTGTCCCTGCTGTGCCCGGTCCCGCTGCTGTATCTCGCCGGACTCGTCCGTTCCCTTCGAAAGGGTGTACTTGTGAAAGGGAAGGACGTGCTGGATTCGCTCTCCCGAGTTGCTTCTGTTGTTTTGGACAAGGATGACATGCTGACTGAAGGAGAGTACCGTGTTCAGTCCGTCCATTCGGAAAAACTGGACCCTGCTACCCTGATCCGCGTGGCCGCGCATATCGCATCCGCGGCTCCTTCGGAATTGTTTGCCCCCATCGAGAAATCCTACAACGGTATCATCGACCCCGCCCTTGTGAACGTTGTCGGACGGTTTGACGATGGCGTGATCGCCGATATCGAAGGGATCCGCGTTGCGATGGGTTCCCGTAAGTTTCTATCGGAATGCGGGCTGGATCTCAGCCGTGAAAACGTCCCTGAAGGGTATAAAAACGTCTTTCTGTCTTTCGGCGGGCAGTATGCCGGCACGGTAGTGCTTGTCGACGTACTGCGGACAGACGCTGTTCCTTCGGTGATGTCGATTGAGTCTACCGGCTGCGATTGTGTCATGCTTTCCCCGGGGGATCCGGAGACCTCAAAGCTTGTTGCTGACGCCCTCGGCGTGCAGGAATTCTACAGTGACTGTATGCCGCTCGACAGGCTGGAGAAGATCCAGAAGATCAAAGAACGGTTTCCCGTCAATACGGTGCTCTACGTCGGGAACGGGAAGAACGATTCCTCTGAACTCAGTGCCGCTGACGTGAGCGTCTGTGTCAACGGACTCTCGTCCGAAATAGCCTTCCAGTCCGGTGACGTCATCGTCATGGACGATTCTCCCGGCCCTCTTGCAGACGCGATCGATTCCGCCAGGATCGCCAAAAGGACGATACGGTCCTGTCTTCTCATGACCCTTACAGCCAAAGCCGCGCTCCTTTTCCTGGCAGTGGTCGGTTGGGAATACCAGCTCTGGTTCGCCATGCTGGTGGAAGTCCTGGCCGGAACGATCGGGATCTTGCGGGCCTCCCGGGCAGGAAAGAGCGATCTGTGACTGGTATTGTGTTATAAAAGCCTTCCGCCGGTTCCGGCGGAAGGCTTTTTATTGTTCGGACCGGGATCATGTACCCATCAGCATGAAATTCGTGTCCGTACAGAAATTGTCCACACTGTAAAGAACAAGGACTTTATCGATGGCGTTGTTTTCAACATATGCCCGAATCGATTCACGGTAATATCTGAGGTCGATCAGATGGATCTCGGAAAAGCTGTCCAGCAGGAAGGGCACGAGGCTGTCACTGTAGGAATCGCGTATGATCATCAAACGCGGAAGATCGCTGTGCCCGGTCTCGATCACGACTCTCGGAGTATTCCCTCCCAGGAAAAAACGGTATTTATCTTTGGTCTCCAGCATTGGGGGAGAGTACAGGCTCCCGTCCGTTCCCGCAGCAGTCTCATATCGCGTAACGGTGAGATCTCCCGGATCGTCGCGCAGAATGAACATCCGGTCAGGCTTTGTCCAAAAGAAGCCGGAGGAAGAATAATAGGTGCCGCAGAAATCCTCAGATACGATCTGCGGTTCACCAGCGCCTCTCTGGGGTGTTTTTGCTCCCAGGGAATCCAGGATCGCGTCCGCGGCATAAAACGCGCCAAGCGACGTCCAGTGATGATCTGTACGATAGTAGATCTCTTCCGCCCTGCGGTCAGCGAGAGGGGAGAGGATGTCGATCGTGTCAACGGATACGCCGCTGTAGACCCTGTTTATAGTGTCGAGCTGGCTGTCGTTTCGTGCGCCGTATGGAAAAAGCTCGGAGTAGATCTCCGCGCTTGTGGGGATCAGCCCAAGGACGACGGGGATCTCGATGTTTTTTCCAAGCTGGTCGATCGCCAGGACCCTTCTCCCGAGGTCGTTCGATGAAGGGGCATGAAACGGTTCTAGGATGCGGTCGCCATCGCATAGATAGTATCCGTTGTTCTGCGCCTTGCCCTGCGCGAGCTCCGCCCGCGCTTTCCAGGAGATCCAGAAATCCCTGGCAAAGAACTGGTCGGAACAGTATGTTTCGAAATCCTCTGTAAAGGACCCGGAAGCAAGGGATCGGACCGTAAAGACAGGAAGCTGCTGAAGGTACCGGTTTTCCTGCTCGGAAAACAATCTGTCCTTTGTGATCAGGTTCAACAGGAAAAAGACCCCGATGAACATAATGAATACGAGCGTAATAGCCAGATCGGACAGGTTTTTCTTTTTGCTCATGGTCACATCTCCTTAGCCTTCCGCAATGATCAGAAGCGGAAGTACAGGAAGGGGTTATAGGTTGCGTCGACAAGATACGCGCTGGAAAGCAGCAATGCCGCCAGGATAAGGACCGGCGTGCTGAAGTTCCGGATACCGGCGGGAACTTTATGATACAGCTTTTTGAGGATCGGTGTGGAAGCTACGCAGGCAACGGCAAGGATCAGCAAAAAAGCTTTCGCATTGAACAGATCCTGTGCCCGATACAGCCCGGCCGTACCGAGCCCAATCATGGCTTTCCAGTAGAGGAAGACTTCTCTCAGGCTGTCCAGTTGGAAAATGACCCAGCCGAAAACGACGACCAGCAGCGTATAAATATGCCCGAGCACGGGAAGCCTTTCACAGTACCTGAGCAGAAATACCTTTTCCAGGATAAGAAAGAGCGCGTAGTAAATGCCCCACATCAGGAAAGTCCAGTTTGCTCCGTGCCAGAAGCCGGTCAGTGCCCAAACGATAAGGATGTTCAGCAGCTGACGGGGAAGCCCCTTGCGGTTGCCGCCCAAAGGAATATAAAGATAATCCCGGAACCAGGTGGAGAGGGAGATGTGCCAGCGGCGCCAAAACTCCGTGATGCTTCCGGAGATATATGGATAATTGAAGTTCTCCATGAACTCGAAGCCAAGCATCCTGCCCAGCCCGACCGCCATGTCTGAGTAGCCGGAGAAATCAAAATACAGCTGGAGAGAAAAACCCAGCGCCCCGAGCCATGCACCGAGCGTTGTGATCCCGGCAGGGGAGGCGTACAGATCCCACAGCGCGCCGATATTGTTGGCGATCAGGACCTTCTTGACAAGGCCGACGGTGAAACGGCAGACGCCGGACGCAAACTGCTCGCGGCTCCCCATGCGGATCCCCAGCTGGTCGGAGATATCTTTGTAGCGGACGATGGGCCCCGCGATCAGCTGAGGGAACATGGCGACAAACATGCCGAAACGGATGAAGTTCTTCTGGACAGAGGCGTCACCACGGTAGACGTCGATCGGGTAAGACATAGTCTGAAATGTGTAAAATGATATTCCGATCGGAAGTGCCAGCCCCAGAGGCGCGATATAGACTCCGGGGATGAGGCTGACCGTTTTTGCCAGAAGGTCGAAGTATTTGAAAAACACGAGCAGCGCCAGGTTTACGACTGTGTTAAGGGCCAGGATCCTTTTTGCCTTTTTGGGGTCGCTATCTCTGTGTTTCCCGATAAGGATCCCGTTGATATAGTTCACACAGATGGAAAACAGCATGAGGACGATATATACCGGCTCGCCCCAGCCGTAGAAAACCAGGTTTGCGATGAACAGCCAAAGGTTTCTGAAGCGGAGAGGGGAGAGGTAGTATATCAGAAGAACGACAGGCAGGTAAACGAACAGGAACAGGATACTGGAAAAGACCATGATATCAGCTCACTTTTTGTTGTTTTCAGGCGTAAAACTGCCAAGAGGGTTGGCATTGGCTGCGATCCGCAGGTCCGAATTATCGATATGCGTGTAGATCTGCGTAGTATTGAGATTCTCGTGTCCGAGGATCTCCTGCAGCGTGCGAACGTCCACACCGTTGGTGAGCATGAGCGTTGCTGCCGTATGCCGGAGCTTATGCGCAGAATACATTTCGCTGTCCAGACCGGCGCGGAGAAGGGATTTTTTCACCATCGCATGAACGCCTTCCCGCGTCACCCTGGTGCGCCGGTTCGACAGGAAGAGCGCGTTCTTATCGACAGCAGCAATGCTCTTTCGGATCGCCAGATAAGAGTTGAGAGCCGCAGCCACACCGTCGTTCAGATAGACGACCCGCTCTTTGTTTCCTTTACCGAGTACGCGCAGATGATCGGAACGTATATCGGTAAGATTCAGATTCACGATCTCGGAGATACGCAGACCACAGTTCAGAAAGATGCACAGGATACAGTAATCACGCTCCCTGTTTTGCCCGTCTACCGATGAGAGAAGACGTTCGCTTTCTTCCAAAGTAAGATAGCGGGGAAGGGATCGTTTCGCTCTGGGAGAATCCAGATCCTGTACGGGGTTCTCCGAGAGAAGCTTTGCCTTGTTGGTGAGATACTTGTAAAAGCCACGGATCGCCGATACCTTGCGGGCTCTGGAGGCATTGTTCAGTCCGTATTCTTCGCTGCGGGCACGGGTAAATCTCGCTTTGTCGCGGGAAAGGAAGGACAGATAATCATAGACCTCAGCGAGCGTAACGCGGGAGACAAAATCAAGGTCGACGTCGAGAATAGAGATCTCATCCAGAGCGGCCGATCTGGGGACATTGCCTCTTTCGATCTTGAGATAACGAAAAAAATTGCGGAGATCCAGAAAATACTCGTCGACCGTAGCTCTGGAATGGCCTTTGATCGTTTCATGGTATGTAAGATAGTCTTTCAGGATCGGTGGAGACCCATCTCGGTAGTCCATTTGCAAGCTCCTTAAAAACACAATCACAGGGCGGGGGAAACAGGACTTTTTAAACAAAATAATGATTTTGTTTAAATCAGGGGAGAGTTAAATGCTGTATTTCGGCATACGGGGCTTTATAAGCGCTTCCGGGCGCCGATACGAGTTTCAGCGAAAAACGGCTGCTATAACGCCATGTTCTTTATGTCTACATTTCTTATCGATTTGTTTCTGTGATCGTGTGTATAATGCATAGCCGTTATCTATAATCTGTTGATATCGCTCCGCAGCTGATCGAAACGAGCGAAGACGTTTGACCGGTTCTCATACGACAGCGTCGATCGGGATAAATATCTGCGCAGAGACAGCTTCAGATCACGATCGCATTGATCGCCTCCCGGATGTTGTTCACCGGAAGGATCTTTAATTCTTGAGGTGCCTTAATATCTTTCATGCAATGTGCCGGTACGGCGCAGCGTTTGAATCCGAGTCTTGCGATCTCCTTTAGCTTCTGCTCGATCATCGGAACCGCTCGAATCTCGCCTGTCAGTCCGATCTCACCGATCGCGGCAAGATCTTCTCCGACAGGCCTGTCGCGGAAACTGGAAGCGATCGACAGTGCTACCGCCAGATCCGCCGAGGTATCATCCAGTTCCAGGCCTCCGACTACGTTGATATAGGCATCGCAGGCGGACACATGGAGGCCTCCGCGCTTTTCGAGCACGGCCAGCAGCATCATGGCGCGGTTTACGTCGAAGCCGTTTGACGTCCTTCTGGCCTGGCCTGCTCCCGTTGGTGAAAGGAGCGCCTGGATCTCCGCCAGAATGGGCCTGGTGCCCTGCTGCACGCAGGTCACGCAGGTACCGGGGGCTTTCAGCGGACGGCCGGACAGCATCATTTCCGAAGGATTCGGGACCTCCTGAAGGCCGGCGCCTGTCATCTCGAACACGCCGATCTCGTTGGTAGAACCAAAACGGTTCTTGGCTGCACGCAGGATGCGGTAGTTGACGGAACGCTCTCCTTCGAAATATAGAACACAGTCCACCATATGCTCAAGGACCTTCGGCCCGGCAATGGCGCCGTCTTTGTTCACGTGTCCGATGATGAACGTCGTAAGCTCCATCGTTTTTGTCAGCTGCATGACAGACATCGTGCATTCCTTCACCTGACTGACGCTACCCGGCGCTGACGAGATCTCCTCACTGTACATGGTCTGCACGGAATCGATGATCAGGATATCGGGATTCAGGGATTCAACTTGACGCAGGATGGTATCGATAGAAGTCTCAGCCAGAAAAAGCAGCTCGTCGTTGCAGATCTGTAAGCGTTCCGAGCGCATTTTCAGCTGACGCTGGCTCTCTTCCCCGGTGACGTACAGGATCTTTTTCTCTAACATCCTGCCGCAGATCTGAAGAAGAAGCGTGGATTTTCCTATTCCCGGAGCGCCGCCGACCAATACCAGCGATCCGCGTACGGCGCCTCCGCCGAGGACCCGGTCCAGTTCCTTCATGCCGGTGGAAAAGCGGATCTCCGCCTCGTTATCCAGTTCATCCAGGCGCTTCGGCAGGCTGACCGGTCTGCCCCTCCGGGAGCCGGCAGCCTCAGCGGTGGGCTGCGACCTGCGCTCCGGAGCTTCGACTATGGTGTTCCACGCACCGCAGGCCGGGCATTTGCCAAACCATTTACCGCTTTCGTTTCCGCACTCCGTGCAGTAGAACACAGGCTTGTTCTTCATGGAAAGCTCCCCTTCTCCGCCGGTCTGTATATATTTGTATTATACTTACTGCCGGCAAAGTTGCAAGTAGATACTGCCCAAGCCATAAATGACAAGTACATGATAAAGCGCCTGCTCCAATGAGCAGGCGCTTATCACGATAAGATATATCAGCCGGGATCCTTTAAAAACTTCTCCAGGCGGTCGAGTCCCTCGCGGATCGTCTCCATAGAGGTAGCGTAGGTCCAGCGGACGTAATTGGGAGCGCCGAAAGCACAGCAGGACACAACGGCCACGAGGCCTTTTTCAAGGAATGCCATCGAGAAATCATCGGCATCCCGGATCGTACGGCCACCCAGATCTCGGCCTATGAGCTTTTCAATGTTCATCATCGCATAGAAGGCACCGTCCGGTTTCAGGCAGCTGACGCCTTCGATGGAGTTCATTCTTTCAACGATATAGTCTCTTCTCTCCTCGAAGACTTTGCGCATCTCATCCACACTGTCCTGCGGGCCCAGCAAAGCTTCCTGCATGGCTTCCTGGTTCATGGCGCCGATGCAGCCCATGGCATGGCTAAGGCAGTTGGCCATCACTGTTGTAACGCGTTTGTCTCCGCAGGCGGCGAAGCCGCAACGCCATCCGGTCATCGAGTAGCTTTTTGAAACGCCGTTGATCACGATGCAGTGCTCGCGGACGTCTTCTCCGAGAGAAGCGATGCTCGTGAAAGTCTTGCCGTCGTAGCAAAGGCGGTAATAGATCTCATCGGCAATAATGTACAGATCATTCTTCAGGCAGACGTCCGCAAGGGCGCGAAGTTCCGCTGCGTTATAGATCATACCGGTGGGGTTCGACGGATTGTTGATGATGATCGCTTTCGTACGATCGGTGACGGCATCTTCCAGCTGGCGCGGCGTGATCTTGAAGCTCTGCGCTTCGGTCGTGTTCACGATCACGGGAACGCCGCCGCACATCCGGATCATTTCGGCATAGCTGACCCAGTATGGCGCAGGCAGAATGATCTCATCGCCTGGATCGAGCAGCGCCATCATCGCCGCGTACAGACAAGCTTTCGCGCCGTTGGACACAACGATGGAATCATACTCGAAGTCGATATCGAGGTCTTCCTTCATTCGAAAAGAGATCGCTTTGCGCAGAGGGATCGTTCCGGATGTGGGAGTATATTTGGTCTTCCCTTCCCGGATAGCACGGATGGCCGCATCTTTGATATGATCCGGCGTGTCAAAATCTGGTTCGCCTGCTCCGAAACCGACAACAGGGATCCCCTCTGCTTTCATCTGCTTGAATTTAGAGTTGACTGCCAGCGTGGCAGAGGCCTGTACGGCGGAGTGGATCCTGGAAAGCTCCTTCATCAGCGCGATCTCCTTGTCACAATTTTTGATTCATTATATAGAATCATGACAGAGAAATCAACTGATAAACACGGTATTTTCACCGTTGAACCATAGAAATGTATGCCGAATATGAAATTTTTATTATGCAAAACTGCAAAAAGACGGTCGTTCTTGCAGGAGATTGCGAGGTATGGCCGCAGATCCCGTTATCGATACGACGTCCAGATCCGGCCATTTTTTACGCAGAAGATCCGCTAGGACGGGTACGATCGGGTTTTCCGTATAAAAGTGCCCGGCTTCGATCATATTGAGCTTTCCCTCCGCTGCGTCGATCCACTGGTGGTGTTTGACTTCCCCGGTGATCACGGTATCGCATCTGCACTTTCCGGCGTTATAGAGGATGTCGCCGCCGGCGCCGCCGCAAACAGCGATGCGGCGGACAGGCTTTCCTGAGGACAGGTACCGTACGTCTTTCGTACTGAGCGCAGCGGATACGCGTTCGAGGAAGGCAGGCATAGTCTCTTCTTCCGGAAGACAGCAGATGCATCCGATCTCCTCGAGGAAAGTCTCAGGTTCCGCGCCGATAGCACGGGCCAGCGCGTTGTTGACTCCGCCCGGAGCTCTGTCAAGATTTGTGTGGAGCGAGATACAGGAGATCCCGGCGCGCAGGAGCGAGGCCACGCGTCGGGCGTCGGAAGCATCCTCCGTGACGCAGCGCAGCGGAGTAAAGATCAGCGGATGATGCGTTACGA
>JAEEGL011461799.1_pt1 | contig 30929 bp, 7 predicted proteins | sample 9134231 | NCBI WGS metagenome assembly JAEEGL01 (sample SAMN16246548, study PRJNA631951) | gut metagenome | biome: gut microbiome; feature: rumen; material: fiber-attached | host: Bos | place: Iran: Karaj | collected 2018-10
CCGACCGCGACCCCGTGACCCGCGAGAACCGCTTCGGTGGCAACGACTTCGTGCGCCTCTGCATCCCGCGCCGCGTCTACACCAACAACCACATGGACGTCATCGCCGCCGCCCTGAAGAACGTCTACGACCGCCGCGACACCATCAAGCGCGGTCTGGAGATTACCTGGGAGGCCGAGCTCATGCGCCACTTCACCTGCCAGTTCAAGCGTCTCGGTTAAAGACACTTCTCGCCAGCCTGACCCTCTGGGTCGCGCCAGCCCCCCCACAGGGGGCGTCCCACAAAAGGACGTCCCCTGTATTTTTATACTTTTTTAACAATAGAACAAAATAATTTTCGTACCTTTGCCCTAATAGGAAAAACCTGTCGATTTGCTGCAACCGTATGGTTGACAGCAATATGCTGGTTTTACTGATAGACAGGCTAATGGTGGCAACTACATAACACACAGCGAGAGAACCACAAAAAACCACCCTCTAGGTCAAAATAGCAGAATACTACACCCCGAAAATAAAACAACGCACGATATGAAGACATACAACATACTGAAATGGGCGAAAGGTACCGCCCTGCTGCTGACAGCCCTGCTGTTCGGCGGCTTGTCGGCACAAGGACAGGACTTTTATGTCATCACCGCTGGAAACAACATTCTGGCACATAATACTGCTCTAAACGGAGGTATCACAAATACCACCACATTCAATCCTACAACCTGCCTGTGGGTCATCAGCGGTAGCAACATCATAGCCGTCGGTCCCGACGGCACAACAGGGTATTATCTCAGTTTCGTCAATGGAAATAACTACGGATTATCGCTACGTAACGACGGAAATTATATTGACTGGTCATCTGGTATTGGTGATGGAGGAGAACCCGCTTATAATACTTATTATCTTCGTTTTAGAAACAATTCATGGGGTGTATCTAATAACACCACCCACGGTGTCCTCACCAAACTAAACGTCAGCGCCGCGCCCAACACCTCGTCGTCATCCATCACCTCCTACAATGCCACTATCAGCGGCGACGGCGTCATCTACAGCACCTCCGGCACCCACACCTACACCGCCGATGTCGACCGAGTCATCACCTACTCCCAGACCATACTCACCTTCGGCAGCTACGCAAACACGGCCACCATCGACCGTCCTTTCCCCGTCAGTAGCACCTATGCGGGTGCTACCAATGTCGTCTGGAGCGTCAGCCCCACCACCTACGGCTCCATCAACGCCTCCACTGGTGTGTTAACCATCACCAGCCTGCCGGCCGTGGTCGACTACATCAACGTCACCTATACCGCCACCACCGGTGGCCAGACCGTCACCGCCACCAAGCGCGTGACGGTGACCAAAGACCAAGCTACCGCCGAAGGGAGGGTAGGTCAGCCCACCTCGGTCAGCTCCACCACCGTCACCCTCAACGACTACGAGGACCACAGCTGGAGCTACTACAGCGACCCCTCGTGCCCCATCCATAGCCTCAACCCCGCCAATGTGAAAATCACCTACTATGGCAACGGCACAGGTACGGTACAGACGAACAACAGCGACTCCCCTTCCACCTGGGGCGCTAATGCCACCACCGTCAAGGTGGGCATTGACGCAAATGCCAACACCTTTGTATATTACGAGACGCTGGAACGCACCGACGGAAGGACGGCAGCATCGGTCGATGCCGCCACAGGACGCTGCGCCTACACCACCATCGCCAACCCTTTCAGCGTGCGTCCCACCTACGACAGCGACGGCACCTCGAAATACCGCGGTTTCTATGCCTGGCGCGTCAAGAGCCTCAGCGGAGGCACCATCCACAGTGCTGCGACAGGCGGCACCAGCTACGCCGTAGGCAGCACCATCAATGCTGAGACAGAGATATATTTCGCCCCCAACGGTGAATACGGCATGACGGTCGAGTTTGAGGCCCTGTGGGCCAGGGCGTATGTGAGCACCACGGGTGTTACAAACAAAAACCTCGGCGTGGAGCGCAACTTCTATGTGATTACCTCCAGTGCCACCAGCAACATCACAGCCGGCACCAACCCCTGCACCTACACCTCCATCTACCCCAACGGCACCACCAACGGCACCACGGCGGCCACCAGCGTCTCCGTGTATAAATACGGCGGCTTTACGGCCTCTGCCGACAGCAAGATAGAGTACATCATACTGAGGAACAACGGCAGCACCGTGAATGCCAACGGCAAAAACTTCACCATCGGCCGAGGCGTTTCCGGATATAACAACGGACTTTGCGCAGACAACCTGTACGGATTGAATGGAAACAGCACCACCAGTTTCCGCTTCAACTTTGCCAGTGGAAGATTTAAAAACTTGTATTTCTGTGGCGACGGATCCTCGATGTCGTCGGGCGTCTTAACCTCCGTCATCGGATGTGACTATGACAGGGCTATGGAAGACAATGGCAATCTGAAGATAACCACCGATATTATTGCCGGCCACAACGGGACAGGAGGCAGCAACAACAATGAAGGCAAAGACTTCTTGCGCTGCACCGTCAAGAGTGGCGACTTCGACTTGGGCAGCTATGGAGGTGGTGTCCAGTTCTACCTGTCGCTGTGGGGCAACACGGGAAGCGGAACCTATGGCAAGAAAAACATGATAATCGAAGGCGGCGTGTTTTCGGATATCTCCGGCGGTATCGACGTCCAGGACGATCAGGTCTCTGCGGCCGATATGCTTGAAATACGCGTAAAAGGCGGTACCATCAAAGGAGCGCTGTATGGCGCTGCCCAGTATGCCGCAGCTTACGGCAACCGCAATATCATTGTCACGGGCGGCGAACTGAAAGGCTGGGTGGCAGGAGGTGCTAACGGAACACGAACGACAGGAGGAAAATTATCAGGTAACTCTAAAATCTATTTTGGCGGGAATGCAAGATGCGATAGCAAAGGTTCCAATGCCACCATGGGAAGTGGCGAGGCCACCGGCGGAAACATTTTCGGCGCAGGAAGCGGTAATAGTGGTGCAGCCAGCGATGCCGCGGTGGGCGAAGTCAACAACTCGACGGTTGTCATAGCCGATGAATGTTATGTGGAACGCAATGTATATGGCGGTGGCAACTATGGAGCTGTATCTACCGGCACCGGGCATAAGAGCGACATTCATGTCATAGGTGGAACAGTAAACGGTTCGGTATTCGGAGGAAGCAATAATCAGAAAGGCCAAATAGTCAATATCTATATGACGGACGGTCAAGTCAATACAGGCATATACGGTGGATCCAACGCCAGCGGCACCGTGGCGGGGCCCGTCACCATACAGGTCGACGGGGGTACGGTGGGAGACGGCGGCAGTGAAGACGGCGTGTATGGCGGCGGCTACGGCGCCAGCACCAGCGTCACGGGCAACGTCAGCGTGACCCTCGGCGAGAGCCCGGCCACCAGCGGCGGCGCCACCGTCGACGGCAACGTCTACGGCGGCTCGGCTCTCGGCAGCACCAATGCCGGCAGCAACACCAACACCACCACCGTGACCCTCAACCGCGGCACCGTCACGGGCGACCTCTTCGGCGGCGCCCTCGGCAGCGGGGCCTCCGTCAACGGCAAAATCACCGTCCTCGTGGCCGGCGGCAGCGTCAACGGGAGCGTCTACGGCGGCGGCGACGCGGCCCCCTACAGCCCCTCCAGCAACCACCCCGCCGTCACCATGTCGGGCGGCACCGTGGGCAACCTCTTCGGCGGCGGCAAGGGCTCGACGGCCATCGTCACCGGCAATCCGCAGGTCGTCCTCACCGGCGACGCCCATGTGCTGGGCAACGTCTACGGCGGCGGCGACGCAGCCGAAGTGCGAGGCACCACCTCGGTCAAGGTACAGTAAACAAACCGCCCGCCGGACACCCCCGGCAGGCACCCCACCACAGCGGGTTCATGTGTCGACAAAAGTGCGCGCAGAACCCGCTGTTCTTCTTGTGTTTACCTTCTGTTCTTCTTCATTTCTTCTTGAATTCAAGAAGAAATGAAGAAGAAATGAAGAAGAAATGAAGAAGAAATGCGGGCGGAAAACGGGCGACGACAGGAGAGGGCAAGAGCGTCATTCTGAATGACTTTTAAAACTTTTTAACAGCCAAGGCGTTGGTTGTTGAAATTTTTTTCTTATATTTGCACTTTAACAAGCACGCTGCCAATTCACTGCAACAAAGTGAATACCAGCGGGTTGCAACTATATAGAACGCCCTCGCGCGAGGGCATAAGAATTAAAAAAAGACAAAAAACACACACCCGATGAATAAAACTACTCATCAACACGACACGAAAACTCAGAAACACATGCTGCGTCGCATGCTGACGGCGGCCCTGTTGCTGTGGAGCTGCGGCGCCATGGCGCAAGTGACGGTCGACGGCAACGTGTACGGCGGCGGCAACCTGGCCGCCGTGACGCGTGGCACGACGGTGCTGCTGAACCAGAGCGGCTCGACGATGAAGTCCGACGTGTATGGCGGCGGCGCCTTGGCGGATGTAAGCACCTATGCCAGCAGCAACGCAGCCCAGACCCAGGACTCGACATTGGTGACCGTGCTGCAGGGCACGGTGAAAGGCGACGTGTACGGCGGCGCCCTCGGCCGGATAGCCGGCGGCGGCGACCCGGCGGTGGCCGCCATGGTCTACGGCCCGGTGCACGTGAGCATCGGCCGCTGCCTGGCCAGCACCGTGGAAGGCGGCGCCACACTGGAGAAGAACGTCTTCGGCGGCAACAACCTGAACGGCACGCCGAAGGACAGCGTGCTGGTGGACATCTGGCGCACGGCGCACACGGTGACCAACACGCGTCCCAACGACGCCACCTACGAGAGCACGGTGAAGCCGGCCCTCGAGGCAGCCAAGGCCCCGGCCACGTACGACTACGCCACGCAGTGCAGCTACTTCGCGCTGCAGGGAGTGTACGGCGGCAGCAACAAGGCGGCCTACGAGCCCGTGGCCAACAAAGGCATCAGGGTGCATGTGCATAACTGCGAGAACACGGTGAAGATGCTCTACGGCGGCGGCCGCGCCGCAGCCGTGGGTTCGACGACGACCAACGCCAACGCCAAGGTGGTGGTCGACGGCGGCCTGATCGACACCCTCTTCGCCGGCGGCGACGGCCACACGACCGTCAACGGCGGCCCTTATGTGGCGGGCACCAACGAATATCTGCCGGCCGATGTGAACGGCAACGTGACGGGCGTGGTGCGCGGCGGCTACTATGCTGCCGTCTTCGCCGGCTCGAACACCAGCGGTAACATCAGCGGCACCAAGAGCATGACCATCGCCAACGACGGCCCCTGCGCCACGGTGCAGGACGAGCTCATCACCTCGCTCTTCGGCGGCGCCAATGCGGCCCCGGTGAGCGGTGAGGTGGCCCTGACTGTGGAATGCGGCGTCGGCCACATCGACGAGGTGTACGGCGGCTCGAACATGGCCGATATCACGGGCAATGTGACCCTCACCATCAAAGGCGGCGAGATTGAGAACGTCTTCGGCGGCTCGAAAGGCACGGCCGACAAGGCGGCCGATATCAAGGCCGGCACGGGCAACAACCACGGCAACGTGACCCTCAACCTCAATGGCGGCACCATCGGCAGCGCCTTCGGCGGCTCGAACATCAACGGCAACATCGAAGGAACCATCACCGTCAACGTCAACGACCTGGGCGGCAGCTGCCCCCTCTATCTGGACAACGTCTACGGCAGCGGCAACCTGGCCCTGCACACGCCGAACGATGCAACAATCACCTCGCCCATCGTGAACCTCATCAAGGGCACCGTGGGCTACGCTTCGGCTGTCGGCAGCCATGCCGCCTTCTCTCCTGCCAACCCCGGCGACCACGGCCGTGTGTTCGGCGGCGGCAAGGGCGACAAGGATAACATCAACGCCGGCAAAGTGACCGCCAACCCGCAGGTGAACCTGAACGGTGCCAATGATGCCGCCGTGAAGGTGCTCAACGCCATCTACGGCGGCGGCGAGATTGCCATGGTGGACGGCAGCACGGCGGTGAACCTGACCCACGGCCAAGTGGGCTCGCTCACGAAGGACATCAACGAGGACAACGGCTACGTCTTCGGCGGCGGCAAGGGCTACAGCGGCGACGACATCGCCGAGAACTACAAGCTGGCCACCGTGACGGAAAACACCACCGTGACCATGACGGGCGGCTATGTGCACAACACCCTCTTCGGCGGCGGCCAGATGGCCTCGGTGGGTACCTTCAGCTATGCCGATAACTCCTATGTAACAAGCAACCCGACCTTCGTACTGGGCGAGCAGAACAGCTGCGCCGCCAACACCGGCAAGACTACAGTGGCCATCAGCGGCGGCCAGGTGGGTCCGGCCAATGTCACCATGACGGCCGACCTAGGCTATGTGTTCGGTGCTGGCATGGGCTACTACACACAGCCTGGCGCCCCGGGCTATGCCAACCCCTTCGACATCAACAGTGTGGAGGATGGCAAGTCGAACGCCCGCTTCGGCTATGTGGACAATACCGACGTGACCATCAGCGGCTCGGCCTTCATCGTGGGCGCCGTATGGGGCGGCAGCGAGAACGGCCAGGTGCTGAACGACTGTGTGGTGAAGATACAAGGCGGCCAGATTGGCTGCGGCCAGGGCAAGACAGCGGCCTATGCCGACAATCTTTGGACCGCTGCCACCACCGCCGTCACCAATTATTACAACACCCCCTCGGCTGCCAATGCGACGGCCCTCAACAATGCGGCAGCCGACATGCCTGAATGCAACAGCTGGCCGTATAACAACGCCACCGGCAAGACCATCGACGGCACCACCTACCACTATCTGCCCTACGACGCCTATGCCGACGAGGACGACAACCCGGCCGACGAAGAGAGCTACGCCTCCACCGCCAACCCCGGCGACGGCCACACTTTCTTCGGCAATGTGTTCGGCGGCGGCTCGGGCTACTACCCCTACCGCATCACGACAAGGAAAGTCGACGATTCGGCCGACTCCACTTTCAGCCAGTGGTACGAGTTCCAGGGTCGCGTGCGCGGCAACACGCATGTCACCATCAGCGGCGGCCACATCCTGACCTCGGTCTACGGCGGCTGCGAGTATGCCGACGTGCTGGGTGACAGCTGCACGGTGACCATGACAAATGGCACCATCGGCGTGCCCCGCACCCTGGCGGCTATCGAGGCGCACCCAGTGACCTGCTTCCTCTACGGCGCCGGCAAGGGTGACCAGCGTACCACCTTCAACCAGCGTACCAACGTGAACAATGTCCGAGTCACCGTGACGGGCGGCACCATCTTCGGCTCCGTGTACGGCGGTGGTGAGGACGGCCACGTGGAGGACAACATCAAGGTGAACATCGGCGGCACGGCCTTCATCGGCACCTGGGGCACGTCGTACTACGACGGCAACGTCTTCGGCGGCGGCCGCGGATTCGGCGGCACCGCCATCACCGCCGGCTCGGTGGGCGGCAACGTGGTGGTCAACGTCTACGGCAGCAGCAAGATTCTCGGTTCGCTCTACGGCGGCGGCCGACTGGCCTCGGTGGGCACCCTCTTCGTGCAGTCCGACGACCCGCTCTACGGCCAGTTGCAAAGCGACCCCAACCGCGGCAACATCACCCTCAACATCAGCGGCGGCACCATCGGCAACGGCTCTGAGTTCACCCATCCGCTGTTCAACGAAAGCACTGCCTATGCCGTGGGCGACGTGGTCTACTATGAGAACAGCCTCTGGCGCTTCATTGCGACCCACGCGGCCGGCAAATGGAACACCGCCCATGTCACCGACGTGGTGCACACCACCTGCGGCAATGTCTTCGGCTCCAGCATGGGCCGACTGCTCAAAATCGGTATGACCGACGAGACCGTCGGCACCAACTTCAACCCGCTGTGGCCCGGCCTGGCCAAATGCCGGAACACCAACATCAACATCACGGGCAACGCCAATATTTATAGTAATGTATATGGCGGCGGCGAGCTGGGCTACGTCATGGGCAACACCGCTGTGACCATCAACAGTGACAACGTGACCATCGGCCACGCCGTGGGTAAAGGCGACACCAACGTGTGCTACTTCGGCTCTGTCTTCGGCGGCGGCTACGGCAGCGACAACTTCACCACGCACGCCAACGATTCGGCGAGCCTCGACACCTCGGTGACGGCCGCTATGCACGCCGGCCGCGTCTATGGCAACGCCGCCGTCACCCTCAAAGCCGGCCACGTGCTGGGCAACATCTACGGCGGCGGCGAGCTGGGCTCCATCGGACGCCGCTGGATCCATATGGCCGATTCCTACGACCCCACGAAACCATATGAATTCCATCACCCCTACAATGGAACCGATGCCACCCACACCTACACCGTGGGCAGCAAGACCATTACCTCCTACGGCTACAGCCCGAACATCGGCAACACCATCGTCTCCATCGAAGGTGGCACGGTGGGCGAGGTGGATCCCGCCTGGACCGTCGTCGGCACCCACCGTGTGCCCGGCCGCACGGCCGGCCGCTTCGGCTCCGTCTTCGGTGGCAGCAAGGGACGTCCCGGCTACAAGGATGAAGAGGGCCACCACGGCTTCCACCACACCCGCATGGCCTATGTGGACAGCGCCAGGGTGCTCATCAGCGGTGGCGAGATTGCAGCCGCTGTCTTCGGCGGCGGCGAGAACGGCCACGTGCGCTACGGTACCTATGTCGAGATGACCGACGGCACCGTGGGTCTTCCCCTCTCTGTCGAAGAGAAACACACCGATGCCGAAGACTTCAGCGACCACATGATCTACCACGGCAACGTCTACGGCGGCGGCCGCGGTATCGACCTCACCGACGACGGCTTCCTGGGCGAAGCCGCCGGACAGGTGTTCGGCAACACGGTGGTGGACATCAGCGGCGGCCTCGTGCGCCACAATGTCTACGGCGGCGGCTCCATCGCCTCGGTGGGCTCCTACGTCTATCAGCCCGTTGACCCCAACGACCATGTCGAGGGTCTGACCGGTAGCGCCACGGTGACCATCCACGGCACCGCCCAAATCGGCGACGACGGCCATAACAACGGCCACGTCTACGGCTCGGGCCGTGGTATCGCCTGGCACAACAGCGACTACTCCCACAAGGCCTTCGTCAACCGCACCATCGTCAACATCGAAGGGAACTGCCAGGTGAAAGGCTGCGTCTTCGGCGGCGGCGCCAACGGACACGTGATGACCAACACCCAAGTGAACATCAAGGGTGGCACCATCGGCTCGCCCATCAACGGCACCAACTGGACGACCACCCCCGTCTCCTATACTCCGAGCGCTGAAGTTGCACCTATGGCAACTATGATGGGCATCACCGATTGGTACAAATATCCCACCAACAACCCCAGCGACCCCAACTATAACGACTATGTCTCCCAGCTCGGCGAGAGTGCGGTGACCGTCTTCTACGGCAACGTCTACGGCGGCGGCCGTGGTGTGGACCGCCACAATGACACCCTCAGCTCCTCGGCCGGCCGTGTCTACGGCAACACCAATGTCGATGTGAGCGGCGGCACGATCTACCACAGTGTCTATGGCGGCGGCTCGATGGCCTCGGTCGGCTACTACGACACTCCCGATCTCGGACCCGACGATTCATGGAAAAGCGGCGGCACCGCCACCGTCACCATCCGTGGCGGCCAGATTGGCACCACCGGCAGCAACAACGGTCACGTCTTCGGCTCGAGCCGTGGTATGGCCGGCAACGTCTATGCCCACTTCGCCTTCGTCAACGAAACGTATGTATATATCAAGGACGGCGCCAATATCAAGGGTTCTGTCTTCGGCTCGGGCGAGAACGGTCACGTGCTCCACAACACCCATGTCGAGATGACCGGCGGTACTGTAGGTCGTCCCCTCACGGTGATGGCCACCGTCCTTTCTGACGGCACCGAACTGGTCACCGGCGAAGCCTGTACCGATGATTCGGGCAACGACATGGCCATTATCTTCAACGGCAACGTCTACGGCGGCGGCCGCGGTGTGGACCGCCACAACGGCCAGTTGAGTCTGACCGCCGGCACCGTCTACGGCAACACCAATGTAACCATCAAGGGCGGCACCGTCGTCCACAACGTCTATGGCGGCGGCTCGATGGCTTCGGTCGGCACCTCCAAATACAAAGATGCCGACGGCAACTATACCTCCTTCATCCCCGTCATCAAGGACACCGTCAAAGCCCACGACGGCATCACCGACTCCATCACGTACTACGATGTCATCGGCATTCCGCAGGCGAATACCGGTCTGGCCACCGTCATCATCGACAGTGCGGCCACCATCGGCGACGCCGGAACCTTTATAGTCGACCGTAGAGGATTCAACAACGGCCGTGTCTTCGGCGCCGGCCGCGGTATGGCCGGCGGCGAATATGCCTACCGAGCCAACGTCTTCAACACCAGCGTCACTATCGGCCACACTGGCGGCGACAACACAGCGCTCACGGTCAACGGCGCCGTCTTCGGCGGCGGCGAGAACGGCCACGTGCTGCAGAATACCCAGGTCAATGTCAACAGCGGCACCATCGGCCACAACATGAACTCTTCCTATGATGCTGTCAACACAACGTTCAGCAGCCAGCCCGAGATGATTCCATCCATGAAGAGTCGTATGACCAACATCGGCAATGTCTACGGTGCCGGCCGCGGATGCGACCTCAGCAGTGACGGCAGCTACTCCATGAGTGCCGGTTATGTGCGCGGCACCACCACCGTCAACATCGACGGCGGTCTCATCCACCGCAACGTCTATGGCGGCGGTTCTATGGCCCTGGTGGGCGACTACGGTCTGACCGGCGAGGAAGACCATATCGCCGGCGACCTCACCCCCACCTCCGGCACCACCACCGTGAACATCCGCTCCTCTGTGGGCGATGAAAACGACAACGTGGACTTCGGCGGCAACGTCTACGGTTCGAGCCGCGGACGTGCCAACGACCCCGCCAAACCCACCCTCGACTTCGCCGACATGGCCTATGTCTGGAAGACCCAAATCAACGTCGGCACTGCCACCGGCGCCCCCGCCGACTTTACCGTCTACGGCAATGTCTACGGTGGCGGCGAAGCCGGTCACGTCGACTGGGGCGGCACCGAGGTGAACATCCTCAGCGGCACCGTCAACGGTTCCGTCTTCGGCGGCGGCCAGGGTTCCACCACCTCGCCCACGGCAGGTATCGTCGACGGCCCCGCGCTGGTGAACATCGGCACCACGAGCCAGTATGGCCAGAACAGCGTAGGTCCCACGGTCAACGACTATGTGTTCGGCGGCAACGACGCCGGCAGCTCGCCCCTGGGCACCATGACCGTCAACATCTATCATACGGCCCACAGCGGCGCCAACATCTTCCCAGCCGCACTGACAGCCAGCGCCCTTGCCGCACTGAGCGACGAAGCTGCACAGACCCTCAAGGACAGCTATATGACTGATGACGTGGCAAGTGCGGCTTCCAACTACGCCTTGAAGGGCGTCTACGGCGGCGGCAACGAGGCCAGCGTGCTCTCCGGCATCAAGAGTGTTGATGGCGACGGCGTCGAAGCCAATGTGCTTAACGACAAATATATTGAACAACGTATCAATGGCACCGGCCTGCCTACAGCCTACGGCAGCACCTGGCCGGGCGGCATCTCCCGCAAGTCGATAGTCAACATCTACAACCGCGACGAGAACACCATCAAGTATGTCTACGGCGGCGGCAAGGCAGCCACCACCGTGGAGAACGAGGTGAACATCGAAGGCGGCCGCATCTACCAGGTCTTCGCCGGTGGCGACGGCTCGGCCGACGGCACGAGGGCCGACGTGGGCCACGTGGACGGCAGCGAGATCCTGCGAACCCTGACGGGCAACAGCAACCACGGCAACGCCAAGGTGACCGTCAAAGGCGGTACCATCTACCAAATCTTCGGCGGCTCCAACACGCGAGGCAAGGTGTACGGCGCTGCCAACGTGGGATTCGATCCCGGCAGCTGTCCGATTGTCAACTCCGATGTGTTCGGCGGCGGCAACCAGGCCGAGGGCCAGGGTGACATCACGGTCACCATCCCCTGCGGCGTGAAACTGGGCACCGTCTACGGCTGCGCTAACAACGCCCGCCATACCGGCAACGTGACCCTCATCATCGAGGGCGGCGTGATCGACACCGTCTTCGGCGGCTCGAAGAGCGCCGAAATCGACGGCAACGTGGAGGTGTACGTCTACGGCGGCAGCATCAACAACCTCTTCGGCGGCAACAACCTGAGCGGCAACATCACGGGCACCGTGAAGGTGGACGTGGACTGGGGTCTGAACACCTGCGTGGATGCCACCAAGCTGGGCTATGTGTTCGGCGGCGGCTACCAGGCACCCTATGAGCCCTCGCTGACCGGCTACGGCGCGGTGGTGGAGGGCGCGGTGACCAACTACACGCCCGTGGTGAACATCATCCAGGCCACAGTGGACAGCGCTGTGTTCGGCGGCGGCTTCGGCGTGGGTACCACCTCAACCACCGACGCCCATATCACCGCCAACCCCAAAGTGGTCATCGGCGCCTACCGCACCCTCGACCACAAGCAGAACACCATCCCCGCACAGCCCAACAACGAGGTGCGCATAGGCACCAAGCTGAACAAGCTGGGCCGCACGCTGGAAGGCAATGTGTTCGGCGGCGGTAACGCCGGCCCGGTGGAAGGCTCGACGAAGGTGATTATCCAGGGCAGCAACACCAAGGTGTGGCACAACGTGTACGGCGGCGGCAACGCGGCCATCGTGAAGGGCAACACCGACGTGGAGGTGGGCGGCAGCATCCTGCTGAGCGTGCCCAAGGTTGAGCAGACGGCTCCGGGCACGGTGACCCTCACCAGCCGCGAGGGCGCCACCATCTACTATACCACCGACGGCTCAGAACCCACCACCAGCTCGTCCGCGTACAGCAACCCGCTGACCGAGCTAGCCCCCAATACGGTGGTGAAAGCCATCGCCCACAAGGACGACTTCGCGGGCCCGACCAAGACCTCGAATGTGGTAAGCTATACCGTAACCGAATAAAGAGAAATGAAGAAGACTGTTATTGTAAACAACAATATGGCAATGAAGACTTACGCACACAAACTCGCTCACGCAGGACTTACGCTACTGGCTCTCGTCGCTTTCTGCGGCATTACTGCTCCTGCTTCCGCCCAAACCACGCGTGAGGACAAGTTCACCCTCACCAACGGCCGCCTGTGGTGGTTCGACGGTGTGGAGAGCGACTCGGACGCCCTATGGCCCACAGGCAGAAAGATACCTGTGGCCGTGGACTCGGCCCTCTTCGACGAGTGGGGCAACCCTGTGAACTGCTACCGCTCGGGTGAACCGATGAACGAGATTACCCACATCACCGAACAGGGTAATGTATACCTGATGCTCGACACGAGCGGCGTGGCCGCCGCAGTGGCAGCCAGCCAGAACGTGCGCCTGGTGCCCAAGGTGGGCCAGCGCCCCGTCGGTGCTCCGGCCACGGCGTCGGGCTTCGATCCCATGTGCGCATGGAACCGCACGGGCTACACGGGCTACTACTACATTGAGTGGTACTGCGCCCAGAACAGCACAAGCTACCGCTCGTACCTGATTGGCACCAAGGGTTCGCTGGAGATATACACCATCGAGGTGGGCGACCCCAACGAGAAAAACAGCCTGTGGTTCAACTGGGACTTCGGCGCCGCCATCACCAATGTGAGCTTCAGCAACGGTGTGCGCCAGGAGACCAACCACTGGCTGTACTACGACACCGTGGGCCTGGGCACCGGCCAAATGGGCGCAGGCCAGTGGAAAATGTCGGGCGACAGCTATGAGCGCCCCGAGACGGAGGCGTACATGAACTACTCGACCAACCCCACAGCGGCCGACCTGAACAAGAACTACTACTATTCCTACAAAGGCGACGACTCCTACTGGCACGCCTACGGCAACGGCGCCCTCTTCATGCCGCTGACCCAGGTGAACCACAATATCGTCATCGACCAGGCTTCGGCCAACCAGGCGCTGGGTCTGCAAAGCATCACTATGACCGAGATGGCCAGCAACACAGCAAAGGACAGCCTGATGTTTGGCGAGAGCCTGAAAGCCGTGGTGAACATAGTGCGCGACGGCGGCGGCCATCTGACCATCCCCGTGACGCCCGCGTATACGGAATATATAGAAGAGACCTACCGCCGCGGTATCAACACAGACTACAATGAACGCAAAACCGAGACCTTCGGTTCGAACGGCATAGGCACGACGAGCACCTACTACTACCAGAACGGTGCACCGCTGGCAGGCAATGCGCAGCCCACATCGACCGATAAAGAACTGACCTTCGTCGACGTCACCTATTCGCTCAACGCCAGCGCCCGCCGCTTCCTGCAGATGCAGCTGGGCACGGATCCCGCAACCACCCACCCGGTCACCACGAACGTGGAAAACGCTCCCATCACAGTGGAATGCTACTCGGTGCCCACCGGCGACGAGGCCTACCTCACGGCAGTGGTGAAATACAGCTTCACCGATGCCGCCGAGACTTACTATGTGTACGACACCGTGGTGGATACCATCTATCTGGACAAGACGCTTGACACACGCGACGACATCGACCCGGTGAACGCGCCGGTGGTGATGGGCTATATCTGCGGCGGCGGCCGTATGGCCAACGTGGGCTATGACGCCGGCAGCACCACAGCACCCTACACCAACGACATCACGGGCGGCATGACCAATGTCACCATACACAATGCCGACAGCATCTACTCCATCTATGGCGGCAACGACATCGCCGGCTGGGTGCAGGATCACGCCACCATCAATATCGGCAGCATGCAGACCGTCTTCCCGTTGCCCATCTCCTACATCTACGGTGGCGGCTGCGGCTACTACTCCTACCAGAACATCCACACCGACGGCAGCAACTTTGTCACCGACGGGAGCATCACCCGTACGGTGGGCTTCGGCGAGTACTGCTTCCGCGGCAAGGTGTATGAATGGGACTACACCCTCACGGGCATCGAAACAGAGGACAACAAGCACATCGTGGTGGACAAGATGTTCAACTACGACCCAGTGGTGAGTGCAGACCCCTTGGTCTTCCAGACGGCTGAGAAGGGCCAGGGCGGCGACGGCACGGTGCCTTATATCAAGAGCTCCCACATCGTCGTCGGTGTGCCCGAAGCCACGGCAGGTAGCGCTGCCACAGCCGCGCTGCACAACGACCTGATACATATCGACACGCTGTTCGGCGGAGCCGAGAACGCCTTTATCGGCATCCAGGGCCTTGGCACGGCCTCGACGGCCATCACGCTCGACATCCACGGCGGCAGCATCATGGCCTCGTTCGGCGGCAACAACTACGGCGGCTCCATCGCCACCGGCGCCCATATCTACACCACGGTGTACAACACCAAGACCTCCACGGCCTTGGATATTGAGAACACCTACTTCACCGGCTACGGACGCGACTTCGGCATCCGCCACCTCTACGGCGGCGGCAATATGGTGGAGAGCGGCCACGCCGAAGTGAGCATCTTTGGCGGCATGGTGGACACCTGCTTCGTGGGTGGCAACCAGGCTTCGGTGGTGCAACCCGTCGGCAACATCAACTGCCGCGGCGACAAGTTCATTTATGACAACCCCAGCCTCGACTTCCTGAAACCCGAAATCAACAGTGTCGCCAACCCCGACTATGTGAACCTTCAGAGCTGGTCGACGCTCGACCCGAGAACTCCCGCCGACAGGACCGAATGGGAAGCGGGTCTGAACAAGATACTGAAGACCAACCCCGGTGCCTACCGCGCCGGCAAAGGCCGCTACAACGTGCGTATGTTCTTCGGCGGCAACAACAAGGCCGACATGGCGAACCTGAGCTACATCCACCTCGCTTCGGGCGGTGTGGGCCGTGTGTACGGCGGCGGCAACATGGGCGACATGACGAACGACGTGAACTGGGACGACAATTTCTACAAACGCTATAGCGACGGCACCATCGAAGGACAGACCCATGCCCCCGGTGCAAAAAAAATTCTCGACTTCGGCGACTCGGTGCGCGGCTCCCTGTCGGGCAACGGCTGGCTGTACGAGATGCCCACCGTGTTCGGTTCGATGGTGAACAGCCCGCAGCATGCGAGCATCTTTGTGGACAACATCTACGGCGGCTGCCGTCAGGCCAACGTGAAATACTCGTCGGGTCTGTCGCTGTCGGGCGGTGTGTTCGGCAACGTGCACGGTGGCTGCGACATCAGCGGTGACGTGGGAACCGCCTATGCCACCGACGGCACCTGGGTCATCGTCGACAGCAACGCCATCGTGCTGCACGACGCCTTCGGCGGCAGCGACGGTTTCTACCACTGCCACGACAACAACGCCGGCACCTACAGGGAAGACGATGTGTACATCTACCCCGGCGAGGCGGCCGACTACTACCACGACTATGTGGGCAAGCTCACCCCGACACAGAACAACTCGAACCTCTACATCAACGGCGGTTACATCCTGCACGCAGCCTACGGCGGCGGTGTGATGTGCGACATTGGATACGCCGAAGGTGCAACCCCCAAGAGCTACAACTTTGCGAATGACGAGACCACCAACCTCACCATTGCGGGCGGGTCACAGCACGGCAGCATCCACTTCCTGATGAACAGCGGCGTGGTGGGCAGCCCCTACTGGCACCACAACGCCAACCTGCTCGACGGAGAGACCAATATTACGGCAAGCGACCTGGCCGACAACCGCTCGGCAGCCAAGGCCGCCGGCAAACTGTCGAACCAGGACGGCAATATCTACGGCGGTGGCTACCTGAGTAACCTCTACGGCTTGAGCTACTTCAAGATTCAGGGCGACAGCAAGGTCTACGGCTCCGTGTTCTCGAGCAACGACTGCATGGGCAGCGTGAGATTCTTCGGCAAGTACCATATCAACAGCGATACTGTCACCATCGCAGAGAATAACTTCAAGGCCTCCGACGGTAGCACCCCACTGAACGGCGAATACAAGGCCGACTATGCCTCCTACCTGCTTATCGAAGGCACGCCGCGCCTGGCCAACGTGTACGGCGGCGGTAACGGTGCCTACAACTACAGAAGACCCGACCGACCGGAATACAGCGACTTCGAGCCGGTGTGTATGGAATATGCCACCGACTTCCGTCCCACCCATAACTCGTCGTTCATCGACATCCACACCACGGGTGGCTTTATCGACACCGTGTTCGGCGGCGGTAACGGCGTGGGCGTGGACGACAACGTGCGCGTGTTGCTCAATGTGGCGAAGGAGCCGATGGGAACCGATGCCTTTGTAGGTACCATCTTCGGCGGCAACAACCGTGACGACATGACCAAGTGCGTGCCCTTTATCGACCTGAACCGCGGCGTGGTGACCAACGTGTACGGCGGCGGTAATGCCGGTTCTATGAAAGGCGGCGACGACTTTGAGGTGGTGGACGTCTGCGGCAACAGATTCAAGAAGGTTTCCACCTACGTCTACATCGAGTCGCCGGATGTGATTATCAAGGGTAGCGTCTTCGGCGGTTGCCGTATGGCCGAGGTGACCAATATGGCCTACATCGACATACGCAACACCCACCCCGACGGCATCCAGTATGTGTACGGTGGCAACGACATTGCCGGTACGGTGAGCGGTAATACGCGCATCGACGTCAGCGGCGGTACGGTGCACCACATCTGGGGTGGCTCGAACGGCTACTATGACTATAATGTGATAGATCCCCGCACGGACGTGGAGGTCTATACCTTCGACTCGACCCATACGGCCGCCAACCTGATAGCGGAACACACCACTGGTGAGCCCTATGTGGACAGCACCACCATCAACCTCTTCGGCGGCACCATTCTGGAGTCGGTCTACGGCGGTGGCCGTATGGGCGACTGCCGTGCCACCACGGTGGTGGTCGACAACAAGGCCTGCTCCGAACGACCGCTTACCATCAACGGTGCCGTGTACGGTGGCGGTGAGGGAGACTGGGCTCACCTCGACAATCCGCACCGCGGCAACACGGGTGAGAACACCACAGGTCTCTCCACCGGTGCAGCAGCCACGGGTGCCACCCATGTGCATCTGAAGAGCGCCACCAACCTTTCCTCGGCCACGGCTTATGGCGGCGGCCGCGGTGGTGACGCCTACAACACCTATATCACCACCTACGACACCTGGAACCAGACCTTCGACGCCATCTACGGCGGCTGCTGGGGCTCGGACGTCAAGGGTACGACCCATGTCGAGCTCAACGGCATCACCCAGGCTGCCAACGTGGAACTCGCGGCCGGCAACCTCTACACTGCCCGCAACGTGTTTGGCGGTAATGACTTCACGGGCAACGTCTACGCCAGTGAGATTACTATCAACAGCGGTACCTACGGCAACGTCTACGGTGCTGGCGACGGCTATGGCGGCGTTGGCGGTGAAAGTGTCTCGACTGAAAGCGCTGGCGGTATCTCGACGGCAGGTGCCTATGCCATTCTCTACGACAACGACACCTATGGTGAAGACCTCACGGTGCCCAACACCGAATATGTCACTGTGAATATCAACGACGGTCGCATCGGTGGCAACCTTTATGGCGGTGGCAAACTGGGTACCACCTTCAGCTACAAGAAATACGACGTTGACGGTGGCGGCCATGTGGCGGGTGAGTACATCCTGGACGGTAGCGATAAGAGAATACCCGACACCTCGCAGAACAAGACCAACGCCTATGCCGACCCCGAGAAATACTCCCACATTGCCGTCAATATCCACGGCGGCGTGTTCGACAACAACATCTTCGCCGGTGCTTCGGGCCAGATCAACGGCAAACCCCTGGTCTATGGTTTGAAGATATTGAACATGGACGGCGGCGTGGTGAACCACTCGGTCTACGGTGGCTCGGCCAACGTTAGCGACGGCTACTGGAACGAGTGCCTCAAGGGCACCAGTGAACAGCCCGGCCTGAACTCCACGGAACGCCCCTCTGCTATTCTAAACATTGCAGCCGCTAACATCGGCCACAACATCTACGGCGGCGGCTATCTAGGCGTCTTCAACGGTTCGGCCTATATCAATATAGGTTTGGACGCCATCGAGAACAGTGCTATCTGGACGAAAACCATCGCAGGCCGGGATAACGCCTATGCCGGCTTTATGCCTGCCAGACCGACCCTTACCAGCAGCCACGAACTCACCATCGGTCAGTCTATCTATGCCGGTCCTAACTGGGGTGCCAGCTCGGGTTCGGCCGACTTCACACAGGACGGTGTGATCGGCGGTGAGACTCGCATCTTTATCGACGGTGAAGGCTACAACACCGGCATCCTCGCCTCCGACAACATCAAGCCTGCCATGAACATCGTGAGCGGCTCCATCATCGGCGCCGGCACCTCGTCCAACGGCGGTGATATCTACAGCCGTATCGACCTGCGCAACTACGGCGGCATCGGCGACAACTGCAAACCCAACCGCAAGATTCTCGCCATCCAGCGTGCCGACGACGTGTGGCTCAATAATACGGCCGTCGAATACGAAGGTACCACCGACGCCATCACGGCCTACCTGAGTATCCAGATTACCCTCAACCGTATCAAGAACCTGCACTGCGTAGGCTACAACGTCATTGACGTCGACCACACCATCACCAACATCGGACGCGTGAACTTCTGGCGCAATGAGCCCTATCCCTATGTTGACACTGTGCTGGCCGAGAACGTTGACCTTACCAAGTGCTGGAGCAATAACACACCCAGCGGATGCAACACCTGCAATACTGCAGAGAACTACGTTTGCAACCAGATTGCCATACTGGACCGCTTCGATCCCACCAAGAGGTATACCGGCCTCTTTATCGAACAGGGTATCAACGTCGACTTTGTCGACCCCAATGGTAAATACGCCCCTGTCTTCGGCTATGCCTATCTTATGGCCGACACGGGCACCAATGCCATCGTGACCGCACGACCCAAGTTCAACGGTACCAATACCGGTAACCCGGCGCAGAACATAGCGGCCGACGGCGGTTTCCTGTCGGTGTGCTCCGACTCGCTGCAAGCAATCATCAATGGTGTGACATCGCACACTAACGCTTGGGAGCTTGAGTGGTGCGGCTGCGTTATGAACGCTGCAGGTACTGCCAGTACCGACATCGATGGCACGACCAACACCACCAGCAACTGCTTCAACATAAACGGCGATTATATCGCGGAGTACCCCTACTACAACTACAACCAAAACTACCGTGTTTGGTCGCTCGGACAGGGTTCGCGCCGCCGCTTTGCCGTGGTGCAGGCCCACTCTTTTGTCGACAATCCGTTGGCCGACAACAAGAAAATCACCTTGAGGTGCGACAATGTCGGCGTCGACTCCGTCTACAACCTGGCCATCGCTCACAGCGTGCTGAAACTGCCCCCCACGCGTCCGGGCCGCTACTACAAGATTGACCCCACCTACGGCATCGAGCTCGAGGACGAGAACGAAGAGATGCGTCTGGTGGACCAGGCCTACCTGCCCAAGACCTGGGTTGACGACTCGTCGCTCAGCCTCACCAACTACTGGGGCCTCACTGGACAAACCAGCAAAGAATACAATAGTGATGCCGAAATAACCGGCTCGGCAGGCTCTTATACCGGCGTATTGGAGCCTTCCGCCAACGGCGAAATTAAGAAACTCACCGCTGAAGGTGGTGCCACTTCGCTTGGTATCAACCACATCTACAACAACTCGAACACCTTCTTCGGTCTGATGATGATGTCGGGCAAATACTTCGCCAAGAATCCCGACAGCTCCCTGATTGCACCCAAGCCCTACAAAAACATTCCCTCTTGGTATGGCGGTACCACCGTCTCGGGCAACAGCCATGTGAACGTCACCCACAACTTCTCCACCGCCGAGGTAGGCGACTCGATCAACGCCTCGCCTGAACTCGACCTTTATATGCTCTACGACAACCGCTTCAGCCACACCCTTCTCGGTACGGTCAAGCTGATTCTCAACGAGTATGAAGCCACGGAGCAGCGCAATGCCCACGGCGACTACGTGAAACTTGTGCCCAAACCTGACCCCAGTGAGGCACCTGACACCATCATCATCGCCTACCGCGAGAATAATGGAACCTACACCTACCGGACCAACCCCGATACCGGTAATCCCTTCACCGAGAACGATATCGTGTGGATAGACCACGACCTCAAGATGCCCATCGAGGTGGAAATCTCACTGGCCACTGTGCTTGAAGACTTCACCGATATGGAGTACGAACTGCTGGCTATGTACAACGAAGGCCGCTCCAACACCTTCGCACGCAAGGTGGTACTGCCTGCCACACTGCAGACCCGCGAGGTGTTCCTGAAGAACATCACCTGGGCTCCCACCAACGGCATCGGCAACTGGTACACCACAACTCCGCCTTCAGCCAACGCAAAGGCATTCTACCTCACCGACGACTATGAAGGACTCATCACCGCCGACTCGGTTTCCCAAAACAACCGCTTTGGTCTCTCGCTGTATGTGACCGACAACATCTCGAACAGCCTCACCTCGTCGGTGGGTTGGTACGAGAAGGTGATGAATACTGAGCGTGACCTCTACGCCCTGGCGGGCTATAGCGGTACCGGTATTGGCCGCAAGCGCACCTCAAGTACCGACGAAAACGACTATTTGAGCGGTGCTATCACTCCCGTGAACATCACTTCGGTTACCGATGGTGAACACGGCGAGAAACTCGGCGTCCTCGACGGACGTGGCGAGGCCGCCATCGTGGTTACCCTCAACTTCGACGGACGTCGCATCTATCCCAAGACACCCGACAAGGGCTATGTGGGCAAGGCCGTGCTACATCTGGTGAGCTACAACACGGTGACCGACCCCGAACGGAACAACCCCAACGAATTCGACCTTACCATCTTCGTGAAGACCCGCGCCTATGGCGACACCATCTACTTGGCCTCCACACCCGACGCCATCACACGAAACGGCATTACCATTAAATCCCATGCCAACTCTGCCAGCCCGGCCCTCACCGAAAACAGCGGCAAGTCGCCGGGAGACTACCTGTACACCTTCGAAGAGGTCTTCAAAGGTCCCTACAAGGAGGGCGACGTGATAGCCATCCTCGACACGCTGAAAATCACCGACGGTACCAATGTCTTCATCAAGGGTGAGGAGTATATGCCTGTCAACGTGATACGCTACAGCGGACACCACCACACCTTCCCGGGTGAACAATGTGCCTACCGTGGCCCGATGATAACGGTGAGCGGCGAGAACACCGCCTTCTCGGCACGCTGCATCACTTTCAACGGCAGCATGCTCACCAAGGTCAAACCGAAGATTACGAATGCTGATACTATAGTATGGAATACGGCATCCTATCCGTATGATCCCATCACTATGCCGAATGCCAAGTTCGACGGCCTTACCGCCAGCGCATGGCTGACAGCCCACCCCGAAATCCTCGATGACTTCACTATGGATAACGAGGGCGTGGTGCATGGCACCAACGACAAACATGCCGACACCCTGAAGGCTTATGGTCCCATCATCAGTGTCAGTGACCATGCTACCGTCACCCTGCAGAACGCCACCTCGGTCATCAACAACTACAACATTTACGACGGCAACAATCCCACCAGATTTGGCGCCATCAACGTCAGCAACCGAGGCATCCTGCAGATGGTCAACAACGTCAAAGTCGACGAGAATATGAGCAAGAAACTGGCCGGCGACAGCCGTGAGCACCCGCTGAACGGTGCCGTGTATGTCGACAACGGCGTGTTCAACCTGCTCACCTCGCCCAACGAGAACACGGCTATCACCATCGCACAAAACCTGCAGGTGGAGACTCCCGACGATCCTGGCGCCGTGTTCTGGCAACTCGACGTTGTCGACGTGATGGGATTGCATAACGATGCACCCGTACACTACTCCTTCAAGAAGAACGACCTCTTCAACACCACCACCGGCGAACTGACTGCCACCAGCTACTTCAGCCTGGCCAATGTCTTCCTGACTCGTTCCAAGAAGCTCGAACCCGACGACCTCAAGACCGACCAGAAGAGCGATATGATTCACCTGGCCTCGGCCCCGAAGGCCGGTACCAAGATAGGTATCAGCAAGTGGTTCCCCGGCGAGACAGTGCGCGACACCATCCAGGTGGTCTTCCAGTCGACCTCCACGGGTCTGAACGATGCTGTCTATACCCGCAAGAACTTCTTCTCGGACGATGACTACAACGTTCTGTACAACTACGGTATCAACAACCAGCGCGTGTTCCTGCACCGCTGCGCCACCTTCAACTTCCAGAAGGGCAATGGCACAGAGCTGTACGTCACCAATTATGGACAGACTGCCGACTTCTATCGTGAGCGTGCTCTCGACTACCTGCCGTTGACCAATGCCTCCTGCCCCACGGGCGGCGACAAACTGCTGGCACGCCTGCAGGGTGGTTTCGTGCCCTACACCTACAGCTGGCACGACAACAACGCCAACGAGGACGTGAGGAACTACACTTCGCCCTATACCTGCATACAGACCAACGCACAGCTGCAAGGCAGCCACTATGACGGTCTGCGCCAGGCTGTGGCCGACACCCTGGTCGCCCCGCCGGTCACTATCCCCTACACCAAGCCCGACAGTAGCTACAACTACACCGTCACCGCTACCGATGTCACCGGATTCTGCACCCTCAAGAAAGATATCTATGTGAAGCTGTACAAGGACATCACCGACGCGGTGGTCACCCCCATCAACTACAACTACGACGCCACCTTCACGGAAGCCAACTGGTCAGACAACGCCAACTGGGCCAACGATACCTACACGGGTACTGTGGCCAAGGGTCGCCGCACTTACAAGGCCATCAAGATTACGCCTTATGTGTCGCCCTATACCAGCTATGGCAACATCACAGCGGCCACCGGCAACCAAGTCTTCGACAGCGACCTGCCCGATGCCGGTCTGCAGACCCTCTCGTTCTGCGAGGGCGACGTGATACGCCTGGCCGCCACACCGGCCACCGGCAAGAAGTTCGTCATGTGGGACTTCTCGCCCTACTACAAGACGCCTACCACCTATGTGGTGCCGGCAGCCAGCACCGATGTCATCGCCTACTTCAGCCCGACCGACTACTGGATAGAGGCTGTTGACGAGGCTTCGGATGCCAACGCCGTCTACGACGACAACTTCACCTACAGCGCACGTCCCGCCGGCGCCGGCTACGTCACCACCTACCATGGCGACGTGCACATCTACGACGAGAACGGTCTGGCTTGGTTCATCAGCGTGGTCAACGGCCTCAACGGCACGCAGGCACGTCCCTTCTTCTTCAATAAGGTGTACCTGCACCAGAAGGACGGCGGCTACGACATGGCGGCCCATAAGTGGACTCCTGTGGGTACGATGCAGCACCGCTTCCGCGGCTCGTTCCTCGGCGTGAGCGACAACGCCATCGACACCATGCCGTTGGCAGAGGGTCAATACGTGAGCGTCAAGCACATCATCGTCGACGAGCCCAACCTCAACGACGCCGGTATGTTTGCCTTCCTTGACTCGGCCACCGTGAAGAGCATCAGGCTCGAGGCCGCCCTGGTACGCGGTTCGCAATATGTGGGTGCCTTGGCCGCCAACACTGTGCAGACCAAGATTATCAACTGCTCGGTTATCGACTCGCTCGAAGGCGAAAGCACCAGCACCACCATCCTCACCACACGCCACGCCAGCGGCGGTATGGTGGGTAAAGCCGACCGCAGCACCATCAACAAGTCGAACACCTCGGCCAAGTATGTGGGCGATGCTGTGTACAGCGGCGGTATGGTGGGCTATGCCACCGGCAGCAAGATTTACAACAACTACATGCGCAACCTGAGCCGCATGAGTGCCGTCTACCTAGGCGGTGTGGCCGGCTATGCCGACGCCGCCACCAGCTACATACCCAGCAGCCTCTTCGGTGCCAAGAGCGGCGACAACGACGGACGCACCTACATCAAGAACAACTACGTGCAGTCAATCGACCAAGGCCACACCCAGCGTGTGGGTGGTCTGGTGGGCTATGCCAAGAACACCGTCATCGAGAACAACTACGTATATGGTGACGTGAATGGTGAGTCGACCGAAGGCGGCATCGGTGCCGTGCTTGACGACGGAGCTGCTGCATCGCACAACTACTTCGAGAGCCAGGCCGTCGACAAGGCTGTGGGACAATACCGCGGCAGCGCTGCCACGACCAACAACGAAAGCTTCAGCGGCAGCGGCAACCAGGTCCTCCTCAGCCAGCCCGAATATGGTGTCGACAACCTCACCCGCGTACTTAATATTTGGGTACGTGAGAACGGCGGCGACTTCCGCACCTGGCGCAGCGACCTTGTCGGCACGAACAACGGCTATCCCGTCTTCGGCACGCCCGACATGATACCGGTGCACGATTCGCTCGTACTCACCGGCTGCGACAGCATCGAATGGGACGGCACCGTCTTCCTCTTCGACAGCGAAGTGAGCACCCGTACCGTTGACTCGTTGCTGATGGTCGACAGCACCTTCACCGTGCGTCTCCTTGTCAACCACTCGACTCGTGAGGTCTTCCACGACACCGTCACCTATGGCGACTCCTACAGTGGCTACGGCTTCTACCTGACCTCCACCGAACTCATCCTCCTGCATCAAAGCGTCCAGCAGGGCCGCAATGCCGCCATCGTCCTGTCCGACACCCTCACCTCGGAGGGCGGCTGCGACAGCATTGTCACCGTGATGCTCACCGTCAACGCTTCTGTCGACAACGCCGACACGCCGGAGAAACACGACATACGCGTCTACCCGAACCCCACCACCTCGCGGGTCACCATCGAGGCCGACGGAATGTCGCATGTCGAGCTCTTCGACAACGAAGGCCGTCGTCTGCAAGACTACAACACCTATCAACGAGACAATATCACCATCGACGTCAACCACCTTGCTGCGGGTGCTTACTATCTGCGGGTGCACACGGCCGACGGCGTCACCATTCAGAAACTTATCAAGAAATGAAACGGACATACTTAAAACCCACCGTGGAGGTTTTCCTCTACAGTCCCGAGCATGGCTTCGCCTACACCGTCGCCCTGGAGAACACCTCGCGTGACTATGTACTCATCGAAGGTTCCGACCGAAGCTCACGTCGAGCTTCGGAGGAGGTGACCGAATACACCGACGACGGAGGTCAGTATATGACTGGCGAATGGGATTAGTCGACCAATCACATATTACACTAGCAACATGAACACAAGAAAACATATCTCACGATGCGGACGGATAGTCTTCATCCTGACGCTGATAGCCGCCCTTACGGGCTGCCGTCACGACGACATTTTGCAACGTTACTCGTTCAACGCCACCATGGAGCAGTTGGTGAATGCCGACAACTCGAAGGTGCAACTGGTCAACGAAGAGTGGACCTACTGGGAGCTGGAAGACTCCATCAACGTCACCAGCAACGCAGCTGCCACCAACGCCTATTCGGGCAATAAGTTGTTCACTGGCTGGCTGGTGGACGGCGGCGGTGGTGACTATGCCGACTACAACGGCGTCTTCATCACCACCCTCACCGAGGCAAGCGAAGGCGGCTCACAGTGGTTTGTTGGTATCCACCCCGCCAATGTCAAGAAACACGTAGTGACCTATACCAGTGGCAACCACGGTTTCTCGGCCAAGGTATACCTGGAACCCGTGCAGCACTATCGCCACGACTCGTCGTATGCCCGCCAGGTACTGCCCATGATAGCCACTTATGACGGTGCAGAATGGAACGAGAGCAACCCCAATCCCTACCGTCTCGACTTCCACGCGCTGGCAGGATTGGTGCGTCTGCAGCTGCTCAACAGCAGTGGAAACGATGTTACCATCAGCAAGATAGAACTCACCTCCGATGCACCTGGCGGGTCTCCCCTGCCCTTGGCGGGACTCTTCCCCGTGGACGACCTCTACACCTACGACGCCCACCTGAACACGTCGGGTGCCTCGAATACCACGACCACCCTCACCCTCTCGACCAGCGAGACCGAGCCTACGGGTAGTCTGGCATTCGCCCAGAACGAGCTGAAGAGCTTCTACGTGGTGCTGCCCGCATTTGCCGGTATGGATGCCACAACGACCTACCACCTGAATATGACCGTCTACACATCGGACGGCACCTTCAAGAAGAGCTTCACGGCCAACACGCGCCGCAACGGTATCACCTACCTGCGCGCCATCAACATCACGTCCTTTGACCCCATCGACGGTGACGGCACCGGTGCCCCCGTGCTGGTGGGTAACGGCACTTCGACACGTCCGTTCAAGATTTACACCGTGGACGACCTGAAATATGTGCGCCGCTGCTTCAACTCGCCCGACGGCTCGGGCAACGTGTATGTGAACGGCCAGCTGGTGACCCGCAACACCTACTTCCGTATCATGCGCTCCGACATCGTGCTGACACATGCGGGAGGATGGACCACCGGTATCAACAACTTCAAAGGACACATGACCTACTTCAGTACCGCACCTCTGGTGACCAATGGTATTGTAAACCAAAGTTATGCACCCCTGTTCAACAGCATCAGTGCCGACGGAGTTGTGGAAAGGCTGGCCATCGTGACCAACAGCGACCTTGACTTCAACAGCAACGGCACAACCGCCGACTATTCACCTCTCTGTGGAATCAACAACGGCCGCATCGAGAACTGCCGCAACATCTCACCTGAGGACCTCGAAGGTGACGCCCGTCGCTTTATCGGCTCCGTGGGAGGATGCTGCTATGCAGGCATTTGCATCACCAACAACGGCACCATCACGGACTGCGACTATGCGGCTATCCGCACCCTGACCAACAGCTGCAACTTTGCCGGTATCTGCAAAGAAAACAACGGCACGGTGCAGGGCTGCGCCATAGCGGCCCCGGCCGTGGTCGAGGGCGCCGGCAACCGCGGTGGCATCTGCTACAGCAACAACGGCGAGGTGAAAGACTGCTACTGCAACTTCACCTATAACAACTTCGTCAACGGAGCCAACTGGGGCGGCATCGTCTACCAGAACAACAGCGGTCTGACCCGTAAGGTGAGCAACTGCTACGTGAGCCGTAACGCCATCATCCGCACGAATGGCAACGTGGGCGGCATTGTGTGCAACAACAACGGCACCGTCGACTACTGCCACAACGAGAGCTACGCCCTTCAGGGAAGGAACGTGGGCGGTATTGTGAGCACCTTGAGTGGTGGCGTGGTGAGCAACTGCTACAACAACGACCCGTCGCTCTTCATCACCCTCTACGCCGCAGCGGGCGCCCACAGCGCGGGCGGAATCGTGGCAGTGCAGAGTGCCGGTACCATCCGCAACTGCTTCTCCGTCATCAAGCACTTCGTCATCAACTCGGCGGATGCCACCGCTACCTACGGTACTATTGTAGGCCGTATGACTGCCGGTACCGCCTCCATCGACAACTGCTACGCCTACACCATCAGCGAAAGCGAGCCGCATTTCTATGGCAGTAACAGCAACAACGGCACACTGACCAATTGTCACTTGCTGGGTGCCACACAGGACAATGTGGACGGCATTACCACCGTCAACAATGCATCGCTCGAAACGCTGCTGAACTCATTGAACACCAACAAGCCCAGCGACGGCCTCTCCTGGACCCGCGGACTGAATGCTGGAGAGAGCAGCGACAGCGCCGTGCCGACCCTTATGCCCCCCGCCGGAGCCAAGCACCGCAAAACTCGCTAAAAAAACTATATGATTCGTAAAGCATGCATAGCCCTGATATTGCTCATCGGCACCAGTTCCCTTACGGCGCAGGTGGCCGACAGCAGCCAATGGCAATGGCATGTTTCGACGGGTAGCAGCGTGTCCAGTGGTTTCGGCCGCATACAGTCGCTGTCGTGGGTGGCTCCGTCGTTCGAGTACCACGCCACACCGCGTCTGTCACTGACGGGCGGCTTTGCCGCTGCAGGTTCTCTCCTGCCCGATGGATTCAAGCTACAGGGTCTCAGTCCCGCATCGCTGGCACCCTTGCGCCAAGGCACCCATATGAACGCTATGTGGGCCGCTGCTAAATACCGCGTCAACGACCGGCTCCTTGTGTGGGGAGCAGTGGCGCACCTCAACGGGCAGCTGCAACCTCTGTGGCTCGACCACAGCTTACCACTGCAGACCACCACCTATAGCGGCGGCTTCGAGTACGCCATCTCACACAACAGCCTGCTAGAGTTCCATTTCCACATAGTGCACGACAACTACGGCAACAGTGCCCTCGGCCTGCACAGCCATCCCTACTATGGCCCATTCACCCCCTCGTTCGAACTCTACGGGGGACCTTGGCCCTTCTAAAAACCCCCGCATCAGACATAATGGAATACAACACCCAACGAGAGAAACTCAAGATATCGGACTACGGACGCAATGTAGTGAAGCTCATCAACTACACCAAACAGCTTCCCACCAAGGAGGAGCGCAACCGCATGGCCGGTGTCATCCTCGACGTGATGGCCCAGCTTAACCCCAAGGTAAAGGAACGCACCGATTACAAACATATCCTTTGGGACCACTTGATGCTGATGGCCGACTACTCGCTCGACGTGGACTGTCCCTACCCTATCTCGCGCGAAGAAAACGAGAGTTTCCATCCCCACCCCATGCGACTGCACACCACCCGCATACGCTATCCCCACTATGGCCGCGCCTTAGAGGATATGATCAAAGCCGTGGCCGCCATGCCCGAAGGTATGGAACGCACCCTGCTGACAAGCCAGATTGCCCACACGATGAAGCGGCAGTACCTGCAATGGAACCGCGACACAGTGGACAACCAGCTCATCGTCGAGCAGCTGAACGAACTGAGCGAAGGCCGTCTCACACTGCCCGAAGGCTTCAGATTCCACGACTCGAAAGAGTTGCTCGAATCTATTGGCCAGACACAGAATAGAAACGGTGACGTCGCCAAAAAGAAAAAGAAGAAGAAGAAAAAGAGCAATGGCTAGTTTCGAAATCATAGGAGGCAACCGCCTGAAAGGCGAAATCACCCCACAGGGAGCCAAGAACGAAGCGCTGCAAGTGCTCAGTGCCGTACTGCTCACCCCAGAGAAGGTGCGCATTAGCGATGTGCCCGACATACGCGACGTCAACAGGTTGATCGACCTGCTGAAATTGTTGGGTGTGAACGTGCGGCAGGACGTCACCGCCACCACCGAGAGCGGCCGCACCTTCGAGTTCCAGGCCAACCAGGTGAACCTGGAAGTGCTAAACAGTCCCGAATACCGCGAACAGGCCGGCACGCTGCGTGGCAGCATTATGCTCGTAGGCCCTCTGCTTTCTCGCTTCGGCCACGCTGTGGTGCCTCAGCCCGGCGGCGACAAGATAGGCCGCCGTCGTCTCGACACACACTTTATCGGCATGGAGCGCCTCGGTGCCCGTGTGGAATATAAACGCAACGCCTATGTGGTTGATGCCAAGCGTCTGAAAGGTTGCTATATGCTCCTCGACGAGGCTTCGGTCACCGGCACCGCCAATATCGTGATGAGCGCCGTGCTGGCCCACGGCACCACCACCATTATGAACGCCGCCTGTGAACCCTACGTATACCAGCTGTGCAAGATGCTCAATTCGATGGGTGCGCGCATCAGCGGTGTGGGCAGCAACTTGCTGACCATCCGTGGCGTGCGCGAACTGCACGGCTGCGACCACCGCCTGCTGCCCGACATGATCGAGGTGGGCTCCTTCATCGGTATGGCCGCTATGACACAGAGCGACCTCACCATCAAGAACGCCCAGGTGCAGCATCTGGGTCTCATCCCCCAAGTGTTCCAACGCCTCGGCATCGAGGTGTGGCAGCGTGGCGACGACCTCTACATTCCCGCCCAAGAGCACTACGAGATAGAGCGCTTCATGGACGGTAGCATCATGACTGTGGCCGACGCTCCATGGCCGGGATTCACGCCCGACCTCATCAGCATCGCCCTCGTGGTGGCCACCCAGGCC
>JAEEGL010319307.1_pt1 | contig 30927 bp, 8 predicted proteins | sample 9134231 | NCBI WGS metagenome assembly JAEEGL01 (sample SAMN16246548, study PRJNA631951) | gut metagenome | biome: gut microbiome; feature: rumen; material: fiber-attached | host: Bos | place: Iran: Karaj | collected 2018-10
ACTATCACCATTACCAACAACACAGTAGACCTTGGTAATTTGATAGCAGAAACAGCTTCGACATGTGCAGAAGACGGTAGTTATACAATTAATGCCGACGACCATATCGCACTCAACGGCGAGACCGCATGGGGTGAATGGGTAAATGAAAGCGGAACGATTACTCTTGGCGAGAACTCATCTTCTAACAGAATTTCGGTAGGAGGTATTAAGGCTAATACGTCTGAGAAATTCACTTGGACAGTTCATAAGGGCGGTTGTACAAAGAGCGAGGCTATTACGATAACCAACAACTTTGTAAAAGCCGAAATGGTTGAGAGTGTAGTTTACACTTGCGGCAGCAGTGCAGATTTGGAGGCCAAACCGATTTCAGTTTACGGAAAAGACGCACACGGAGAATGGAGCGTTAAGACTTCACCTGTAAGCGGCGTAACCTTCGGCAGCCCGAACAATTATCAGACCACGGTTAACGGTTTAACCGAAAAAGGTCAGTATGAGTTCATCTGGACAGTAGCAAGAGGTGATAACAATGTATGTGAAAAATCTACCTCAGTAACAGTAAACGTAGACTACCTCAATGTTAACGCAGCAGCATCTGCTACAGTTAACGGCAAAGATGACGGCGTTAAGAATGTAAATAATGTAATCGGCGTTTGCGGTGATAAGGTAACTATCACCCCGACTAAACCTGAGGGTGCAAGGGGTGCTTGGTACAAAGTTGACGGTACGGTTTACTCTAATGACAGCAAGATTACTTTGACTGGTCTTACCGACAACGTAACACGTTTGATTTGGAAAGTAGAGCGCGGTACATCACCGAACATTTGTACGGCATCTGACGAAATCATGGTTTACAATGATAACGTATCACCGAGCATTGACGTTGCTCCTGCAACTTGTACGGGCAATATCACGATGAAGACTACCAACGACCTTGGTACTAACCTCACCGGTTCATGGTCTACGACAGCAACGAAGGGTAGTTTCACTGATAATACAGACGAAAATGTTCAAACAGCAGAAGGCTCTATTGCCACCTTCTACAATATAGCAAGAGGTGCAACAGCCAACTTCACTTGGACATTGAACCACACGGCACACAACCATACTTGTAAGACAGAAATACCGTTTACAGTAACGAACTACGAGTTTGACTTTAAGGCAGGACAGAATGCCTTTGCAGACTGCGACGGTACATATACGTTACAAGGTTCATTCCCCGACGGTTTGCCTTCAGACAAACTCTCCGGCGAATGGTCATGGGATCAGGTAGTAACTATTAGTGATAAGACAAATAAGAACGCTGAAGTTTCTAACTTGAATAAGTTGACCCCGACGAAGTTTACTTGGACAGTTTCTTATCAGTACGGCGACGGCATTGACGATAAATGTTCTGATTCAAGAGACGTAGTTATTACAAACAATCAGGTTAAAGAGGCAACAGCATCGTTTACCTCAGGCGTATCAGACTACAACGGTACTAAGATTGCTTGTGGTAGCACGGTAAGTCTCTCAGGCACATCACCTGACGGTACAGGTGAAGGCAGATGGACAATTCCTGCTGGTGTTAAGTTTGTTAACTCAACCGAAACAGACGAAGATATTACCGTAACTAACCTCGGCAAGAATAAAGAGGCACAGTTTACCTGGACAATATCACGTGAAGACGGTAAAGGTGGCAAGTGTACATCATCTAAGACGTTGACCGTTAAGAATATGTACTATGTTGCAGAAATCTACACTGAGGACAAACAACTTCTTTGCAACGAGAATAGTTTGAAAGTAGCAGCAAACAATGCAGCACAAGAATACGGAGCAGCAGGCGTATGGACAATCACCAACGGCGGAGTTAACAAGATTAAGGGTGGTGCAGAAAAATCTACATCAAACTCAATCGAAGTAGAAAACTTGCCTTACGGTGAAACCGAATTTGTATGGAGCGTTCAGGCTGCAAATTGTCCTGTTTCGACAGCAAGTATCACTGTTAAGAATGGTATTGTTACGGCTAATGCTGGCACAGATGGTTACACATGTGGTACAGAGTTCGAATCGCTTAGCGCAGAATACTATTCACAGTCAGAATGGACAGGCTCTTGGGAGTGTATAGGTGGTACAGATAAGGATAACGTAACTTTTGCAAATTCAACTAACTATATAACGAAAGTTTCAGGCATGACCTTAGGTGGAGGCACCTATCAGTTCCGTTGGACGGTTAAGTCACCTGACTATAACGGACATGCAGGATGTTCTACTTATGATGATGTAGAAGTTAGTGCAAACGATTTCGCAATTACGGCAGACAATACAGCAGACACTGATCCTAATATGTCTCTTGATGCATACGGTCATAGAGTACATAGCATTTGCGGATCAGAATTTACGATAACGGCATCAGAACCGAGAAACGTAGGTACTGGATATTGGACAGGCATTGAGAACTATGTAAGTGATTATGCAACAGCATCAACTAACAATGAATTAACGTTCAACCTTGGTTCATCAACTTCTGCAACGTTCACATGGCATGATACTTACGATTTAGACGGTAAATGTCCGAAATCAGCAGATATTGTTATTTCTAACATTGCACCTAATGCTTACGCACCTGCAAACCAGTACACTTGTACGGGTACAGTAGACCTTGTATCAGATGCTCCGACAGCAAGCGGCTTTACTGGTACATGGCAATTAGCCGAGGGTACATGGCCCGGCAGCCTTGATGCAGATAATAATAAGTTTATCTTCGATGCATCTAATTCGAAAGTTACTAACCCCGACTTGCGTAAAGCGGCTCTCTACTGGGTAGTAAGCAATAGCAATAATTGCGCAACTAAGATACCTGTAACGGTTTACAACAATAAGTTTACACCTGAGTTTACGGTATCAGCAGTTGACGGCGATAAGAATGCACAATATGCACCTGTTATTTGTAACGATGAAGCTATGATTTCTGCGACGATTCCGATAGATGGCTTTACCGGCACATGGTCAGGATTGAGATACGGAGTAGACTTTGAAATTGCCGGCAGTTCAACGACAGTTGTTAACGGCTTAGGCTACGGCGACAACAAAGTTAAATGGACAGTTGTAAATACAAAGGGTTCTGAAAAATGTGAAAATACAGCAACCGTTGTTATCACGAATGTTCATCCGGGAGCTGCTGAAATTAACAAGTTCGTACAGAAAGAAAGTTGCGATGGTGCAGCAACCCTTACGGCAGTTGCATCTCAGAACGACGGTGTATACGGAGTATGGTCAGATAACAGAGGCGTAATTGGTAAAGGCGGTTATGCAACCGAGACCACTAACCTCGTTCTTGGCGTTAACTCTCTTGAAAACGGCGAAAACGTATTTACTTGGACAATCCAGAAGAGAGATTACGAGTGGTGCTCTACTAAGACAAAGGTTGTCGTTGTTAATAATACAATTAAGCCGGGTACTTTGATGCCTAAGACAGGTTCTACTTGTGAGGCTAACGGCGAGTTTACGCTTGAAGCCGATGACTATAAAGCACTCAACGGCGAGACCGCTTGGGGTGAATGGGTAAATGAGAGTGGCACGATTACTATCGGCGACAACTCATCTTCGAATAGAGTTACAGTATCGGGTATCACGGCTAATACCTCTGAGAAGTTCACATGGACTGTTCACAAAGGTGGTTGTACACATCAGCAGGAAATCGCTGTAACCAACAATTATGTTGAGTCTGCGTTGGTTAATGCAACAGTTTACACTTGCGGTGACGAGGCAGTATTGGAGGCTAAACCAATTTCTACCTATGGCGAGACTGCTCATGGTGAGTGGAGTATTCAGAGTCCGACTGTAAACAACAACGGCATCACATTCGGTGCAAAGGATCGCTATAAGACTACTGTAAGCGGTCTTACATCTAACACCGCCGTTTACGAGTTCAAATGGACTGTATGGCGCGAGGGTGCAAACGGCGAACAACTTTGCAAGGACGATACCAAGTTTGTAACTGTTAAGCGTGATAACTTCACCGTTAACGCGGCTGCAAGTTATTCTAACGGAGTTCTTGGTGCAACTGTTAAGAACGGCAAAGTAATCGGTGTCTGCGGTGAGAGTGTAACTCTTACCCCGACCAAACCTGAGGGTTCAACTGGTTATTGGAAAACTACTGACGGCTCTGTATATTCTACCGATAGTAAGATTACCGTAACTGGTCTTACCGAAAACGTAACGAAACTTATTTGGTACGTTGAACGCGGTACAGATTACAAGTGTACAGCAAGCGACGAAGTTATGGTTTATAATGATAATGTAACTCCGGCGGTAAGCGTTCCTGCTTCTACTTGCGACGGTGTTGTTACAATGACCTCAACCAATACGTTGGGTGAAAATGTAAGTGGTTGGTGGACAACTACTGCTACCATCGGTAGTTTCACTGATAATACGGATGAAAACGTTCAGAGAGCGGAAGGTTCTACTGCAACGTTCTACAATATGTCTGACGGTGCTAACATATCGTTTGTATGGCATGTTTCCAACACTGCTAACGGACACACCTGCGAGACAGAATATCCGTTCTCAGTTAAGAACTACAAGTTCGACTTTGACGCCGGCGATCCCGATGTTGCGGACTGCGACGGAGTATACACGCTCCAAGGTACGTTCCCGCTCGGAATCAGCAACGTAAGCGGCAAATGGGAGGCAGACCAAAATATCGAATACTTGAACGGTACTCAAAGCACCGACAAGAATGCTCAGGTTCGTCTGCTTAACAATTCTACTCCGACCAACTTCACTTGGACGGTAACCGCAGACGGCTGCAAGGCTTCTAAGACGGTAACTATAACAAACAACAAAGTACCTCAGGCTATGGTTCAGATTACCTCTGAAATCCAATCGGGTAACATTGATTGCTACTCTACTTTGGGCTTGCAGGGTAACAAGACCAACGGTCTCGGCGAAGGCAAATGGACTAAACCTTCTAACGTTACTTACACTATTGGTACTGACACCGACTTCAAGATAACTGTTGACGGTATCGAACCTAAGGTATCTTCTACATTCGTTTGGACAATTTCTCGTCCGAATGGTACGAAGGGTATTTGTCAGACAGAATCGTCAGTTTCGGTTGTTGGTATGTATTACGAACCTCAGATTTCTCAGCCGAATAAGACTGTTATTTGTGAAAATAATATCACTCTTACTGCAAACGATGTTAAGGCACGTTATGATGCTAACGGCTGGTGGACATCTTCAAGAGAAGGTATAGTAACATTTGCTGATCAAAACGGCAATGCTACTAACACCGCTCGTAAGATTACAGTTAATAACTTGCCTTACGGCGAAACCACCTTGTATTGGAACGTTCAAGGCGGCGGCTGCGAAAAGAAACAGACTCAAATCATAATCACTAATGAAAGTGTTAACACTAACGTTGAGGCTGATATTTATACATGTAGCAACGAGGCAGAACTTGTGGCTGACCTTCCTGAACGTAGCGATTGGCACGGCGAATGGAAATGTGTAGGCGGCGACAATTATACTAATGTATCGTTTGTAAATGCAACTGTTAATGAAACTGTTGCAAGACCGCTCAGCAAGGGTGATTATCAGTTTACTTGGACGCTCAAATCGCCTAAGAGTTATACTTTGGGCGGCGACAATGGCTGCAAGGTTACTAAGGATGTAACTGTTCATGTAGGCGGTTTCACTACTGTTGCTGATAAGAGCGACAAAGTTGATATTATAAAAGATAATGACGGTGTAGTGGTTTCTAAGACGCATACATTCTGCGGTGCTAAGGGTGAAATCACGGCACAGACACTTGTAGGAACTGGTTATTGGACAATTCCTGATTATATGCAAGGTCATGTATCAGTGGAATTGAGTAAGGAGACCTTGAAATTTGACCTCGGTTCTAACTCTTCTGCAAAATTTGTATGGCACGAAGTTAGAGGCACAGGCAAGTCTTCATGCTCTGCTGAGGATTTCATTACCGTAAGCAATATCGAACCCGATGTTAACGCGGGCGTAACTTACTACACTTGCGGTGAAAATGTAACCCTCGCTGCTGAAAATCCGGCTCCGAACACCGGTGTATGGTCTAACGTTGAAACCACGCATTACGGACATTTTGAGGGCGACCAGAATATTTACAATGCAGTATATGTATTTGGTGCTGACGAAGAAAATACTGAGGCAACTCTCCGTTGGACTGTAACGACAAAAGACGGTAAATGTTCTAAGTCAGCAGAAGTAAAGGTAGTTAACAACAAGTTTACGCCGCAAATCACTATCAATGAGACTAACGCTCCTAACGTTTGCGACACAAAGGCTTCTATTCTCGGTTCTATCCCGACGGAAGGCTTTACGGGAACTTGGACGCCACTTACCTCAGGCTTGACATTTGATGCTAACAACGACTCTAAGACTAATGTTAACGGTTTGAAACATAACGAAAACGAAGTTAAGTGGACTGTTATCAACAACAACGGTCGTGAGTGTGTTAACAATACAGCAAGCATTATAATTTACAACCGTCAACCCGGCGAGGCTCATATTTCTGACCTCGTTAAGAGAGAAAGTTGCGACGGTACGGTTACATTGTTCGCCGACAATATGGAGAAAGGCGTAACCGGCAGATGGTCTGATGACAGAGGTGTTATCCAGAAGGGTGCTTACGTAAGCGAAACAACTAACCTCGTTATCAACAAAGCAACTGCATTGCTTGAAAAAGACGCTAACACGTTTACTTGGACAATCTTCCGTCCGGGTTATCAGTGGTGCGACAATACTACTACGGTTGTAATTAACAACAACACCGTTAACCTCGGTACTAAGATACCCGAAACAGATTATACTTGCGACGGTACTTATAGATTGAAGGCTGCAAACAACACTACTCACAATACCGGCGAAACTCACGGTGAATGGGTATCTCTCTCTAAGAGAATTTCATTCGGTGAAGGTTCGGCTTCTATGTACGACGTAACTGTCAGCGGTATTGATGCCGGCACTTCGGAACAATTCAAGTGGACGGTAACTAAGGGTAACTGCAAAGCAAGCGAAAGCATAACGGTAACCAACCATCAGGTTATACCTATTGTTAATCCGAAAACGATTCCGATTTGCGGCAACGAAGTAGAACTTTACGCAGAACCGCTTTCTGCTTACGGTACTGCTGAGGGCGAAGGTCAGAATGTATTCGGTGTATGGACGCTTGAAGGTCGTTCTTTGAGTACGTTGAATTTTGAACCCGCATCTACTGCCAACAGCGTAGTGGCAAGCGGTCTTACCGAAAACGGTTCTTACAAGTTCCGTTGGACGGTTTCTAAACACGTTGATGGCTTCACCGAGAAAGATAAAGACGGTAACGTTTATGCTGACGGCAATATCTGTCATGCTTACGACGAGGTTATCGTAACACGCGGTAAGTTTGACGTTGAGGCTGCGGTAAGTTTCGATCGTGAGGACGTTGTAAAGACAGGCGAATTAATTAGCGTCTGCGGCGACCACGTTAAGATTACTCCGTCGCTTCCGACTAACGCAACCGGCAAGTGGTATTCTGTTGAAAACAACACTGTAATAAGCGAGGAATCAGTTCTCAGCCTTACTAACATCGATGGTAATGGTAAGAGATACTTGTGGAAAGTAGAATTAGGTGATTGTTCAGACTCTAAGGAAATCATCGTTTACAACAACAGCGTTGTACCTGAGGTTTCTTACTCTCCGACTACATGTAGCGGAAAGGCTGCGATGACTTCATCTAACGCTTTGAATGATAACTTGACGGGTGTTTGGACAACAACAGCAACTTCTGGTTCATTTGATGAGAATGTAGCAAAAGTATATACTATTGAAGGTTCTAATGCAACATTCTACAATATGCCTAACGGTGCTAACGTAACATTTAAGTGGACTTTGACTCACACTGTTAACAACAATGTTTGTGTAACTACAAAAGAGTTCAGTGTTACTAACAACCGTTTCAATTTCACGGCGGGCAACAATGCTAACGCAACCTGCGAAGGTACTTACACCTTACAAGGTACGTATCCCGAAGGTATAAACGCAACAGGTTATTGGAAAGCAGATCAGTCGTTTGTATACGACGACGGTGTTGACGAAAGCACCAACAGAAACGCTAAGGTTTCTGCTTTGAATAACACAACGCCGACCACCTTCACATGGACTGTAGAGGCTAATAATTGTGAGGATAAGAGAACGGTTGTTATTACTAACAATCAGGTTAAGAAGGCTGCTATCACACCGCTTGCAAGCAATATTGTTTGCGGTAGTACCCTTGACCTCAATGCTAACGATCCCGAAGGCAAAGGCGTAGGTCACTGGGAGACTCCGGCTCAGATTAGATACACAACCGGTACTTCTACCGACAATATCATTACTGTAACCAACCTTGCTTCTAACAAGGATCAGAAATTCACTTGGGTAATTTCCCGTCCTAACGGCAACGAAGAAGAATGTCGTTCAGAGGCTTCGGTTACTGTTAAGAATATGAAGTATACGGCTCAGATTTCATCACCGTTAAGTGTTAACGCAAAAGAGTCTAAGGAAATCGTTATCTGCTCGGATAAGATTAAACTCCAAGCAAACGACGTTTTGACAGAATACGGTGTTAACGGCTGGTGGACGAATGAGACCGGCAATGCTGCAACATTTGCAAGCAACACCGACTCATACGTTATGACGGTTGAAAACTTGCCTTACGGTTCTACAACCTTCCAATGGCATGCTTGGGACGCTGACCATAAGTGCAGCGAGTCTGTGGCTGAAATCGTTGTTATCAACGAAACTCTTACAACAGATGCAGGCGACAACGACTTTACTTGTGACGGCGTTTACGAATCGTTGACGGCAACTAATCCGAAGTCAGAGTGCCACGGCGAATGGACATGTTTGAGCGGTAACGGTAAGGAAGATGTAAGGTTTGCTGACAGCAAGAAGTACATTACCAAGGTTGAAAACTTGAAGACCGGCGCATATCAGTTCCGTTGGACGGTTTACTCAGAGCACTATGCTGAGGATGCTAACGGCAATAAAACGGCAGGTTGTAAGGCTTCTGACGAGGTAGTTATCTCGGCTGACGGCTTTACGGTTGACGCAGATAATCAGTCAGCAACAAAAGACCGCAACATCTGCGGTTCTACCGGCAGAATCATTGCAACGGAATACAACGGCTATTGGACGGTTGTTCCTAATGACGGAACGGTTATAATCAACAGCCCGTCATACTACGACGTAAAAGTTGACCTCGGCGTTAATACGGAGGCTAAGTTTGTATGGCACGCTGAATATAAAGGTTGTACCGCTGAAGATGAAATCACGCTTCACAACATTCAGCCGACTATCGTAGACGCAGGCAAAGAGGTTTACTACACTTGTGATAAAAACGGTGACGTAACTCTTAACGCTAAGACTGTTGCAGACGGTACTCACGGCGTATGGTCTAAGAAGTCTGAGACTTTGAAAGGCATGTTCAAATCTACGAGCAGCAACGAAAGTCAAGTAGACGAATACAACGCGGTTTACACGGGTATACCCGCTAACTCTTCGGTACAACTTGTTTGGACTGTAACTTCTAAGTATACCGGTGTTGACGGTGTGGAGAAAGAATGTCCTGCATACGATTATGCAACACTCGTTAACAACTACTACAAACCGACGATTTATATCGCACCTGAGGTTTGCGGTCTTGATACAACGATTACCGGCGAAATGCCGAGTGAAGGCTTTATCGGAACATGGACTTGTACGACATCTTCTGACGTAATGTTTGCAAATGCTAACGATACTAAGACAACTGTTAAGGGTCTTGAATTTGGTCTTAACACTATCCGTTGGACTGTTCTTAACACCACCGGCGATATAGTTTGTGAAAACAACTTCGTAGAGAAGACCATCGACAATATCCATCCGGGCTATCCCGAAATCTTGACCAACGCAGGTCAGGAAGTTGAGACTTGTGATGGCTCACAAGAACTTATGGCAAAAGACCCGGCTGCTAAGGTTGATAATGTTACAGGTTATTGGTACACCAACCGCAGCGGAGCGTTCAAAGACGGTATCTCGGCTTCTTCACTCGTAACGCTTACGAATATGAGTTCTGACGACAACCTCTTGACATGGAGAATTTTCCGCACGGGACATGACAAGTGTTACGTAGAAAGCACGATTAACGTTGTTAACAACGAGGTTCATATTGGTAAAGAACCTGAGGATGCTTACACTTGCGGCGGCGTTTACACCTTGTCAGCAGAAGACCCGGTTGTAAACAACGGTGCTTCGGCTTACGGACGTTGGACGATGAAGACCAACGGTAAGAACGCTTCAATAGATAATTCTGAAAGTTCAGTAATTAATATTAGCGGAATCAAACCTAACAATAGTGAAATCTTCACTTGGACGGTTTACAAAGGTAGCAGTTGCAGCGACAGTTACGAGGTAACAATCGCTAACCACAGCGTACTTGCTGAGGCTCGTACAAAAGACGGTAATACTTCTATTTGCGGTGAAAGCGTAGAATTGTTTGCAACAGCAATTACTCAGTACGGTTCGGATGCTCGTGGTTATTGGACGCTTAAAGAATATCCTGATACACGTATCGAGGATTCTAAGTTGATTGTAATTGCAAATTCTACTGAAACAGCAACTATTGTTAATGGTCTTTCACAAACTGGTCAGTACTCGTTTGCATGGAATGTTTACAGAGAGATTGCCGGTAATCATGTTTGTGATACGGCTGCTATCGTTGACATTACCAATGCGATGTTCACAGTTGATGCTGACGTTAATGTTGATAACGAAAACGACAAATCAGCAAGTGCTTGCGGCGGAGTTTACAACCTCCACGCTTCAACATTGCCGAGCGGCGTAACCGAGCAGTTCTGGACGGTTGTTAGTCCTGAGAATGCCGATTACATCACGTTTGATAATTCAACGGCGGCTATTACAACTGTTCACGGTCTTACCAACAACGGTGTAAAACTGAGATGGACTGTTAAGAACGGTGCTTGTGAGGATTCCGATGACATCAAGATATACAATGATGAATTTACGGCACTTGCTGCTCCTGACGCAGAGGATATCTGCGACGGCGCAAAGGGCATTACGATGACGACAACTAACGATTTGACCGACAAGAATACAAGAGGTTTCTGGTCTACGACGGCAGAAACTGGTACATTCGGTACTGATTCTGATGTTCGTATCACCTCAGTAGAAGGCGGTAAATCGGCAACATACCGCTTCTTGAAACCGGGTACTACGGCAACATTTACATGGACGGTTGTTCACGGCTCTACCGTTAACAGTTGTACGACTTCAACATCGTTCACTGTAACTAACAGAGAGTTCAGCGTATACGCAGGCTCTGACGCTAATACTGCTACTATCAACGGTATGAATTGTTCAGACGAATACGAATTGAAGGCTGACGCTTTGCCTGAGGGTTGGACTGGTCTTTGGACTGTTGATACCGGGGCTGAGATTGTTAACGAATCATCTTCTTCAACTAAGGTAACTAAACTTAGCAACAAAGTTCCGAACAACTTCACTTGGAAGGTTAAGAATCCTTGGGGATGTACGGCTTCTGACAAAGTAACGATTAAGAACAACGCTGTTGATGAGGCTATAATCGAAGAAGGCTCTCAAATTGCTATCTGTACTCAGCCTTACGAACTTAGTTCAAAGGCAGTAAGCGAAGGTGTCGGACATTGGGAGTACTTAGTAGGTACTGTAACAGCAAAAGATGCTAAGAGCAACAATATTGAAATTAGCAATTTGACTGCTAATTCAGAAGCAACCTTTGCTTGGGTTGTTGAAAGAGACAACGGCAGAGGCAGCAAGTGTACTTCAAGAGCCGAAATCAAGGTTTCTAACAAGGATTACGAGGCTGAAATCTTGACGGTAGTTCCCGAGGGAGAGACCAGCATCTTGACTTGCGACAATACGTTGAAGACAAAAGACGGTGCTGCTTACAACTTGCTTGCTGCTAACTCTTTGGAAAAATACGGTGTTCCCGGACACTGGGAGACTTCAAAACCTGTAACCTTTACTAACGTAGGTTCTAACACTGCTAACGAAATTAGCGTTTCAGGTTTGTCATACGGTCCTACGGTATTTACTTGGAGACTTGACGGTCCGTGTCCGTTTAATGCAGAGAAACATCAGAAGACCATCACCGTTAACAACGAGAAGGTTTCTGCAAATGCCGGCAACGACGTTACATGGTGTAAGTCTGATTACGACGGTCTTACCGCAACTGACCCGTCATACTTAGGTGATGGTAAATGGGAGAAAGTAAGCGGTGTTAACTTGGAAGATGTAATGATTTCAAGCCCGACTAAATACCATACTGTAATTAAGGGTATGACCAACGGTGATTACAAGTTTAAGTGGACTGTAACTTCGGCTCATGGTTGTGAAATCTCTGACGAGGTAACTATTCATAAGAACGGCTTTACGGTTGAATACGCTGACTTCTACGGCGAGCCTGTAAAAGCAAACGGAGTAGAAGTTCCGTTTAGCAGACAGCGTTATGTTTGCGGTCAGGCAACACCTGCTGACAAACCGTTGAAGGCTTCATTGCCGCATACCGGCGCAAAAGGTCATTGGATTCTTCCTGCCGGCGTAACGGTTAGCGATCCGACCAACTACATTACTAACGTAACGAGTGGTATTACAAAGGACGGTGTAACTCTTATTTGGCATGAAGATTATGCAGGTTGCGATGCTGAGGCTTCAATCACGCTTTACAACCGCAAACCTGTTGCAAACGCTCAGGATCAATACTTTACTTGCAACGGCGAAATTTCTTCGCTCATTGCAACGAGTGCTGCTGAGGGTACAACTGGTGTATGGTCTAAGGCTGTTGCAACTGCTCACGGTTACTTTGACGAGTCAGCAACTGCAACAACTAACGTTAACGCTAAGTTCTTCGGTATGGACAACAACAGCACTATTAAGTTGCTCTGGACTGTTACCGACAACGAGTTTACAGAATGTGCTACGGTTGTAGAGGCTATGGTAACTAACTACAAGTTCCGTCCTGAGGTTTCAACCACAACTGGTGTAACAACTACTTGTGATACAGAAATCAACCTTGAAGCCACGATGCCTGAAACTGGTTACACAGGTCAGTGGTCATCAGATAAGAACGGTTCGTTTACTGTGCATGCTGAATCAAGCCTTGTTGTAACGGCAGGTTTGGAAAGAGGTCCTAACACTATTACTTGGACTGTTACTTCTGACGGCGTTGTTGACGGTAAACACTGCGAATACTCTGCTGATTTGACCGTAACTAACAACAACCCGATTAAGGCAAGAATCAAGGCTGAAACCGAGACTTGTGACAACACTATCACTCTTACGACTGACAAGTACGATGAGGCAGACTTTGATAAAGGTCTTGTAACAGGTTCTTGGAGACAACTCGGACGTACAGGCACGATAGATAATACTACAATGGCTGTTTACAAAAACCTCGACCTCGGCAACAACATCTTCTACTGGACGTTGAAGAAAGGTAATTGCGAAAGCGAGGCTTCTATAACGATTGTTAACAACTACGTTGAAGCAGGCAACATTCCTGACCTCAACCTTTATAGTTGCAAGGACAACGAGATCAACCTCCAAGTTGTTAACAGTTATGAGAAATATCCGGGTTCTACGGGTGAATGGACATCGCAGAACGGTTCTAAGTTTGTTGTAAACAACCAGACTTTGACAGCGGCATCAGCGTTCTCTGTAAAGGCAATCGACATTCCGTCAACGGGCGACATCTTCACATGGACAGTCCGCAAAGGTACTAAGTGCCATGACGAAAGGGTTATCACGGTTGCTAACCAGAATGTAACGGCAAAAGTTGTAACGGATAAGATAATCATCTGTTCACCTGACGGTCTTATGACAACGCCGCTCGAAGCTCAGAACGTAAGTGGTAACGCTCATGGTTATTGGACGCTTGTTGAAGCTCCTGAGGACTATGTAATAGACCAGAGCGTAATCCAAAGCTCTGCTAACTATACTACTAAGGTAAGCGGCTTGAATGTCAAAGGAACTTACAAGTTTGCTTGGAACGTATACTACGCTGCAAAAGACGATAACGACAACGAAGTTGTTAACTGTCCGACCAAATATGATTACGTAACGGTTGTTAACGATATGTTCAAAGACAGCGAGTTTACGGCAGGTGTTAACGATAATACTGAGTGTATCGACTCTTACACGATGAACGCTACCAAACCGGCTGACGCAACCGGCTATTGGGAGGCTGTAAACGGCGTAGAGTTCTACACCGAAGATTTACAATATGCTGACGGTTCGCTTGACCCGAACGCTGTTGTTAAGAATTTGAAGAACGAAGGTACTAAGTTTGTATGGCATGTTAAGAGAACTGATAATCAGTGCGAAGACTCTAAGGCGGTAGTTATTACCAACAATATGCCTGACGAACCTGTAATCTACACCAATAGCAAGACTATTTGTCAGGATTACCTCAAGCTTTCTGCTAAGGCTGCTGACGGTAAAGACAGAGGCGAATGGAAGGCTGATGCCGCAGGTTTAACTTGGGGTACTGCCGGTTATGACAAAGATAAAACTAATTCTCAGGTAGAAGTAAGCGGTCTTACACCGAATACGACAACGACCTTCACATGGACGGTATATCGTAAGAATGGTACGGGTGCAGAATGTAATCTCTCTACTGAAATTCAGATTACCAATACTTCTTACAAAGCGGAAGTATTCACGCAAGGTACTACAATCTGTTACGACAGCAAGAAGGACGAAGGTTTGACACTTGAAGCAAAGAGCATTGCTGAAAGCGGTGCTACCGGCTGGTGGACATGCAACCGTCCTGATGAGGTAACGATGCCGACTAACGTAAGCACCGAAAAGATTACGGTTAAAGGTTTGCCGCACGGTACGATTACTTTCTACTGGAACGTTCAAGGCGGAAACTGCGAAATCTTACCGTCAGAGCCCGTAACGTTTGTTAACTCGGCAGTTGTATCTCACGCAGGTATCAACCACACGGTTTGCAAACATAATACAGTTTTGGAGGCTGATGCAAGCGACCTTAACTACAATGCAAGTGGCATTTGGAAGATGACCGGCGACAACATCGGAACTTACACAATTGAAAGTCCGACTACTTACAAGACTAATATTTATGACCTTGCAGGTGGCGACTATAAGTTCACATGGTATGTAACGTCTCAGGACGGCTTCTGTGAGTCTTCATCTACGGTAACGGTTTCAGACAAGACCTTCACCGTTGACGCTGACCTTGCAACTGCAACTAAGACACGTAATGTTTGCGGTCAGGAAGAAATCATAGTTGAGGCTCAGACTTTGGTAGGCACCGGTCAGTGGACTGCTTCTAACGGAGTAACCTTCAAGGACGGCAATTCTACTTCTAATAAGATTGCGGTATCCTTCTCTGATAATGCTACTTTGACATGGGTTGAAACACGCGGTACGGGCAATGATCAGTGTACTGCTACGGATTATGTAACGCTTTACAACCGTAAGCCGCTCCCGAAGGCTAAGACTTCTTACGAGTCTTGCGACGGCGAGTTTGAACTCCATGCTAATAAAGACAGAGCCTCTATGAATGGTTACTGGTATAAGAAAGCAGATTCTTATTCAGGATACTTCGGCGATGAAACAAACAAAGTATCTTCAACAGTTTCTTATGACGCTGTTTACCATGGTGTTGATGAAAATGCTTCGTCTACACTTATTTGGAGAATTTACGATGATGTTTTGACTGATTGTTATAGCGAAACTGAGGCTGTTGTAACTAACTACAAGTATACGCCGAACATACCGAAGATACCTTCGGGCGTAGAGACAATCTGCGGCGATACTTATAACGGCTTGACCGGTACGTTGCCTGAGGGCTTCATCGGCGAGTGGTCAAGCAACAACAAGAGTGTTCAGTTCTCTAACTCGGCATCTTCGATAACCAATGTTACCGGCTTGATTAAGGGTGAGAACGAAATATTCTGGACGGTTAAGAAAATAGGCTCTGAAAAGACTTGTAGCAATCCTGTAAGTGTCAAGATTATCAACAACGATCCTTCTCAGGCTACTATTATTACCGACAGGTTGACGGCAGAGAAAGAGATTTGCGATGGTTCGCTCACTCTTACGGCAGCCAACATCGAAGCAGGCGAGTCTTGCGTTTGGGAATTGACTGGTAATGCAGAGTTTGCTCCTCATGCAAGCAGCAATGTTGTAACGGTAACAAAACTTGACAAGGGTACACATACATTTACCTTCACTGTTAAGAAAGGCAGATGTTCTACTACCGACAAGATTGATATTACTAACAATCAGGTTTTGGCACAAGTCGGCTATGTTGCTCAAAGTTGCGATGGTACTGCTACTCTTAACGCAACAGATCCTGCTACACTTGACGCTTATTGCGGCAAGGGCTATTGGTCGGCTGCTTCTGACGATGTAGTATTCCTTGATGCGACATCGGTTGCTAACGCAAGAGTAACTAACTTACCGGCTGGTTCTACGGTATTTACTTGGACGGTAAGCGAAGGTCAGTGCGTTAAATCTGATAAATTAACGGTTGTAAACAACACCGTTAAGGCAGAAATCAATGTTGCTAAGAATGAAGAGGGCAAGAAGATAATTTACTCTTGTAACGATAAGGAAGTCATTACGGCAAACAACCTTGCCGGCACCGGTTCTATCGGTGAATGGATAAAAGGTTCTCCGTATTCGGCTGACGTTATTTTGGCAAGCACGGCAGAGGCTGTTACAATCAGCGGCTTGAAGAAGAGCCAAGGTAACAATACTTTCACTTGGAGGGTTTCTAAGGGTGATTGTTCTTTGACAGACGATGTTGTTATCGTAAGCAACAGGGTTGAAACTTCTATTGCTAACGTTGACGAACACAATCAGATTTACACTTGTAACGATGAATACAAGTTACAAGCAGTATTACCGAGTGGTTGTACAGGTGTTTGGAAGAAAGTAAGCGGACCTGCTGAAATCAGCGGTAATCTTGAAAGTTCAACCATAACGTTGAAGAACCTTGCAGTTGACGCATTCACGACACTTGAATGGAGAGTAACTAACAGTGTTAACGAGAAGTGTTACGACGTTAAGGAGGTTAGCGTAAGATCTAACAAGGTTGAGGCTAAGGTTACTAACGAAATCATCAATACTTGTACGGGCAACAACGTAATGCTTGAAGCAAGTGCACTTAGCGAGGCAGAATGTCATTGGGAGGCGGCTACTCCGTCTAACCAAGGCGTGATGAAGAACTCTACGGCTGCTGTTACCGAGGTTAACGGTGTTAAACCCGACTTCAATGAGAAGTATATCTGGTATGTTAAGATTGACCGCGGCGGCATTAAGTGCGAAGACAGCAAGGCTGTAACGGTTGTTAACAACGGCTTAAACCTCAGCGCAGGCGGCAGAGAGTGGAAGATTAGCGAAGGTGGCGACGGTAAGTTCTACTACGGTAACTACAATATCGACAAGAACGAGAAGTTGTGTAACGAGTACGTAACGTTGCAGGCAACAAGTTATTCTGTCGGTTCAGGTTTCTGGACGGTAGAATCCGGCGAAGGTTGGATTGCCGAAGACCAAACTACTAATCCGAATGCAAGACTTAATATTGCTGCGGGTGCTACTGTCAACTTGAAGTGGACGTATACAAAGAATAATTGTCCTCACGATGCTTACGCAGTTGTAATGAGTAGCAGGGTTGTTGCAGAGGCTCAGTCAGGTACAACCTGCGACGACTTCGCTAACTTGAACGGTATTCTCAAAGCAGGTGAAACTGGTGTTTGGGAAGGCTCTAACGATGTTCATATTGTTGATGAAACATTGTACAATAGTAGGGTAGAAAGCCTCAACAAAGGCAAGAATGCATTTACTTGGACTGTTACTAACGGCAGATGTTCTAACTCGATACCTGTAACGGTTGATTACTTGATACCTGACGCAACAATCCCGAATACGAGATTGGATGACTACTGCGGTTATGAATATGATTTGACGGCATCAAGGAATCCGGCTCTTGACGAATATACAGGTTTGTGGAGAGTTACCAAAGGTACGGGTCAGATTAAAGATCCTACAAATTGGCAAGCACAAGTTACTAATTTGAGTCAGGGTCCCAACGTTATTGTTTGGGAAGTAACCTCTAAGGGTAATTGTAAGGGTTCTTCTTCAATCACGATTAACAACATTGCTCCGAAAGTAACGCTTTCTGATTATTTCAGTAGTTGTGATGACCACGGTCAAATTGAGGCAAGCGCACTTGAAGAAGGAACACACGGTGTTTGGGCGTTCCAAAACAAGACCGAGTACGAAGGCTTTGAAATTCTTAGTCCCTCGTCTAACATTACTAAGTATAAAGGTGCAAGACGCGGTTCTACAATCCTTACTTGGACTGTAACTGTTGACAATAATCCTGAATGTAAGATTACTAAGACGACCAACGTAGAAAATAAGAGTATCTTGGTATCTGCTTCGGCTCCGAAAGATTATTGTAGCGAAAGTGTTCCGATTTCAGCATCTGACCTCGGAGCAAAAGATAAAGGTTATTGGAAATCTGCTAACCCGAACTCTGAGATTGTATTTGAAAATTCAGAAAGCAACTTGACTAAGGTTAGCAACTTGAAATTCGGTACCAACACTCTTATCTGGCACGTAGATGCTGCTAACGGTTGTCCGGGTGAAGCATACGTAGATGTGGTTCATAAGAGTTATCCGGGCTTCTCGGCAGGTCAAAATCAGGTAACTTGTGAAACAACAACACAACTTGCCGGTACAAGCCCCGAAAACTACGAAACAGACATGACCAATGTTAAGATGTGGTGGGAGAGAGTTTCCGGACCTTCTGAGATTAGATTTACCGAATCAACAAGTTTCGGTTCTCAGGTAATCAACTTAGGTTTCGGCAAAAACGTTCTCAGTTGGAATGTTGATAACGGTACTTGTAAGATGAAAGCAAATGTAACTATTACCAACGATGGTGCTGTTGCAAATGCAGGTTCTAAGGAAGGCAATATGATTGTAACTTGCGACGACCACTATCAGTTCTTTGCTGTAATGCCTGAGGTTTACGACTCAGTTAAATGGGAGAAAGGCTTTGGCACAGGCGGTAAGTTCGACCTCGTCAGAACTCACAACAGCGATTTACCGCAATACGCAAGTACAACCAACCCGTATTCGGCACTTTGTAACACGACTACGGTTCGCAACTTGACACACGGAATCAGCACCTTTGAGTGGCACGTATACTATAACAAGTGCGATGTTCACGATGAGGTTGTAATTAAGAACGTTGCTCCTGATAAGGCTGTTGTAATGGCAAGCACTCCAGTATGTAACGAAGACTACCACCTTAGCGGTAACGATCCTAAGATTGGACACGGTGAGTGGACGGTTATCGGCGAGGAAACTTCTCCTGTTGTAATCGACAGTCCTAACGAGGCTTACACCGAGATTCACAAACTTCCTGTTGGTCAAAGCAGGTTTGTATGGACGATTACAAATGAGGAAGACGGACACAAGTGTACCTCAAGTGCAGAAGTTGTTCTTTCTAACGAAAATGTAACAACAACCGCAGGTCAGGATTTCGTAACTTGTGAGACGGAGGCTAAACTTATGGCTCAGGATCCGGGTATTTACGATGGTTATTGGGATCCTATAACAAAGCAGGGTACAATAGAAAACTCTACGAACCACGAAACTAAGGTTACAGGTCTTCAAATCGGTGGTAATACTTTCCGTTGGACGATAGATAACGGAACTTGTAAGGCTTCTGCTTTGGTAACGGTTACCGTTAACAAACCGACTGAGGCTAATGCCGGCAACGACTTCTCGTCTTGTACAGAATACACGACGTTGATTGCTAATACGCCGGGTGTTGACGAAATCGGTTTCTGGAAACCTCTTACCGGTAGCGGCGAATGTCTTGAATCAACAAGTTTCAAGACCAAGGTTACGGGTATGAGCAACGGTAAGAATATGTTTGTCTGGACGATTATCAGAGGCGGTATTAATAAAGAGGCTCCGAACTTTATCAGCGACGAACTTTACAAGACCGACCCGCAGGCTTGTTACTCTGAGTCTGTTGTAGAAGTTGAAAGCCGCAGCGTATTGATGTCGGTATCTTCAAGTGCTGAGGAGTACTGCTCTGACGAAGGTGAGGTTTACGGATACGTTAACGTTGATGATTATACTTCACGTTGGGAGCCTGTTGGCGGAAATGCTAAGTTTGAAACTTCTACCGCAAACAACTCTAAGGTTACTAACCTCCAAGATGGTATCAACGTTTTGAGATGGACAGTAACTACTGTGATGGATGATGTTAAATGCGAATCATACAAGGATATCAAAGTTGTTAACAATAAGCCTCCGAAGGCTATCGTTCCTGAGACTCAGACATCTTGCGATACGTATGCTAACATTTTGGGTAACATACCTCCGCAGGGTACTTACGGTGAGTGGAGCATTGCCGACGGTGAAGGTTACTTTGACAATTCAACCGCTTACAGCACTAAGGTTTACGGTTTGACTGCTGACGATGTTAACTTTGTAAAATGGACAATCCACAAAGGCTCTTGTACATCATCTGCTCAGATAGCAATCACGGTCAACAAGATGATAACCAACACCTCTGGCGACAACGGTACTGATACTTTGGAGATTTGCGGTACATCATCTCCGATTTCGGCAGCACCTGCTGGCGAAGACGCAGAAGGCTGGTGGACAACAGCATCTAAGGTACTGAAAATTGAAAATAGTACATCAGAAAACGCTTCTGTGAGCGGTGTAACAACAGGTGCTCATACACTTGTATGGCACGTTAGGAAAACTGATGGTAGCGAGTGTAGCGCGTCTGCAAGATTGATTGTGGTTAACAACCAATACAAGACGACTGCAAACCTTGCAACACCGAATCCTGTCTGCGATGGTTACGCGACACTTATCGGTAACGTTCCGACTGGCGGTGCAACAGGTTGGTGGACATATCCTTCAACTGCTAAGGTTTCTGATTCTAATCAGCCTGTTACGACCTTGTATCCGACGGTTAACGGTGTTAACACTGCTTACTGGCACATTAAGAAAGGTAAGTGCGAGACGATAGCATCGGTTGAGGTTCAGAATTACAGCGTAACGGCAACTCTCGGTGATGACCTCATTGCTTGTAAAGACGATGATGTTAGAACGATTGCTGCTCCCGAACCTCCGGCTGGCGGTTACGGATACTGGGAGAATCCTAACGGTCATGTGAAGATTGAAAACTCTGACGCATTTATTACTACTGTTACTGACATTCAGCAGGGTGCTAATACGTTGGTATGGCATGTTTACTCTGCCGAGGTTCCAACCTCTGACGGTGGCGTTAAGAGATGTCATGCACAAGACGAGTTGGTAGTTAACAACAACCATTTCGTAACGAGTGCCGGTAGAGACTTCCCGATTTGTCAGACATGGACAGAAGTAAATGCGTTGTATCAAGGTCCTGATGCAAGAGGTTACTGGTCTGGTAGCGGTACATTTGAAGAGTCTACCAACAACAGAACGGTAGTTTACGGTTTGCCTCCTGCAAGTGATAACGTATTACGCTGGACGGTTGAAATGAACGGTTGTACGGCTTACGATGAAATTACGGTTTCTAACAATCAGGTTGAAATCACGATAACATCAGGCGACAAGCCGGTATGTACTCCGTCTACTAACTTGGAGGCTCATCAGTCAGCCGGTACAGGTGAATGGGAAGTTGTTAAAGGTCATGGTAATATACCTGCAAATCTGAGAACAACGCAGGCTTCTATGGTTGACGAGTTGGCTCCCGGTCCTAACACGATACGTTGGACTGTTACTAACGGTGATAATAATTGTAAGACGTTCAAAGAGGTTGTTATAACCAACAATGCAATTAACATCACTGCTGGTTACGACCAAGCAACTTGTGATACGTTTGCAACGCTTGCCGGACAGTCCTTGACCTCTACTCAGATAGGTACTTGGACATGGGGTGCATCATCTGATAATCCTCTGAGTACAAATGCAAACTTCGATCATCCTGAGTTTGTAGACGAACATCTCTACAATACTAAGGTAACTGGCTTGTATTACAATGATGATGGTTACGGTTACTCTAACGTCTTCACATGGAGCGTTAAAGATACGGCTACTAACTGTTCGGCTGAGGCTTCGGTAAAAATTACAAGTTACCACTTCTTGGTTGACGCGGATGTAACCTCTATCGAAAACGTACATACGGTAGAAAAATCTAACGAGTACGATGTTGAAGCAAAACTCATGGATACTTACACCGGTAGTTGGAAAGTGGTAGGTGGTACAGGTAAGTTTGATGACAGTACTCAGCCTAAGACACACGTTACTGGTCTTGCTCAGGGTGCTAACATCTTACAATGGACGGCAACGTTGGTAGACAATGAGCCTGACGGAGTAAGAAGAATCCCGCAATGTAAGGCTTCGGCAGTTGTTCAGATTAATTACAATGCGTTTAATGTAGAAGCCGGTCAAAGCAAGTCTATTTGTGTTGACACAATCAAGTTGAACGCAGAGAAAGTTGAAAAGGCTGTTTCTTACTGGACATCAGGCCAGAGAGGTGCTGCTAAGTTTGATGATTCTACCGACCCGAAGACAATTGTTCGTGGTTTGGCAAGAGGTGTTAACGTTCTTTGGTGGAATGTAACGAAAAACGGCTTTACCGCACGTGACTCGGTTGTTATCTACAACTACTCGTTTGATGTAGATGCAGGCAAAGATCAGCATCTCTGCGAAGACTACACGCAGTTGAAGGCTTCTAAGCCTTACGGTAACTCGTTGATTAATCCTGATAACTCTGATACGATTTCGTTGAAAGGCTACTGGGATACTCCGATTGGAGGTGTTCACTACTACGATGCTAAGCAGCGTGATACTAAGATTGACAGTCTCCATGCTATGACTAATGTTCTTGTATGGCACTCTGACGTAACGATTGAAAAACTCAGAACTAATGAACGTTCATCTTTGACATGTTACGCACAGGATACTGTAAAAGTAACGTATTATGTTGCTCCGAAGCCGAACTTCAAGACGATACCTGGTACGGCGAGTGGTTGTAGCCCGCTTGAAATGCAGTTCGTTAACAAGACTATCGTTCCGGCAGAAACTCAGCCCAACGTATCATACGTTTGGAGATACGGCGACTTGAAGGCTGAAACTACTGTTGACCACGATTCTATTAGGAATTGGACATTTACGAACGACAAGGAATACGACAGCACCGTAACGGTATGGTTGACAACGTATCTTAATATACCGGGAGATGTATGTTCTTCTACTGATTCGTCAGATGTAATCATCTTCGGTGTACCGAGAGCGAAGATTTCAACAGATTGGCCTGGTAATGTTATCCAGCAGTCTAAGAATATGTCAATCAACGCTTCTACTCCTATGGTTCGTGTAGATGGTACAAGTTACGCTTGGGACTTCGGTGATGGCTCTGAGGGAGATTTCTGGCAGGATAATACTCAGTATAGAGAGTTCTCTAACCACCCGTATAAGACTTACGGAGAGTTTAAGGTTAGTGTTCTTGTTCAAACTAAACATGGTTGTCCGGCAACGGATACTGTAACGGTAACGATACTTCCGGCACCGCCTGCTTTGACAACATCTCCGAAGGACGAGCATAAATGCGGACCTAACGTTTTGCATCGCTTTGAAGAAGGTGTAGATTATGCTGATACAATAAGATGGGATATCTACTACGCAGTAGATTCTACAAAACTTATGGCTCAGTTGTTTACACCTCACGGAAAAACGGCAGAGTTCTTGTTTACGGAAGTAGGACGTTACATTATGAAAGAGTATGCTTATGGACCCGGTACTGATCATCCGCAACTTATGAGAACTGATAAACTTACAATTACTCAGACACCGACGGCTGAATTCTCGATTCATCCTGATACAGTAAGGTTGCCGAATGTACCGTTGTTTACGCACAACGAATCTAAGTATGGTGCAACATACATTTGGGACTTCGGTGATAACACACCGACCTCAGGAGAGATGGATCCTGTTCACTATTACACGGAAGAGGGTGATTACTACGTAACTTTGAAAGTTATCTCTAAGGAGAATTGTCCTGCAATAAGTCCTCAGAAACATGTAAGGGTAGAAGCGGAAGGTTTGATGAGATTCCCGACCGCGTTCAGACCTGACCCGTCAGGACCTTGCGGCGGTATCGAGACCAAGTTTGAAAACTTCGTATTCTTACCGTATCCGAGACGCGGTGTTAAGGCAGGAACCTACATGCTTGAAATCTTCAACCGCTACGGCGAGAAGATTTACGAGTCAACTGACCCGAATATCGGTTGGGACGGTTACTACCGAGGCGAACTTTGCAAACAAGATGTTTACGTATTCAAGTGCAGATGTACGTTTGAAAACGGAAAACTCTTCAAGCAAATCGGTAACGTAACGTTGCTCAGATAATAAATTTCGCAAATCTTGATAAAGTAAAATGCCGTAAACCCTAAAAAGTTTACGGCATTTTCTTTGTTTTTTACAAAAATGTTTTTACATTTGCAACGTAACTATTAATTGAAAAAAATGAGTATAGAAGCGGATTTTTATAATACTAATGCCAAATTCAAGTCTTTGGAAATAGAAAATCAAGACGGTTACATGAAAGGTTATCTCTATAAGATTATTTGGCAAAGTGCGGTTCTCTCCGGCGCGGAAATAGGGCAGGAGGGGGCTAAAACGCTTTTTGAAACGGGTTATACCTCCTCGGCAAACCGTTTGTCGGATTATGAAATGCTTTACGGGCTTTTTGGCGCGTATAAGGCGGCTTCGGAGTTTGCAAAAACCAACAAGGTTTTAACTTTTAATGATATTAACGGTTTTTGGTTGTTGTGTACAAGATACCTTGATTGCGGCAGAGAAAATGAATGTCTGAAAACAAAGGAATTAAGCGACTTTTGCGAGCAGATGAATATCAAATGTCAGAATGTTCAAGATATGCAACCGTGGGAAAAATATATGCTGTCCTTTGAGGCTTATTTCGATATTTTTGAACTCTTGCCGTGGAATGTTGCAAATTACCGTATGGCGCGTTTGATGTCGCATTTTTTTCAGTTGAGATTTTCGCTTTTCCCTACTAATTTTCTTGGTTTGCCGCTTGACATAGAGCGGTTGTCAGAAATGCACATTAAAGGTCTTAATGCAGAAATTACAGAATTTTTGAAAAAAATAGGGGATTAAAAAATCCCCTTAAAAATGTTTTTTATTCTTCGTACATTTTTTCAATTCTTTCATCGAAAAGTGCGGCTACTTTGTCAAAGAGGTCATCGTCCTCTATTGATTCGCAATACTCTTCACCGTTTTCGTCTTTGTAAAAACGGACGATAATGATGTCTGTGTCTTCTTCTTTTTCGGAGTCCAAGTCTTCGCTGTCGCCGTAATATGGCATAAGAGCGCAGTAATTAACACCTTCGTATTCGAGTTCGTCAAGAATCTCAAAATCTTTGTCGTTACCGTCTTCGTCTTTTAGCGAAATAATTTGGATTTCGCCGTCTTGTGTTTGTAAATTTTCGTTCATATTAATTAAAATTTTAATTTGTACGGCAAAGTAAGGAATAATTTTTGGTATAAATTCTTAAAAAACGTTATTTTTTATAATATCACCAAAAAAAACTGTAATTTTGTGAAACTTTTTTTCAAAAATTACGTTTAGAATAAATGGTGCAAGTAGTTACAAGCACAAAATTTTAGGATATATTTATATAGAGTTATGAGACAGCTTAAGATTACAAAATCAATCACCAACAGGGAGAGCGCATCGCTCGACAAGTATTTGCAGGAAATCGGTAAATATGAGTTAATCTCTGTTGAAGAGGAGGTAGAACTCGCTCAGAGGATTCGTCGGGGCGACCGTTCTGCTGTTGAGAAATTGGCGAGTGCAAATCTCAGATTTGTTGTATCTGTTGCGAAACAGTATCAAAATCAAGGATTGAGCCTGCCCGACTTAATTAACGAGGGCAATCTCGGCTTGATTAAGGCTGCTGAAAAGTTTGACGAAACACGCGGTTTTAAGTTTATTTCTTACGCCGTTTGGTGGATTCGTCAGTCTATTATGCAGGCTATCAACGAGCAATCGAGAATTGTACGTTTGCCATTGAATCAAGTAAGTTCTTTAAGCAAGTACAACAAGGCTGTATCAGACTTTGAGCAAGAGCATCAGCGCAAACCGTCTCCTGAGGAATTGAGCAAAATTCTTGATCTTCCGGCAGAAAAAGTTTCGGACACAATGCGAGTTTCAGGTAAGCACGTGAGCGTTGACGCACCGTTTGTTCAAGGCGAAGAAAACAGTTTGTTGGACGTTTTGGAAAACCCCGATTCGCAGGTAGCGGACGGCAACTTGATGAACGAGTCTTTAAGCAAGGAAATCGAAAGGGCATTTTCAACCCTTACGGAACGCGAGCGTTCAATTTTAAGACTTTCGTTCGGAATAGGTTGTCAGGAACTCAGTCTCGAAGAAATCGGCGACCAATACGGTCTTACACGTGAAAGGGTGCGCCAAATCAGAGAAAAAGCAATCCGCAGACTGAGAAATACCTCTCGGAGCAATCTGCTTAAAGCCTATTTAGGTTAGAAAAATTTATTTATTCATAATTTTTAGGTTTTTGTTTTTGGAGGACCGTCTGCGTAAGACGGTCTTTTTTTGTGAAGTTTAAATATCGAATATTAAAAAACGTTAAAATGTAAAAAAATATAAACAAGGCAAGAAATTTGCATTTAAATTATTAGTAATTTTGACAAAAGTTTTTTATGAGTTCGGATAACAATATAGCAAAAAGGGATTTTGTGATAGAGTTGATGAAGTCTACCGGTACAGACGACCTCAACTATATCTATCGTGGTGAGTTTACGCAAAACCTCCAGCAGCATATTTTATCTCTTGCCGAAAAAAACATCGACAGGGACAGAATTTCAGGTAAAATCAAGAAACGGATTTTCCATATAATGGTGGAGAGTATTCAAAATATTTCACGACATGGCGATGCCAAGGAAAATTCCGAAGAAATGACCAGTTCGTTTTTTTCTATTCAAAAACAGAACAAGTGGTATTATATCACTACCGGTAATATAATAGAAAACAACAAAATCGATGATTTAAGGTCTAAACTTGATAAAATTAACAGCCTTGACAGTGAGGAACTTGATGTGTTTTACCGTGCTGTTTTGGGCAACGGTCAACTGTCTAACAAAGGCGGTGCAGGTCTCGGACTTATAGAAATGGTCAGAAAATCCGGCAACAAACTTTCTTATCATATCGAGAAGGTCAACGATGAGATTTCTTATTTTTACCTTCATAGCGACATCAACGGAATTACCTTGGGCGAGGCACCGGTTCAGCCTTTGGGTTCGGTTTATACGGTTGATTATATGGTAAATCTTCACCGTTTTATTTTGGATAATTCCATTCTGCTGATTTACAGCGCGGTGTTTGATCAGGACAGTCTTTTGAGCCTGATTTCGATTATGAAGAGCCGTATGAGCGGGGGCTTAAATTCCAAGAAAAAAATCATCAGCATAATGGTTGAAATGCTTCAAAACATTATTCACCACGGTAACGTAACTGTTTCGGGCATAAGTGGTTGTCAGGGGATTTTTTATATTTCGCTCAATAACGGAAAGTATTGTTTGACAACCATAAATTACGTGAAGACTACTGACAAAGAGCAGTTAACACAGAAAATTGACCATATTAATTCCCTTTCCGACGAAGAAAGAGAAGATTATTATAACGAAAGACTTTTTGATTTTGACAGCGACGAGTCCTTTAAAGAGGGTGGTCTTGGTCTTATTGAAATTAGAAACAAAAGCAAAAACCCGCTTGAATATCAGTTTTTTGACACCGAAGACGAGTTTTCGCTTTTTAAGATAACAACTTACATTAATATTTGAATGAAAAATGATTGAAACTCTTAATATCAAAGGCACGGAAGATTCGCCAGAAGTTATAATGGACTTTCAGAAGGGCTTTATCCGAATTAGCGGCACGTCTTGGCTTGAAGATGCGTACAGTTTTTATGAGCCTTTGTATCAGTGGGTTTCGGAATATTTTAAAGCACCTCAAAAAGTTACCGAAATTGAGTTTGGTTATACGTATTTCAATACTTCGAGTGCAAAACAAATCGCAAAACTTGTTACGCTTATCAGCAATTTCAAAAGTAGGAGCGAGGTTAAAGTAAAATGGTTTTACGAAAATGGCGACAGCGAGATGCTCAAAAGCGGAAAAAAATATTCAGAACTTTTGGATCTCAGTTTTGAATTTGTTGAAATTGAATCTACCTCAGAGTCTGAGGACGAAGATGAAGGCGTGTATAAAATAGTTCACAAGTAACTTAAAAAATGTACTTTTCCACTTTCTAATAATTACTTTTTCACTTTTGAAAATTTCCCCCTAACTTTGTAGCGTTAAAAAAATATCCTCAAGCGATTATGAAACTTCACGAAATTCTAAAACAGGATTTGCGCTATGATGAAGCCGTCAACGCCTGTATGAATTGCGGAATCTGTACTTCTGTCTGCCCCGCTGCGGAATTTTCAGATTACGACCCGCGAATTTTAATCAATATCGTTCAAAACGAAGACGACGATAAAATCGAAGAACTCTTAAAAAGTGATTACATTTGGCTCTGCGGACAATGTATGAGTTGCAAGACACGCTGCCCTCGCGGTAACGTTCCTGGTCTGCTCATCAATGTCCTTAGACGCTATTCTCAAGAACTCGGTTATTTTACCGAATCTAAACGCGGCCGTCAACAGTACAACCTTCATAAAGTATTAAATTCCAATATCTTAAATCAAGGTTACTGTCTTGTTCCAGAAAGCGTAAAACCCGAACTTCACCCCGAACAAGGTCCTGTCTGGGAGTGGATTTACAAAAATATGACCGAGTTTTACGACCGTATCGGCGCAAACCTTCATAAAGAAGGCGCAGGTGTTTTGCGCAAAATCAGCGATGAAGACCTTCAAGAGTTGAAAAACATTTTTAAAGAAACCGGCGCAGACGATTTACAAGAAAAAATCGAAAAATTCTCCGAGAAAAAGGCAGAAGACCTCGGTTATGACACCGATTCAGAAGAAGGTATGCAACAATATTTTTTAGATGTTTTTAAAGGAAAAATTTGAGTTAATTGACAATTCATAATTGACAATTGACAATTAACAATTCACAATTCATAATTGACAATTCATAATTTGTAATTAAAGATGAATACTACATATAAAGTCAGCAAAGATTATCATAAAGAAATTGCCGAAGACAATTTCTACTATGCACGCAGTTGCATACGTCAAAACTTTTTCCCGGGTTCGGAAGTGGCGTTTTTGAACATTTTGCGAGAAAACCTCGGCAAAACCATTCACGACGACCCGCATCACACAACTTGCACCGGTATCGGTTATCATTCTGACGTTGTGCCGTTTGACACAATTCAGACCGTTGTGGCGCGTCAGTTTGCCCTCATGACGGAAAACGGCATAAAAAATTTCGTTGCCTCGTGCGTAACAAGTTTCGGAATGTACATCGAAATCACCGAAACGTGGAAACATTATCCCCAGCAGTTGGAAAAAATCCGCACTTTTTTAAAAAAAGCAACAGGCCGCGAGTTTGAACTTCCTGAAAACATCGCACACACCTCCGATATAATTTACAACAACAGAATGTTGATTGCCGGTCAGATGAAGTTCCCGCTCGTAAACGTAAAAACGGGCGAAAAACTCAAAATCGTAGACCATATCGGTTGTCATTATGCCAAAATGTTTCCCGAAAAGGGCGAAGGCGGCGCGGAATTTACGCAGGTTTTGCAAGGTATGATTAGGGCTTGGGGCGGTCAGACGGTTGATTATCCCGAAAGACGGCATTGTTGCGGTTTTGGTTTCCGTCAGTATTTGGTGCAGGCCAACAGAGGCTATTCCGTGTCAAACTCCAAAAAGAAATTTGAAAGCATGCAGCCTTACGAGCCCGAAGCAATTTTGACGAATTGTCCGGGCTGCGCAATGTTTCTTGACCGCTGGCAGTATGTTATGTACGAAATGCAGGGCGTTAAATACGGAAAAGATGACAGTTTTATTCCCGTGTTCACGTATGAAGAATTAGCGGGTTTGGTTTTGGGGTATGACCCGTGGGATTTAGGTCTGCAAATGCACCAAATTGACGTTAGACCCTTTTTGGACAAAATCGGCGTTAAATACGATTCCGAAAAAATGTACAAGACAAAAACAGGCCGTCAAATCGGCTCATACACACCAAAACAATGTAAATAATTCATAATTCACAATGCATAATGCATAATTAAGAATTAACAAAATGAAGAATATAGTAATAATAGGCGGCGGAATTGCGGGCGTAGAAACTGCCTGTATGTTAGCACAAAACGGCAACCGCGTAACAATCATAGAACGAGACAGCAAACTTTTCGGCAAACTTAACAATTGGTATTGCCTTTTTCCTGATTTCAAGAAGTCGGAAGAATTAATAGAATTTTACCAAAACCGTTTGGAAAAATTTGACATAGAAATAAAACTCAATTCCGCGGTTGACAAAGCCGAAAGAGACGGTGAAGGTTGGTTTATTTATACCGGCAACGTGCGCTATGCCGCTGACGCAGTGGTGATTGCGACGGGTTACGAACTTTTTGACGCAAGCCGCAAAGAAGAACTCGGTTACAAAATTTATGACAACGTGATAACGCAGGGCGATTTGGAGCAGCGTTTCAAGGACAAAAATTTCTTAACCGCTCAGGGCAAAACTCCCGAAAAAATTGCGGTTGTTCACTGCGTGGGTTCAAGGGACGAAAAATGCCACAACCTTTACTGTTCAAAAGTGTGCTGCGTAACGGGCGTTAAACAGGCAATCGAACT
>JAEEGL015109635.1_pt1 | contig 30925 bp, 25 predicted proteins | sample 9134231 | NCBI WGS metagenome assembly JAEEGL01 (sample SAMN16246548, study PRJNA631951) | gut metagenome | biome: gut microbiome; feature: rumen; material: fiber-attached | host: Bos | place: Iran: Karaj | collected 2018-10
CTGCTCGGGCGTTATTATGATGTCGTAGAGAGTCCCGAGGATGCGGATTTCGCCATCGTTTCCATAAAGAGCCCGGTCGGACACTGGGGTTATATCACCCCGTCCGACGGCGCCCCGGAAGGCCATTATCAGCCCATCAGTCTGCAATGGAGCCCCTACACCGCTTCTACGGCCCGGGAAGTGTCCGTCGCCGGCGGAGACCCTACGGAGGCATCCGCCAACCGGAGTTATAAGGGCTATACGGAAACCTCGTCCAATGAGGAAGATATGTATCTTGTCCGCAGGACTCGGGAAGCTATGGGCTCTAAGCCGGTCATCGTAATTGTCGCGACCGAACGGCCTTTCGTCCCTACGGACATAGAGCCTTCGGCAGATGCCATCCTGCTGTCTTTCGGAGTGAGCAACAATGCGCTTCTGGATATCATCAGCGGAGCCGCGGAGCCTTACGGCCTTCTTCCCTGCCAGCTTCCTGCCGATATGGAGACTGTCGAGGAACAGTGCGAGGATGTCCCCTGCGATATGCGTCCTTATGTGGACAGCGAAGGCAACAGCTATGATTTTGCCTTTGGCCTGAACTGGAACGGTGTGATCCGCGATTCCCGAGTCCGGAAGTACGCGCGGCACTGACAGGCAGAAATTTTTGTATCTTTGCAGTCGAGAGAAAGTTTTATATCAATGAAAATCACTATTCCATCCCCCGGATTCGGGACCTTCAAGATTCCCGACGACGGAACTGCCGAAGCCTCGGTGCGTGAGGCCCTGAAACTTGGATATACCCATATCGATACAGCCGCCGTCTATGCCAATGAGGCCGGCGTCGGAAGGGCCATAGCCGAATGGCCTCGCGAAGAGGTTTTCCTGACTTCCAAGCTCTGGAACACCGACCGTGGCTATGACAGCGCCCTTCGCGCCTTCGACAAAAGCCTGTCACTGCTGGGTACCGATTATCTGGACCTCTACCTTATCCATTGGCCGGCCAACCGCAAGCAGTTCGGCGACAAGGCCGATGAGATCAACGCCGAATCCTGGAAGGCTCTGGAGCGTCTTTACAACGAAGGTCGCGTCAAGGCCATAGGTCTGTCCAATTTCGAGGAACATCATATCCGCGCGCTTGACTGGACGGCTGAGATTGGCCCTATGGTGGACCAGGTTGAGCTTCATCCCGGCTTTGCCCGTGAGGATCTCCGCTCCTTCTGTGAAGCGCGGGATATCGTCGTTGAGGCGTGGAGTCCGCTTCGCCGCGGGCGTGCCCTTGACGATCCGGCGCTCGCCGCAATGGCTGCGCGCTACGGAAAGACTCCGGCCCAGCTGATCATCCGCTGGTGCATTGAAATCGGCGCTGTTCCCCTGGTGAAGAGCACTCATCCCGAGCGTATCAAGGAAAACCTGGAAGTGTTTGATTTTGACCTTACCGAGACGGATAGAGCGGCGATTGACGCCTTCGAGGGCGGCCGACTCTTCACTGACCCCGACGAGGCTGAATTTTAATCTGCGACAGCATTCCACTCATTAATGGCTTATACTCTTTCCAACCACCTGGAAAAGAATACATTATACACGCAATAGCTACTTCCTTCCAGAGTTTTGGTTTCGAGTAGCAGTTCCTTCTCCAGCAGGGAGTTCAGCAGACGGGAGACGGTGGAGGGGGCGCCAATGCGGTATTTTTGGAGAAATGCAGAACTGGTAGGCTCAGTCACGACGCCCTCTTTAGCCACAGCAATGAGGTAATTCCATTGCTTGGCAGTCAAAAAGTTGCGTCGCTCCAGGAACGTTTCATTATGTTCCTTCAAAATGGTATCTGCCGCAATCAAGACGTCAACCATAGATGCCTCTTTCCTGACTGATTGGAAAACTCGGTTGCAAAGGAACTGTGTATAATACGTATGGCAACGCGTCCAGTCCAGGATGAAGTCTACGGCATCTTGAGTAATGCTCTTCTTCTGCGAATTGAACTGCTGCTTAATAAAATCAGCATAAACCCCGCGGTCAATCTTATCGATGGAATAAACAGATGCGCTCTCGTAGAACGGAGCGTTTTCGGCCGTGAACATTTCAGCAATCATATGCTTCTTGCTGCCAGAAAAGATGAATTGGACGTTCTTTAAAGGCTGAATGTATGTCCTAAGGAGAGCCTCCATTGAGATTCCCTCATACTCACGGATTTGCTGAAATTCGTCAATGGCAAATATCACCTTATGCTGCCTCTTGTCCAAAAAATCCAGTAAAGCCTTCAGTGAATACCGGCGTTCCGCATCTGTCTGGAAGGTAAAGGACAACTGTGGGGTGCCGCTAAGCGGGTCCTGGCTGAACACTGGCCGCAGACGACCTAGCGCCTTGAAGAAGCTTTTTACTGCCGTTTCTTTTTTCAGGGTCTGCAAGATAGCTTCGGCAAATAGAGCGATGAAATCGTCGGCGCTACGGGACGAGTAAATGTCCACATAGTATAATTCTACCTGGGCTTTTTTTGCTTGGAGCGCATCAAAAATATGATATATCAGACCGGTTTTACCATAACGGCGAGGCGAAATCAGCGCTATATTAGAGCCGTTTTCCAGGTAGTTGACAAGGTCTTCCGTCTCTTTCTCCCGATCGCAAAAGAAGGGGACTGGCGTATGTGGGGCCAAGAAAAATGGATTCATAAGCTGTCAGTTTTTCGCAAAAATAATGATAAAATTTCATTTCGCAAAATGCGAAACGCGAAATGCGAAATAGAATGCGCGAAAAGCACGTCTCCGGTTGCGCTGTAACCATTTTTGTTTTATCTTTGTTTTCAGAAAAAAATCGGATTATGCGAGTATTTATCTTTTTAGCCGACGGCTTCGAGGATATGGAAGCCCTTGCGACGAGGGACGTGCTCCTGAGGGGCGGCGTCGAGGTTCTGACTGTTTCGCTTATCGAGGACTGGCAGGTGGATTCTTCCCACGGAGTGACGGTGATTGCGGATATGTCCTGGCCGGATTTCCGCTCCGATATTGCTGTTGAGAGCGACGACGTGCTGGTCTTTCCGGGCGGAATGCCGGGCTCGAAGAATCTCGCCGGACATTCCGAGCTGATGGAGTTGATGAAAGCCCATTATACCGCTGGCGGGACTGTCGCAGCCATTTGCGCCGCGCCCGGCCTTGTCCTTTCACAGCTGGACCATCTCGAAGGAAAGCGCTTCACCTGTTTCGACGGCTTCGAAGATGCGCTCATCGCAAAGGGAGCAGTCTTCACTCCTGAGCCGGCAGTCATTGATGGTCAGATGATTACGGGTCGTGGTGCCGGACACGCCATAGCCTTTGGCCTGGCGATTCTGAATGCCCTCAAAGGCTCCGAGGCGGTCGCCAAAGTCCGCCACGGCCTGATGCTCTAGCCGCAAAGCAAGTATTTAATTGTCAGAGAATTACGCCGCGGTCTTTGTCCCAAACGGGACAAAGACTAGAGTGCAAGCGCCTCGTTAGCAAGCACTTGCGTCACGGACAACGATGCGCTCTATCCGGCGCGGAATCGACGCAAGTATTTCGTAGGGGATGGTACCGAGGATAGAGGCGAGTTCGCCTACCGTGGGGTCCGAACCGAAAACAGTTACGGTGTCTCCGACTTCGGCCGGGACTCCCGTCACGTCCAGCATACACATATCCATACAGATGTTTCCGATTGTGGGAACGCGGTGACCGTTCAGGGAAAACGAAGCGGCTCCGCGGCCGAGATGACGGTCGATCCCGTCGGCATATCCCACGGGGATGGTGGCGATACGCGTACCGGCGGCAGCCTTGCCCCAGCGGCCGTAACCGACAGTGTCTCCTTCGCTCAATTCTTTGATTTGCAGAATTTTGCACTTCAAGGAAGCAGCCGGTGAAAGTTTTACGCCCGGCAGGGCACTTATGCCATAGATGCCTATTCCGAGCCTGACCATATCGTACTGATGCTCGGGGAAACGCTCTATGCCGGCGGAGTTCAGTATATGCCTCAGCGGAGTATAGCCGATTTCACGGATCAGTCCTGAACTCATCTTTTCGAAGAGTTCGAACTGGCCCCGGGTGAACTCGTCTTCCGAAGGGTCCTCGGCAACGCAAAGGTGCGAGAACATAGACTGGACACGGACTTCAGGATGGGCCTTAAGGAAAGAGCTGAGGGCGGGAAGTTCCGAGGCCATAAAACCCAGGCGGTGCATTCCCGTGTCAAGTTTAATATGGACAGGATAGTCGCGTATCCCTTTTTCACGAAGGATGCCGCAGAGCACTTCGAGGGCATAAAGATTCGGGATGCTGGGCTCCAGTCGGCGCTCGATCATCTCCGGGAAGAAATCCGTGCCGCTGGTCAGCACGATTATGGGCAGGGAGATACCGTTCTGCCTCAGTTCCAGGCCTTCGACGGGATAGGCGACTGCGAGATAGTCGGCTCCGGCGCGCTGCATCATAGCACCGAACTCCACGGCGCCGTGACCATAGGCATTGGCCTTGACCAGGACAAGGAGTTTTGTGGAAGGCTGAAGCAACGAGCGGAAATAGCGGTAGTTCCGTTCGCAGGCTCCCAGATTCAATTCAAGCCGTGAAAAATCGTCTTCTCGCATCATCTGTACAAAATCACGGCAAATTTACTTACAATTTTTCAGAAAATCCGTATTTTTGTAATATGATTACATCTCTACTTTCATCTCCAGCATTCATCTGGATTGCAATGATAGTCATTATGCTGCTCAGTATGTTGATTTCCAACAGACTGCAGTCGCGATTCGCAAAGTACAAGGAAGTCCCCCTGAACATTTCCGGTGCGGAGGTCGCCCAGCGTATGCTCGCCTCTCACGGAATACGTGACGTCCAGATTACCTGCATAGAGGGCACTCTGACTGACCATTACAATCCTCAGACCAAGACTGTCAACCTCAGCAAGGATGTCTATTACGGCAAGCACGTCGCAGCCGCGGCTGTCGCCGCTCACGAGTGCGGACACGTAGTCCAGCATCAGGTCGGCTACCTGCCGCTGAGGATGCGCTCTGCCCTTGTCCCGGTGGTGTCTTTCGCCAACAATATCGTCTCCTGGGTGCTTCTGGCAGGGGTTCTTCTGGTCGAAGCCTTCCCGCAGTTGCTATGGGCCGGAATCATCCTTTTTGCCCTTACGACGCTCTTTTCCTTCGTCACCTTGCCGGTCGAGATTAATGCAAGCGCACGAGCAGTAGGCTGGCTGGAGGATGCCGGAATAGTCTCCTATGAGACCAAGGATATGGCCGTGGACGCCCTGAAATGGGCGGCATACACCTATGTAATCGCGGCGATAGGCTCCCTTGCCAACTTGCTCTATTATATTACGATAGCACGCAACCGCCGATAGTATGGACACTCAGATCGTCATAATGGCAGGCGGAATCGGGAGTCGGCTCTGGCCCATTTCCACCCCGGAGATGCCGAAGCAGTTTATGGACATACTCGGAGTCGGTAAAAGTCTGATCCAGATGACCGTTGAGCGCTTCCTTCCCGTCGCCTCGGCGGAGAATTTCTGGGTAGTAACCTCCGAAAGATATGTCGACATTGTCAGGCGGCAGCTGCCCTTGATCCCTTCGGCGCAGATTCTTGCGGAGCCTGAGCCCCGGAATACCGCCCCTTGCATAGCGTACGCATCCTGGAAAATAGCGCAGAAGCATCCCGAGGCCAATATCGTGGTCACTCCGGCCGATGCGCTGGTACTTCGTACGGAGGCCTTCACCAAGGTGATTCAGAAGGCCCTCGACTATACCGAGTCGTCCGATTCCATAGTCACCGTAGGCATTACTCCGACCAGGCCCGAGACCGGTTATGGCTATATCCATTCCCCGAAAGCCGTCCAGGGGAGTGTGGCCACAGTTTCCGAGTTCAGGGAAAAGCCCAATCTTGAGACTGCCCGGGCCTATCTTGCCGACGGTCACTATTTCTGGAACGCCGGAATATTCGTCTGGAACGTAAAGACCATAGTGAATTCGCTTAGGACCAACGCCCCTCAGATTGCCGGAGTAATGGACCGGCTTGCGCCTGCCTTCTACAGCGAGGCCGAGCCTGAGGCCCTCAGAAGGCTGTTTCCGCAATGCGAAAAAATTTCCATCGACTATGCTGTGATGGAAAAGTCGCCCAATATATACGTCATAGCTGAAGACCTTGCCTGGAGCGACCTCGGCAGCTGGGGCTCAGTAAAGGCCCATCTCCCCGCAGATGCCAATGGAAACTCGGTTGTAGGAGGCGACGTGAGGCTCTTTAACTGCCACGGCTGCATAGTCCACAGCGCCGAAGCACGGACCGTTGTGCTCGAAGGTCTTGAAAGCTGCATTGTTTCAGCCTCCGGAGGCCATCTCCTCGTCTGTCACCTCTCCGAGGAGCAGCACATCAAAGAATACTCCGCGTAGGTTTCGCAATTAAAGAACGATCAGCGGCGAAGGAATTGCTCGCTGAAGTACGCGCAGATGGATCCTGCCATCAGGGATGCCGAGTTCCCGGAGGGTGTCGGCAGCGTGGTCAAAGGCAAGCTGCGGGGTGTTGTTGTTGCCGCTGAGGTGGCAGAGGAACAGATTCTTCAGGCCGGGATGCATAAAACGCCTTATCGCCTCGCAGCAGGCGTCGTTGGAAAGGTGTCCGGCCCCCTGGCAGATTCTCATTTTGAGATAGTGCGGATAGTCCCCGCCCAGGAGCATATCCATATCATAGTTGGACTCTATGACTACGCTGTCGGCCTCACGGGCCAGCTCAATGGCCTCGTCGGTGACGTGTCCAAGATCAGTCATAAGCACGAAAAGCCGGCCTTCCAGACGTATGGCATAACCGACTGTCTCGGTGGCATCGTGAGGCACAATAAAGTACCTTGCCTCGATTCCGGGCGCCACGTGGTTCCACCCCGGGGTGAGCACTTTCCGACAGGGATTGATGTCGAAACGTGTGAAGGAATGGCGGGAGAGAGCCCCGTGCAAGGTTTCAGTCGCCCAGACAGGCTTCTTGACCCGCTTGCAAAAAGAACCCAGATTACGTATGTGGTCCCCGTGGTCGTGAGTTACGAGGATACTTTGGAAACAGTTGAAATCCAACCCATTGGCTTCGAGGATTTTCTTTACGCTGCGAATCCCGACTCCGGCGTCAATCATCACTCCGCCCTCATCCCCAAGAAGAAGACTGCAGTTGCCGCAGCTGCCGGACGAAAAACTCAGAAAACGTATCATTGCTTCTCCTCCGTGCAGTAGCGGGATATAACCGAATAGGCGTCGCTGATTCCAAGTTCTCCGGCCCTGGACAGGTCTATGCAGCCTTTCTCCTTGTCTTTCAGATAGATAAGCACCAGCCCCCGGTTGAAATAGGCGTCTCCCATATATGGATACAGGCTCAGTGCCTTGTCGTATGCGGCTATGGCTTCCACCAGTTTCGACGAGAGGCAATAGAGATTGCCGAGGTTGAACTGGATATAAGGCATTCCGGGCTGGATGCGGGCGGCCTCTTCCATATCTGCGAGGGCCTCGCCATAGTCGTACTGGCTGCTGACACGGTCTCGTACTCGGGAGCGGGTGGTGCCTTTGTCGTCCATCGAGAGTGTCTGGACATTGGACTCGATCGATGCGATGAAATCAATCATCTCTGCCCTCAGTACTCCACGGTTCATCCTGTAAAAAGCCCGGTACAGTTCAGCGTAGCGCTCATCTCCTCCCTCGACGGCCTTGTCGTAATGGGCAAGGGCGCTGCTGTACTGCTTCTGCTCAAGCTCATATAAGGCAAGCAGGAATTCCCGCCGAGGCCCTTCCGGCATAGAAGCATAGAGGACCTCGTCGGCAGCCTCCGGTCTACCCTGTCGCTCCGTATCGTTAGTGATCGCTACAGGAAGCGGAAGCGCATCCATAAAGCGGCTCAGCAGGGGATTTTCATAACGCCGAACAAGGGCGAGATTTTCGCTTCTCTCCTTGGTCAGCACAAACTTGTAGAGTGGTTTGAGCTGTATATCCACATCCCTGTGCTGAAGCATTTCGTCATCGAAATCTTTCTTTGCGAAATCGGCGTCCAGGGCAAGCAGGGCGTTGTATTTCTTGGTCGTATCGGCAAAATCAGCACCGGAAGTTGCCTGATATTCAGCTACCTTCCGCTGGGCGGTCTTGTAGTCCTCTTTCGAGGCGCGTTTCATCCCCAACTGGAGTTCTACCCAGGAGCGGTTCATATAGGCCTTGGCAAAGTCTGGATAGAGCTCGATGGCCTTGTTGTAGTCCGCCAGGGCGTCGTCCCATCTGCCCATATTCACGAAAAATCCCGCCCTGTTGAAATAGGCCAGGACATTCCGGGGATTGATGTTTATCACCCTGTCCATATCCGCCAGCGCGGCGTCGTAGTCCTCGGCCTGGGCATAGAGAAGACTGCGGTTGTAGAGCGAGAGCGCGTTTCCCGGCTCATATTCAAGTACTTTGTTCAGATCCTTGAGGGCATTCCCAAGTTCGGAGCGTTCACTGAAAAGTATCGCCCTGTTGAAATAGGCCAGAGTATTGGTGCTGTCCAGCTCAATGGCCTTGTCCATATCCACCAAAGCCTTGTCCAACTCTCCCCGTGCGGCAAACAGGCGGCCCCGGCGGATATAGCCCTCGGGCTCGAAACGGTCCAGTTTTATTGCCTTGTTATAGTCCTTGAGAGCAGACAGGGTATCTCCGAGGAAGAGATAGGAGGCACCCCGGTTGAGGTAGGCCGACGGGTCTTTGGATTCCTGACGGATATAGCGGTCGAAATCCTTCACCGCCGGCTCGAAACGCTGGCTCAGAAAGTAAGTGACACCGCGGGTGAAATACAGCCCCGGAGCTCCGGGACGAAGTGAAATGGCTTTTTCAAGGTCCTGCAGGGCACTTTCGTAATCTCCTGAGCGGCTCTCGGTAATGGCCCTGTAATGGTAGCCTGAGGTGAAGACAGGGTTGAGGCGGACAGCGGTATTGAAGTCGGAGCGTGCCCCGCGGATGTCCCCGAGATTATATTTTGCGATTCCACGGTAGAAGAAGGTCATATGGTCGGTGGAATCCAGCCTTGCAAGGATGTTGAACTGGGCGAGAGCTTCGGCTAGCTTTCCTTCGGCGAGGGCGCTTCGGCCTCGGAAGGAAAACACGTCCTTGTCATACTGCGCCCGGGCGGAAAGCGGGAGCAGCAGGCACAGGACGAGAATGAGATGTCGCCAAAAATGCATATCTTTGCAAAGATAATCATAATTTGTGCCTTGTCTATTTATGAGCCGTTATTTTTTGCTTCTCGCACTCTCTCTCGCGCTTGTTTCCACAGGCGCTGCGGCTCAGCGCAGATATGTCATTTCTCCGAAGAATGCAGAGTATGTCCTGAATGAGGCGGACTTGCGTTATTCCGTATCTTTCCTCACCGATTCGCTGGCGCGGGGACGCGGCACGGGGACCGTCGGCTCGCAGAAGGTCAAGGGCTGGATAGCGTCAACTTTCCGCTCTTGCGGCCTTCAGAAAGCAAGTGACAGCTGGTATTATGGTTTCAGGACGCCTTCCGGGCGCGTAGGACACAATGTCATTGCCTGCCATCCGGGAAGTACAGGCCGCTGGGTGGTGGTAATGGCCCATTTCGACCATCTGGGAATGCTGAACGGAGCTATGTATCCGGGGGCAGACGCCAATGCTTCCGGAGTAGCGGCAATGCTTTCGCTTGCAAAAATGCTCAAGAGGATGAACGAGGTCGGAAGGGATTTCGGCAGGGGAGTGCTTTTCGTCGCGCTGGATGCCAAGGAGCAGGCAATGTCCGGCGCGGGGGCTCTTTGGAAACTGCTTGATTACGGGATGCTTAAAAACCCCGTGGACGGCTCTGCCATCACCGCAGGGGATATTTCCTTGGTGATAAATATCGATCAGGTCGGCGGAACGCTGTCTCCCCTTCATAAAGGCCGGCCGGATTATCTGATGATGCTCTCCGACCCTTCCGACGGGGTACGCAATGCTCTTCTCAATGCCAATAAGAGTTCGGGTCTCGGCCTTGACATTGCTTTCGACTACTACGGGAGCAAGGATTTCACTGAAATTTTCTACCGCAGGATAAGTGAGCAGAGAGTCTTTCTTGAGCACGGCGTTCCTGCAGTTATGTTCACATCCGGCATTACTTTCAACAACAACAAGACCTCTGATTCGGCCGAGACTCTTGACTATACCATCCTCCGCCGTCGCATAATACTTATGTTCAATTATCTCGTAAAGCAATTGTAGCGGTGCGGTAATTGTAATAAAAATGGGTATATTTGTGAAAAATCAGTTTTTGATGAAAAAGTTTATCCTTTCGTCCGTCGCCCTTCTTTGCGGAATAATGCTTTTTGCGCAGGGGAAGGTGTCCACGAGAAAATACATCCTTTCAGATTTTACCGACAAGATTACCAAGGTGGTACTGCCTGGTAACGGCATAATGGAAAGTGCCTTGCGTCAAGAAGTTACAGACCGCTGGGCTGCGTCTCCCTTCGAATTCTGTACTCTCGAAGAGTTTGAAAAGCTTAAGACCTCTGCCGATTATTATTTCCTGATTCCGGCGGAGGGAAAGTTCAAGGGCGAAGAGTCTCCGGGCATAGTTTTCCTGACTTTGGTCAAAGGAGGGGCGGAGCAAGAGGGCATAGACCCTATGACGGAGATTATTTCCTTGCCCCTGAGCTCTGCCGGCGCAGGCAGCGGAAGGATGCTGGTCTATCTTTCCTCCCTTGTTGAAGCTGTCCAGTCCTATGCTCTCGCGGCTATGCAGTCTGAAAAGACCGCCTATCTCGGTTACGCTTTTTTCAATGACAATTATAGCCGCAAGGGACATTTCAAGCGCATATATATGCCCCAGGGTGATCTTTCCACCAAGGTGAGCGAGAAGGATAAGGAGAAGTACATAGATGAGGATGATTTCATTCTCTGTGATGAGGATGAGGCGGACGAGATCTTCGACAAGGGCACTTTCGGCACCCTCGTCAGTTTTGTCGTGGCGCCGGAAAACCCCACGGAAGGCTCCTACAGCTATCAGATGCTGATTGAATCCGACACTCACGTCATCTATTACATACGCAAGCACAAGATTACGGACAAGTCCCCTGCAGGCTTCTCCGTAGATGACCTTAAACGCCTTTCTCGGAGAAGATGAGATGCTCTCAAACCAGCCAAGGGCTTCGATATGCCCTGAAGGAAGGCGGAAAAGCTGTCGCCTGGTGTTCGTTGAGCATACGTTGCGGTACGCGTGACGAGGATGGATTTCCCGAAGGTACGGCCCATTTTGTGGAGCATACCCTTTTCCGGGGGACACGGCGCAAGAGTGCCGGGGTGATCTCAAGCTATCTGGACCGTCTTGGGGGTGAACTGAATGCCTATACGACCAAAGAGGAGATAGTCCTCCACGCCACTGTGCTCGCCTCGGACCTCTGGAAAGCTGTCGGCTTGTTGTTTGAGCTTGCCACCGAAGCTACATTCCCGCCAGGGGAAATCGAGACCGAGAGGGGAGTGATACTGGATGAAATAATCTCATACAAGGACAATCCATACGAGGATGTCTACGACCGTTTCGAGGGTATGCTCTTCGATGGCCATCCTCTTGGAAGGCCCATCCTGGGAACCGTACGCTCTGTGAGGAAAATCACTCCCCAGATGCTGCGTGACTTTGTAAGAGAGTTTTTCGTGCCAGGCAGGATGGCACTGAGCATCGTTGCCCCTTTTGATGAGAAGTCTTTGGAAGTCAGGCTTCTGAAATATGTGGACAAGGTCTTCGGCAAGGCTGGGGAAGCGGCTCCGGAAAGACTCTGTCTGCCTGTCCCGGAAAGGCCGGTCTTCGACAAGACTGTGGAAAAAAGGCATCACGAAGTGAATGCCGTACTCGGCAGTTTTGCACCCTCACTCTATGAGGAGAAAGAGCGAATAACGGCTGCCCTGCTTTGCAATCTTCTCGGCGGCCCCGCTTCCAATTCTCTTTTGAACCGCAATATACGCGAAAAGCACGGTTGGGTTTACAGCATCGAATGCTCGTACACTCAATACGCCGATACAGGCATCGTTGCAATCAGTTTCGGCTGCGACCGGCCAAATCTTGAGTCCTGCCTCGGGGCCATAGACAAAGTCCTTGCTGAACTGAGGGAGCGTCCGCTTTCTCCATCCAGGCTTAAGGCGGCGAAGAAGCAGGCTATCGGGCAGCTGGCCATTTCCAGCGAATCCGGCGAGGCCCAGTGCCTGTCAATGGGTAAAAGCCTGCTCTCGTGGGGAAAGGTTCCTGCGGAAGGTGAGATGCGGAAGGCAATCGATGCTGTTACGGCGGAGGAGTTGCAGATTATGGCCGGGAGATTGTTTTCTCCGGAGAAGATTTCACGTTTGATATATCTCTGATATGGAAGTATATAGCGATGAACTGAGACGAATCGCCTGGGGAACGGATGCCGGAGAGTACAGGCTTGTCCCCCGGAAAGTAATACGCGTCTTCAATGAAGCGGAGGTTTCACAGGTCCTGTCCGAAGCCCTTAAAAATGGGGAAGCCGTGACTTTCAGGGCGGCCGGGACGGCTCTTTCCGGGCAGTCCGTCTCAGACAGCATCCTTCTTGTCGCTTCTTCCGGATGGGACAGGATGCAGTATGATGAGGACGGTACGGTAAGCCTTCAGCCTGGGATCATCGGGGCGGAAGTGAACCGCCGTCTGGCAGCATTCGGGCGGAAATTCGGTCCTGATCCGGCCTCTATCGGCAGTTGTATGGTCGGAGGAATCGTCGCGAACAATGCCTCCGGAATGTGCTGCGGCACCCACGCGAATTCGGACAGGCTCCTCAGGAGCGTCCGTATGGTACTTGCCGACGGGACCGTGCTGGATACCGGGGACGAGGCCTCCCGCGAGACTTTCCGGAAGAGTCACCCCTCTTTCCTTCAGGAACTTACGGCTTTGAAGGAACGGGTTCTTTCAGACCAGGCTCTTTCGGAGCGTATCCGTAAGAAATATTCCATCAAGAATGTCACTGGCCTGAACCTTCGCCCGCTTGTCGCCTGCGACGACGTTTTTGATATGATGGCCCATCTTCTGGTGGGCTCGGAAGGGACGCTTGCCTTTATCTCGGAAGTAAGGATGGACACACTTCCAATCACTCCGTACAAGGCCAGCGCGATGATTTATTTCCCGGATATAGTGAGCGCGGCAAAGGGAGTAGTGGCCCTGAGACACTGCAAAGTCTCGGCGGCGGAACTTTTGGACAAGCGTTCCCTGCTCTCTGTAGGCGACCCTCATCTCGAGGCGGACGTGCCATCGTTGACCGCTGTCCTGACAGAAAGCCAGGCTGACTCTCCGGAGGCTCTTGAGGCGCAGACGGATGAGATAAAAAAGGCTCTGGAGCCCTTTGGGGTTGAGGTTGAATTCAGTTCCGACCCGGAGGAAACGGGGAAGTACTGGGCCATAAGGGCCGGCATTTTCCCCACGGTGGGCGGACTTCGCAAGGAAGGCACGACCTGTCTTATCGAAGACATCGCCTTCCCCGTGGATAGGCTCCCGGAAGCGACGGCAGAGCTTTCGGAGCTTCTTGACCGTCACGGCTACGAGGACTCCTGTATCTATGGACACGCCCTCGAAGGAAACTTCCATTTCATTATAAATCAGTCATTTGACTCCGCCGGGGAGATTGCGCGCTACGACAGGATGATACGCGATGTAGTGGACCTGGTGGTGGACAAGTACGACGGCTCGCTCAAGGCAGAACACGGCACCGGCAGGAATATGGCCGCTTTTGTTGAAAGGGAATGGGGGAGTGAGGCTTGGGCCGTTATGAAGCGCATAAAAGAGATTTTCGACCCGGAGGGAATCCTGAATCCGGGGGTGATTTTCAACGACGACCCTCTCTGTTATCTGAAGGATTTCAAGAGCCTTCCCTTGCTCGTGGCCGGCAATCCGGATGCGGCGGAGGCATACGGACGCATAAACAAGTGCATAGAATGCGGCTTCTGCGAGCATAACTGCGCTTCCTGCGGATTCACTCTTTCTTCCCGCACCCGTATAGTTATAATGAGGGAAATCGCCAGACGAAAGGCTGCCGGAGAGCCTTACGAGGAGCTGGAAAAGGCTTTCCGCTATCCGGGGATGGATACTTGCGCAGGGGACGGGCTGTGTTCGATGTCCTGTCCGATGGGCATAAATGTGGCAGATATGACTCATCAGCTCAGGCGGGAAGCCATTGGCCCGGCCGGGAAGTGGCTCGGAGAGTGGGTGGCGGAGCATTTCAGAGGGACCAAGACGGCACTCCGGGGCGTGCTTGGTCTTGCCGGGGCCGGACGCAAGGTCCTGGGTGACAAGGCGATGGGCGCAATGGGCAAGGGACTGCACGCTCTCGGTCTTCCCTTGTGGACTCCTGCGACTCCGTCCGCCTACAGGCCTTCGGTCCCGAAGCAGGAAAGCTCGGAGCTGAAAGTGGTCTATTTCCCCTCCTGCATCAACCAGACAATGGGGGCGCTCAAAGGCGACAGGCCGCTTGTCGAGGAAATGCTTTCCCTCCTGAAAAAGGCTGGATACGAAGCCATTTTCCCTCAGGGGATGGACTCGCTTTGCTGCGGGACGATATGGGAGAGCAAGGGTATGCCGGAGATTGCCGACAGGAAAGTCCGGGAGTTGGAGGAGGCCCTTTGGAAAGCATCCGGGGAGGGGCGGTATCCTGTCCTCTGCGACCAAAGCCCTTGCCTGCACCGGATGAGGGAAAAGATCGGCCGGATGCATCTCTATGAGCCTGTGGAGTTTATTTGGACCTTCCTTAAGGACCGTCTTGAATTCCATCCCCAGGAAGAGCCGGTCGCTGTCCATATCACTTGTTCGATGCGCCGAATGGGCCTCGGAAAGATGCTTGAGGACCTTGCCGGGCTTTGCAGCGCGCAGGTCATAGTCCCGGAAGGCGTGGGCTGCTGCGCCTTTGCCGGGGACAAGGGCCTGACCCATCCTGAACTAAATGCCTATGCTCTCCGCAATCTCCGCCCCGCACTTGAGGAAAAGCCTGTCGCCGAGGGCTATTCCAACAGCCGGACCTGTGAAATCGGTCTTATGACAAATGGCGGAGTTCCTTACCGTTCAATTGTATATCTTGTAAATAAAAATACTACTTCCAGATGAAACTTCGTAAACTTCTGATTGTCTTTGCTTTAAGCTTTGCCCTTCTTGGCTGCAAAAGCAGGGAGCAGCGTTTTTTCGACGAAGCTTTTGTGCCCGTCACCACTGCTGTCCCTGATGCCATCCTGGAAATCCGCTACCATTCGACTTACAACTTCGTAGGGACCCGTGTGGACGGATATACCCATCCAACGGCTTTTCTGACAAGGGAGGCTGCCGCAGCCCTCAAGGAGGTAAGCGACGAGCTGCTCGCCAAGGGATACCGTCTGAAAATCTATGACGCCTACCGCCCGCAGTGCGCGGTGGACCATTTCGTCCGTTGGGCGGCCGATATCTCGGACACACTGATGAAGCCTTATTTCTATCCGGATCTTGACAAGAGCGTGCTTTTCGATCAGGAATATATAATGGCGAAAAGCGGCCATACAAGAGGTTCTACGGTGGATTTAACCCTCTTTGATATGGCCACGGAAAAGGAAGTCGATATGGGCGGGACCTTTGACTGGTTCGGTCCTGAAAGCCATCCTGATTTCTGCGGAAATCCAGAGACAGGCGAGTATACGGGGGACTCTTCCGCCTCTCCCTCAGGCCGAAGCATAAGCGCCGAGCAGTTCGCCAACCGTATGATACTTCGCCGTGCAATGCTGAATCACGGATTCAAAGCCCTGGACTCCGAGTGGTGGCATTTTACACTCCGGGACGAGCCTTATCCTGACACTTATTTCAACTACCCCATACAGTATTGATATGTCACAAGAAAGCTTGAAGGCTCTGTATGAGCGCTTTACAGGTTATTTGCCGGATGCGGTCGAGGAACTTCCGTCTTCAGGTAGCCACCGGCGTTATTTCCGTCTCGGAAGAAGCGGCAAGACGCTGATAGGAGTCATCGGGACTTCCTTGGAGGAAAACCGGGCCTTCATTACCATATCCCGCCATTTCCGCCGCAAGGGTCTGAATGTTCCGATGGTCCTTTGCGAAAGCGAGGACGGGTATTCCTATCTTCAGGAGGACCTCGGGAATGATATCCTTTTCGATATGGTTTCGAAGGGGAGGGAGAGCGGATACTATTCCGAAGACGAGAAGGCTCTTCTGAAGCGTACCGTCGCTGAACTGCCTCGTATCCAGTTTCTTGGCGGAGACGGTCTGGACTGGAGCGTATGCTTTCCCCAGGAGGCTTTCGACGCCCGTATGGTGGACTTTGACCTGAACTATTTCAAGTACTGCTTCCTTAAGGCTACCGGGCTGGAATTCAATGAGGTACAGCTTCAGGACGACTTCGAAAAGTTCAAGGCCGACCTTCTTCAGGAGGACGAAAATACCTTCCTCTACCGGGATTTCCAGGCCAGAAATGTGATGATCCGTGACGGAAAGCCCTGGTTCATTGATTATCAGGGAGGAAGACGTGGTCCCATCTACTATGACGTGGCCTCATTCATCTGGCAGGCCCGTTCCCGCTTCCCTGAAGATTTGAAGCAGGAACTTATAGACAGCTATCTCGAGTCGCTGCAGCAGTTCAGAAGCGTAGATGCGGAATCTTTCCGCTCCCGGCTTCGTCTGTTTGTGCTTTTCCGCACTCTTCAGGTACTGGGAGCCTATGGTTTCCGGGGCTATTTCGAAAAGAAGCCGCATTTTATTGCGAGCGTTCCCTATGCCCTCCAGAATCTGCGTGCCCTGCTTCAGATTCCTTTTGACCGCTATCCATACTTGAATTCCGTGCTGCAGGAACTTTCTGTGAAGCCGGAACTGAATGTCATTCAGGAAGATCACCGTCTGGAGGTCCAGGTGTACAGCTTTGCCTACAAAAAAGGCATTCCGGCAGATACCAGCGGCAACGGCGGAGGTTATGTCTTCGACTGCCGCAGCATCAACAATCCCGGCAAGTATGAGTACTACCGCCAGTTCAACGGGACCGATCCGGAGGTTATCAAATTCCTGGAGGATGACGGTGAGATAAATCGTTTCCTGGAGAGTGTCTATGCCCTTGTGGACGCCCACGTGGAGCGCTTTATCGAGCGTAAATTCACTCACCTGCAGGTCAGTTTCGGCTGTACCGGAGGCCAGCACCGTTCGGTTTACTGCGCAGAGCATCTTGCCCGCCATCTCGCCGACAAGTTCAATATCAAGCTGAAACTGACGCACCGGGAAATGAATATTGAAAAGATGCTATGAAAGCTATGGTTTTCGCTGCGGGACTTGGTACCCGGCTCCGTCCGATCACAGACTCCCTGCCGAAGGCGCTTGTCCCGGTCTGTGGCGAGCCCCTGCTCTCGCACGTGCTGAAAAAGCTCAAGGCCTCCGGCTATACGCAGGTCGTAGTCAATGTCCATCATTTTGCGGACAAAATACGGAAGTATCTGTCGGATAATGATTTCGGCCTTGATATGAAGATTTCCGACGAGTCCTCCGAACTGCTCGAAACCGGCGGCGGGATTGCATACGCCCGGGAACTGCTCCTTCCTTCCGAGGAGCCTTTCCTGGTCCATAATGTGGACATCCTTTCCAACCTCGATATCCCTTGGTTCCGCACTTGTATGCGCCCGGATGCTCTGGCTACCCTGCTTGTCAGTGAGCGGCAGACTCAGCGATACCTGCTTTTCCGCCCGGAGGATATGCGTCTGGTCGGATGGACAAATATCTCGACGGGGGAGGTGAAGAGTCCTTACAAGGATTTGGACCCCTCGGCTTGCCTTCGTTTTGCTTTTTCCGGGATTCACAATATTTCTCCGTCTATTTTCGGAGTTTTCGACGAAATGGGGCTTTCCGGCCGCTTCCCGATTATGGATTTTTACCTCTCTGTCTGCGAGCGTTATCCAATTTACGGGGTCGCCGTCCCGGAGCTGAAAATTGTGGATGTCGGAAAACTCGACAGTCTGGCCCAGGCGGAGGAGTTTGTCACTATGCTTCCGGGCTGGACAGGTTAAACGGCAAGTCGGTATGATGGAGTTCAGCGTAGGATTCTTCAAGCTTCTGTATTTGATAAGTTTGGTCTTTGTCATAGCCTTGACCATATCTTATTTCAATCAGGTGTTCCATATGGTCACGAGTATTTTCCTCAGGAAAAAAACGTGGCCTGACGCTGGAAGGCAGCACTCTTACGCCTGTATCATTGCCGCCCACAATGAGGAGGCCGTAATTGGCGACCTGATTGACAGTATACTGCGCCAGGACTATCCGCAGGAACTGCTGCATATATTCGTCGTGGCAGACAACTGCTCCGACCGGACAGCGGAGATAGCAAGGAGCAGGGGAGTCCACGTCCTTGTGCGTGACAATCCTCTCGAGAGAGGAAAGAGTTATGCCCTGGACTATGCTTTCAAGACGATTCTTTCAATGAATCCAGCACTTGGGGCTGAGGGCTATTTCATTTTCGATGCGGACAATTACCTTACTCCGGACTATATCGCCCAGATGAACAAGGCCTTCGACAGTGGGGAGGAAATAGTGGCCGGATACCGCGATTCCAAGAATTTTTCGGTCAACTGGGTGTCCGGAGTCAACAGCTATATGTTCCTGAGGGAGTCCAGGCAGATTCACTTCAGCCGCTCCGCGCTTGGCATAGGAACTTTCGTCTCAGGAACAGGTTTCCTCATTGCCGAACACTTTATACGGGAGGCCGGAGGCTGGCCATATCGTACTCTGACTGAGGACATTGAACTCTCTACTGACTATACAATCCGGGGAGGGAAAGTAGCCTACTGTGCGGATGCTGTCTTCTATGATGAGCAGCCTTGCTCTCTCAGGGACTCTTTCCGTCAGCGTCTTCGCTGGTGCAAGGGAATCCATCAGATTTTTGCGCGTCGGGGAATGGATATGATCATCAGTTTCCTCCGCCGTCCAAGTCTCACCAAATGGGGAATTCTGGTCCATATTATCCCGCTTCCCGCCATCGCCTTCCTCTGGTTCATCATTTCTCCCTTGATTGGTGCCGTATATGCTGCGATCTGTTCTGTCCCGATGGATGTCTATACCTCAGAGTGCCTCAATATCGGGGTGGGCAGCTTCGTATATCCTTATGCGGCGGGCCTGATTGATGGATTCATACTGATGCTCCAATGCTATGGGCGGCTCAATGCAGACAGGTGGAAGAAATGGTGGTATATGTTCCTTTTCCCCTTGGGAATGTATCTTTTCGTCCCGACCACCATCGCAGCCCTCTTCCTCCGTGTGGAATGGAAGCCTATCCGCCACTACAGGTACATCGTTCCCATACTTCTCTTCGGTCTTTTTTCCCTGCCGCTCCGTGCTCAGAGTGATTCGCTGCTGCTGAAGGAGGCCGTGCTCGTCTCGAGCAGGAATGAGTCCATACTTGTCCCCTCTGACGTTAATTCACTGCAGATCGATGCGTCCGGGCTGAAGAAAATGCCCGCAATTCTTGGCAGTACGGATCCGCTGCGGCTGACCCGTTTCCTGCCTTCTATGCAGGCCTCGACCGAAATAGATGCCGGCATTCATATCCAGGGGAATGACCATAACCACAACCTGGTCTCTTCCGGAGGAGTCCCCATCTATGGAGCAAGCCACCTCTTCGGCCTTTTTTCCACCTTCAATCCTTCCCATTTCTCCGGGATGGACTATGCTACCTCCGTGCCGGAGGCCAACCGCCTTGGGGGCAAGCTGGACATTCTGCTTCCTGAAGCTCCGGAGAGGAAATTCAGCGGAGAGTTCTCCCTCGGCTTGCTTTCCGCGGCCGGCAGTGTCTGCCTTCCGGCTTTCGGGAATGGCTCGGTGAGGGCGTCGGTACGCCGCTCATTCGTCAATTTGCTGTATGGCAGCTTCTTACGCTTCGAATCTTCTTCTCTCAAATATGGTTTTACGGATGCGAATATCACAGGAATCTGGCAGTTGTCTGGAAAAGACCGCCTGTGGACGGACATCTATTTCGGGAATGACGCTGTCGGAGTGAAGTCCGGGAACGGAGTCATAGGAGTGGACCTTCCGTGGTACAACGCGATGGCCGCGGTGCATCATCAAAGGGATATTTCTCCTTCTCTGAGTTTCCATCAGAAGCTTTATGCCACCCGTTTCGCCCTTTCTCCCACTATTTCCTATGCTTCCGTCAGAATCCGTCTGCCATCTGATCTGAGCAGTGCCGGTTATGATATGTTCTGGAGAATCTCCGATTTTCAGGCCGGAGCTTCCTTTATCTACCATATAGCTACACCCCAGCAACTGAATCTCGAAGGCAGCTATTTCGGCAAGGTGGACAATCCTGCGCCCCAGCACGGGCAGGAGACCTTTTTGTTCGCCCGTTATTCCCGGCGTTTCGACCATCTTGACCTGGACGGAAGCCTGAAAGGGACTCTATGGCACGGGCCTGACGGGAAATGGAAGCCGGAGGCTGGAGGAGAGCTTTCTCTGGGCTGGAATTTCGGCAGGGCCGGAAGAGTGCAGTTGCGGGGAGATGTCTGCTGTCAGCATCTTATCCAGTGCGGCTTTACGGGGATAGGGCTTCCTTTCGAGTTCTGGATGCTGCCAGGGCTGGTCTGCGGCCCGCAGGGCAGCGTCGGGGCCTCGCTTCAGCACCGTGTCTCCTTCCTGAATGACTCATTTACTCTGACCTCGGAGCTTTATTACAAGAAACTTACAAATCAGGTGGAGTACCTTGGCGGCATAATGGATTTGATCAGCCGCCCTTATTCTCTGAAAGAGAGCCTGAGCAGCGGTGACGGGCGGACTTTCGGTCTTAATCTTATGCTCCACCGGACTAAAGGGCCCCTGACAGGCTGGCTCTCTTTTTCGTTGGGCCGTTCCCTGAGGACATTCGACAAGGAGGAGGGCGAGATTCCCTCGTCACACGAGAGGATTTTCGAGATAGACCTTCTGGCTGCATATAAGCTGGGGAAATGGGATTTTACCCTGACTTCGCAGATAGCGGGCGGCACTCCCTATACCCCCGCCACCGACCTCTACCTTATGTCAGGATATGTTATGGTGGAGTATGGGCCTCGCAACAGCGCACGCCTCCCGGTATATCACCGCACTGATATCGGCGTGAATTATACTTTGTCCAAATCGCCTTTCCTGGAACACGTATTCAATTTCTCCATTTATAATTTATTTATGGCCGAGAATCCCCTGTACAAGACCCTTAAGTTTTCCCAGACAGGCTTCCGCTACGCTTTCGAGAGTCTGGGGATAATCCTGATGCCTTCGATCGGCTATACCCTCCATTTCAAGTAAGATGAAACGACTGCTTACCCATATTCTGACAATAGTTGTTCTGGCGGGCTGCCAGAGAGTCGAGCCGGCGGAGTATGAGCCGCGGCTGGTGGTTGAGGCGTGGATTTGCTCGTCCCAGAGTCCTGTGGTAATGCTGACTTCTTCTATTTCACCGGATGCGGTGCTGAGAAGCGTAGATGCCCTGGAAGAGCATATTCTGAAGCAGGCGACGGTGCGGCTGAGCGACGGCAGCAGGGAAGTGCTGCTGAAGGGAGAGACCCGGGAAGGCGCTCTTCCTCCCTATGTCTATACCAGCGATGAGATGAAAGGAGAAGAGGGGAAAACCTACAGTCTGAGTATAGAGGCCGCTGGATTCCGGAAGGCTAAGGCTACGGCGCGTATTCCTTCTGCAGTGCCTCTGAGCGGCATTTCAGCGGAAAAATATGGAGACACGGACACTACCTGGCTTCTTCGCGCCCGTTTCCTGGACCCGGAAGGTCAGCACAACTATTATAAGTTTTTCTCTTGTATCGAGGGAGTCGACAAGGACTTCAATCCCACCCGCCTGGACCTTATCGATGACGATGTCCTCTCTCCCGGAAAGGAAGCGGAGGTGCTTCTCCTTCCAGGCTCGGCCCTTTTCACAGGAAAGGAGCAACGCTCCTGCTACTATAGCTCCGACCTTGTCCACGTCCGTTTCTGCACAATGACGGAGGAAGTCGCGAATCTGTGGAGGGTTTACGACACCGAGGCTGTACGTGCCAGCCTCCCGATACTCTCTTCTGTCAGCAATCTTCCCGGCAATGTCGAAGGAGCGCTGGGCTATTTTGCCGGCTACGGCTGCTATGAACAGGATGTGGTCCCCTCTGAACTATAACTTTCAGGGGATGTCGATTTTATAAGTTTTCCCGTTTTTGTTTGTAAGGGCCTCGGAGCGCAGCCAGGGGTTGGCCTGACGCAGCAGGAAATAGCTTGTTCCGTTATTTTTCGCAAACTCGGCAAGGTTGGGGATGGGCTCCTTTACCTCTATGGTCTTTTTCGGAGCCTTGTATTTGTAGCAGTCGGCCGGGTCTATCCTGTAGCCGAAGTTTTCCGGATGTTCGAAAAAAAGTTTGGCCGCGAGAATGCGGAACATATAGCGCGAGGTCTCTTCCGGAAGCAGCAGGTCCATAGCCAAGTCCTGGCCCTGGGCCTCTATCCTTCCTGATATTCCGCCCTGTCCGGCATTGTAGCTCGCGGCTACGGTCATCCAGTCGCTGTATTTAACATAGGACTGCTTCAGGTACTTGCAGGCGGCTTCGGTGGCCTTTACAATATGAAAGCGTTCGTCAACTTCGTCGTTGACTTCCAGTCCATACCCCCGTCCCGTGGACTTCATAAACTGCCAGAGTCCGCCTGCACCGGCCGGAGAGATGGCGGTGGGGTTGAGGTTGCTCTCTATGGCCATAAGGTATTTCAGGTCTTCCGGGACTCCGTTTTTCTTGAGTATGGGCACGACTTGCGAAAAGATGCGTTCGGCACGCTTGAGCATAAGGGTGGAGAGGGTATGGCTGTAGGTGAAGGCGATAAGTTCCCTGTCCATCCTCTCATATAGGTCCGGCCGGTCGAAGCGGTAGGTCGTCCCTGCAAATGTAATGCTTTCAGGCACTTTGGGAGGCTGTCCCTGGGTGGCTCCGGGTTCATACAGTATCTGGGCCCGTGACGGGATTGCAAGCAGCAGCGCGGCCGCTAAGAGGTAAAGAGATTTTTTCGATAACATAAGCACTATTGGCTGATTGCGCAGTAGTCCCGATAGACATCCCGCACGACGTCGTCCCAGTTCAGATAAAGCTCTTTCTTCGCGGCGGAGGCGATGCGATGGTAGCCTTCCGGGTCGGAGAGGATGTCCAGGATCATCCGGGCATAATTGTATTCTCCCGGGGCTGAGACATAGGCGTTGACTCCGGCTGTTACGCTCGCCGCCGTTCTGGCACCTTCAAGGAAGAGGGTAGGCGTTCCCTGGCAGGCCGCTTCAATCTGTACGAGGGAATTGGCGTCATACAGGGAAGGGAAAAGGAAGAGTTTTGCCCTGGAATACAGTTTCTCAAGCATCTGACGTTCTGTAACCAGTCCGCACATCACCACTTCGTCCTGCAGGCCGAGTTCTTTGACCAGAGCCGCCAGCTTCTTCTCGTCCTGCCCCTTGCCCACAAACAGCATACGGAAGTTCTTCAGCCCCATTTCCTTAGCCTTGGCCAGAGAACGGACGGTAAAGTCGATGTTCTTGATAAAATTGATTCGTCCCACAAAGAGAAAGACTGTGGCGTCTGCAGGTATGCCGAACGCCTCGTTGACAGCGCGGGCGGCTTCGTCCGGATTGGCTACTGGAAGATGGTCGGTGGCGTTGAGACGGACTTTGCAGGGCGCCTTAAGCCCATATTCCGACTCATAGAGTTCCTTGATACCGGCGTTCACGGCCCAGCATTCGTCACAGGCGTTGAATACCCGCATAATTCCGTCCATAGCCATATCCAAGGCCGGTTTGAATTTCAATGGTTTCTCAAAATCCTGCTTGTACTGGGAATGCAGTGTAGCAATTATAGGAAGTTTGTGAAGTTTTGCGTACAGCACTCCTGTCATCCCCACTGAAAAAGGAGAGTGGATATGGACAAGGTCAATCCCGCTTCGAAGGAGTTTCATTTCGAATACCGGGTCCAGGGCCGGCGTCGGGACGTCGTAGTCAAAATGGATTACGGGCAGGGAGTTGCAACGAATTATCTTATACGGCATTGCGGCGTCTTCCTCCTTGGAATAACCCTTCGTCTCCGGGCAGAAGACCACCACGTCACAATACTTTGTCAGGCGGCGGGCGTAATTGTCCACCACCTTGATGACACCGTCCACCATTGGATACCAGGTGTCTATGAAAAGTCCTACTTTCTTCATTAGTCTCTTCTTGAATCGAGAATAAAGATAAGAATTTTTTTGAGATATTATGACCAAATGGGGCTTCTATTTGGTGTTGTTGACAGGGTAGGGACACCCTCGGCACCGCCGCCTCGCAAAAAGGGGGCTCGGCGTTACAGACAGGGCGCTGCGGGAGGCTCTGGGCAAAGGCCTTCCTCGCGCCCGCCTGTTGCCGGTGCCTTCATGCCTACAGGCTGCATCCCCGATATGTCCGCCAGTAATGTCCGTAAAATGTAACAGGCTTATAGTGAGCAATTTACGTAAAGTAACGTAGCGCATATTACGCATGTTGCTTTGCGTAATGTGTTATATGTCAACAAGTTACATTTTACGCTTCGTGACGCTTCCTGGCGCAGAGGGGCCGACCGCGAGCCCTTCCGGCAAGCTCGCGGAGGTTCCCTCAGGCATGTCCATGCCCAGAAACGACCTCCTGTTTAACAATGCCATCTTCCTGTTACCCTATACCGGCGCTGGGAGCGGGCTTAAACGAGCCATGGACACGGGTATCGAGGTGCAGTTCTCTGACAATGAGAAAACCAAAGAGTTCGTAGTCACTATTCCGCGCAAAGAACACCATGTAAATGCACTAACCTCTGGAGAAACGCACCAACCTCATGGCGATAATGCACCAACCTCCACAAAGGTGCACCGAGTGTCCAAAAAGCAACAGGATATCCTTAATTTCTGCTCTATACCGCGCACTGCACAAGAAATCATGGATAGGCTTGGCATTCAGAATCAATCTCGAAGCAGGAAACGATATATCCAAACTTTGATTGATGCGGGGCAATTGGAGCGTACTATTCCCGAGAATCCGAACGACCCCAACCAGAAATATCGGCGAGTAAGGAAATAAAAATCAAAAGGTCACGCGAGCTGCGTGGCCTTGTTTTTTGGTGTCGCGGTGATGCGGACTTTGAGCCCGTAGATATCTGAAAATGAAGGCCGACGCACATCCCTCACTCACCGTCGGGATTTGTCCGGCCTGCGGCCGTCCACATCCCTGCCCGCCTGTGGCGGGCTTTGCAAACCGGCATCAAAAAAGCGCAATCGAGCAGGCTCGTTGCGCTTTTTTGCTACCGCTTTGCGGTGAGTGAGGGATTCGAACCCCCGGTACGCTCACACGTACACCTGTTTTCGAGGCAGGCTCCTTCAACCACTCGGACAACTCACCTGAGGTTTTGGGATTGCAAAGATACTAATAATTTTCTTATATGCAATCGTTTTAGAAGTTGAGGGCGAGGCCGATTCCGTTTCGGGTGGGACCGAAACTTAGGCTGGCTTCCGGGGCGGGGTTGTGGATAGCGTTGTATTCATCGACTATATTGCTCAGCCTCTTGCAGTTTACGATGGTGATAGGAATGCCGGCCGCTGCGGTGCCGGCGCCGACGGTTAAGATAATAAGTCCGGCGGCGATGTGTGGACTAACTTCGTGGGAAACATTGTCTGACGTTTCCTGCGCTGCAGCGTTGCTGTCACCACCTACTGCTCCTGTAACAACGGCTGCGGTGCCTGCTCCGATGACAATGCCCAACATACCGGCAACGGCGGCACCCATAAAATAGCCGAGACCGACGACTGCTACGGCAGATCCGCCGGCAATCATTGAAATACCAGCGGCGCGCCAGCCTTTGGCCTTGTTCCAGTCAGCGTTGTAGTCAATGCCCCCGATGTCGGAAAGCAGAATCTGCCGTTCCTCGCGGCTGAGCCGGACCTTGTCCATCTTCATTCCTCCGCCGGCTCTTTTCAGCACTCCGATGGTTTCAGTAGAAATCACCGTGGTGTCAGCTATCTGCGCGTGCGCGCCGCAAGCCAGGAACATCAATATTATGGAAACTATCAATTTTTTCATAACTCCTCTTATTTTCTGCAAAATAACACTTATTTTTGCAATAATCCAAAGGAAGTGAATATGAATGAGACCTGGAGATTCATTAAGTTCGTGCTGTTTTCTGCGAGCGCTGGGCTGATAGAGATAGGCAGTTTTGCCTTGCTGAACGAGGTTATGGACTGGCCATACTGGCCATCCTACCTTATCGCTCTGGTGCTCAGCGTCCTTTGGAACTTTACCCTGAACAGGAAATTCACCTTTCGCAGCGCTGCGAATGTGCCTAAGGCAATGCTTCTGGTGGCGGCCTATTACGCCGTTTTCACCCCGGCGACGACCTTGCTCGGAAGCTACCTTGCCGACACTCTCGGATGGAATGAGTATCTTGTGACGGGGATCAATATGCTTCTGAACGTGACCACGGAGTTCCTTTACCAGAAATATGTGGTTTACCGGAAGCAGATAGACAATGCAATTTAACCTTATTATCTGACCTATGAAAAAAGTTTTTTTACTCTTGACGGCGGCACTATGGGCGCTGACCGCCTGCTCTTCCGGAAGCAGTGGGGGTGGGAACATTTTCTCCAAGGTGAAGGTGGAGCTCACGACCGGGAAAGCTGGCGGGATAAGTGACAACGGAGCAACGCTTCACGCCTCGGTGGACATCACTGAAGCGAGTTCCAAGATTGCGAACGCGTGGTTCCTGACCGGGACGGATTCCGAGAAGGTGACTTCCAAGGGGAGCAAATCTGATGCGGGAAAGATCGACCTTGAAGAAGGTGCATTTTCCGGTAAGTTCAATGCCGAGGTCAAGGGCTTGAAAGCCGGGACCCAGTATTATTATGCGGCTGTCGTACAGGTAGATGGAAAGACTTTTTTCGGAGATGTAAAATCATTCACTACTACGGGCTCCGGCGGTGAAGGCGGTGAAGGCGGTGAAGGCGGAGAAGGCGGCGGTGGCGGCGAGACTCAGCAGATCACCATCAAGACCGGCGCCTCCTCCAATATCAAGGAGAATTCCGCCTCGCTTTCAGCTACGATTACGATTCCTTCAGGAATGGACACTCCCGTCTTCGGCATTATGTTCGCCGCGGGAGAGGAACCAAGCGGAGCGAACGCTACCAAGGTTCCGGCCAGCCAGATTGACCAGCAGGGCAATTTCACCATTTCTGCGACAGGTCTGACGCCGGCGACCAAGTATTATTACAAGGCCTACTTTACGGAAGGCAGCCTGGACAAGGTGGGTTCGACGTCTGATTTTACCACGGCAAGCATTTCCATAAGCACAATGCCTGCCAGCAACATAGATATGAAGACTGCCACCATCAATGGCAAGCTCACCACTCTTGCAAGTGTGAGCAGTCTGAGTCCCGAAGTATGGTTCCTCTGGGGCAAGGGACTTGTCACTCTTGACGATCTTAAGTCCGGCGGTACCAAGGCTGCTTCCACCATCGGACAGGACGGCTCCTTCCACGCCGACCTCAGCGGTCTGACGGGGGGATATACCTATCATTATGTGGCCGTTACCAAGATTCACGGCAAGGAATATTATGGCTCGGTCACCAGTTTCAAGACCATTGGACCGGAGGTCACCCTCACCATATCTGATCCAAGTGTATACGGCGCGGACTTTGCCACCGGTATTTCGGCTTCCTATACTGTGGTCCGTGCAGGCGAGGGCTCGCTGAAGTGCGGAATGCTTTATTGCTCCCACTCCTTCAATCCCGGGCAGGGAATTCCTGCCGATGCGGTCGTGACGGATCCCGCCACTGTCTCCGGAGCATTATTCTCCAAGGATTTCCATAACCTCCCTGTCGCTGCGCCTTGCTATTATGCAGCCTATGCTTACTATAGCGATGACCTGATGTTCTTCAGCCCGGTCAAGTCGTTTACCACAAGTGAGATTTCTGTCAACGTCAATCTCAACAATACGGCTGCGAACATTACAGCGAACAGTGCGGAAGTGACAGGAATTGTTTCGGCCAATGTGGATCCGCCATCCACCATCGGCACCCATTTCAGCGTGTTGTTCCTTTATAAGGAAGGTTCGATGACGGAATCTGAATTTAAATCCTGGACTATAGAAAATATGTTGACCTCATCCTCAATCAAGGTGGCACCCTATTCTTATAACATTATAAGCGGTATGTCCACCGGTGGAAGCTGGACAGCTCAGATAAAGACAAATTTCCCCCTTAAATTGTCTGCCAATACTTTCTATACGGTCGGTGCCGTGGCGATATATCAAAAGACAACGAAAGACCCTGTTCAGTATCAGTATTTCTTCAGCAACCGGATGACTTTCACCACAACGAATTAGTCGCTGATTATCAGCCGAGTAGCTCAACTCCTATTCCGGGAGCCTCTCCAAGCGAGAGGTTCCCGTTTTTTATCCCCACCCCTTCGAAGCGGTCGTTGGAAATCAGAAGGTTGCCGTCCAGGTCGGCGAAATCCACGGCGGGGGAGAGCTGGGCGGCGGCGGAGACGGCGCAGGAGGTCTCGGTCATACAACCGAGCATCACTCCCATCCCGAGAGCTCGGGCGAGCGTGACCATCTTGTGAGCCTCCCTGAGGCCGGTACATTTCATCAGCTTGATATTGATGCCGGAAAAAACGCCCTTCAGGGCCGCTACGTCTGAGAGCCGCTGGACGGACTCATCGGCAAAAACCGGCAGGGGACTGCGCTCGGTAAGCCAGGCGAGGTCGTCGATGCGCTCCACCGCCATAGGCTGCTCGACCATAACCACGCCGTGCTCCTTGAGCCAATAGATCATATCCAGGGCCTTGAAACGGTCCGTCCATCCCTGATTAGCGTCCACGGTGAGGGGTACGGAGGTGACGCTGCGGATGGCCTCGATAAGTTCCCTGTCGCCGTCCAGCCCGACTTTGGCCTTCAGCATACGGAACTTCCCGGCCGCCTCAAGAGTCTTTTCGCGGACCACTTCCGGCGTGTCGATGCCTATAGTGAAGGTCGTCGCGGGCGCCTTTGCCGGGTCATAGCCCCATATCTTCCACCAGGGAGCTCCGAGAAGCTTGCCCACAAGGTCGTGAAGGGCTATGTCCACGGCCGCCTTGGCTGCCGAATCGCCGGGGGACAAGCTGTCCACATAGGAAAGGATGTCTTCCAGAGAGAAAGGGTCGGAAAACTGCCCGAGGTCGACTCTGGAGAGGAAGGCCGTGACAGACTCGACGCTCTGTCCGAGATAGGGCGGCATAGAGGCTTCCCCATAGCCGGTAAAACCCTCGTATTCAATCTCGACCTGGACATCCGGAGTAGTTTTGCGGCTGTAGGAGGCCACGGTGAAAGTGTGCCGGAGTTCGAGTTCGTAGGGAAAGAAGCGCAGGTGCATCTTCCCGTCGCCTTTCTTTATGTTGAAAATATGCGGTCCTTCGCAGGCAACCGCCAGCCCGAGAGCTCCGAGGCCTGCGATTTTGAGAAAATCCCTTCGGTTACTCATTATAATAAGGATTTGAGAGAGTAGTGTTGAGGCCTTCCTGCTTGTCTATGTAGGGGAGAATTCTTGATGCAAAGAGATAGCGTCCGGCGTTGTAGGCGTCATAATCCGGTGCCGAGGGGTCCAGGGAGGCTATTTTTACAAGTCCGAGTGAGTGGATGAAACGCCCTTCGCCTATGTAAATCCCGACGTGGGACACCCTTGGCGCTGCCGTGTCCTTGCGGCCGAAAAAGAGAAGGTCCCCTGGAATTAAATCTTCCGAGCCTATGATTCTTTCGCCCTTCGGGGCTTGCTGGGAGGCGTCGCGGGGGATGATGATGTCGTGCAAGAAAAGGACGGTCCGGACAAAGCCGCTGCAGTCCATCCCCTTCGGGGACATCCCCGCCCAGATATATGGGAAGCCGTTCATTTTCAATGCGCTGGAGATGATTGAATCGGCGTCCTGCCGAAGAGTTTTACGCCATTCATCTTCTTTCTTTGCATCTTTTTTCCGGATAAATCCTTGCCTTCCGTCGGGAAAAGCGACCTTCCAGTATCCATGACTGGTCCCGGCATATTTCAGGCGGTCGCCGGCGACTGCGTCGGATATGGTCCCGGAATGACAGGACGCTTCGGAATGGACGGTGGTGAAAAGTGCGGTGACAATTACTTTTTCCGCGGCGTTCCAGGCGCTGTATTCTTCTTTTGAGAGGAGGGTGATGCCGTCCTTATGGACCCATCCGGTATAGGTGTCGGGGGTCATGACCTGAGGCCAATCGTTTTTGGGCGATATTTCCAGGATATGGACAGGAGTGCCCAGAAGGGCCTGTGAGACCATTTCGGCGTCATAGTCCGGGGTTGAGCGAAGATTGCAGACGGAGATATTGACAATGCCGAATTCCTGGGCAGCAAGTATCTGGCACAGGAGCATGGCGGCGATAAACAGCATTTTTTTCATGATACCAAAGGTATCGACTTTTTTTATTATCTGCAAGAAATGCCGCTCTTGTGGTGAATTCCACCACAAAGAATAATAAAAACAGGTATACCTTTGTAATGTCGCAAATTAGTTTATTATGAAAAAACTCGCTTTGCTTTGTCTTTGTATTACAGCGGCATTGAGTGCCGCTGCCGTTAATCCTCCGGTAGGAGTGGAGCGTGTCAGATGGTGGGATCCGGAGTATCTTACCGTCACATGGGGGGGAGATATCACTCCCGACTGGCGGGACAATTATTCCCGTAAGTGCAGGGAATATATAGTTTCTCTTCTGGAGAACCCCTCTTCCATGGACCAGAAACTCTTCTACAAACCGGGCAATTCTCCGATTTATATTGGCTCCCGTGTCCTTTCCGTGGACGGAGTGGATGCGAAAGGATGGAGCGTTGACAGGTTTTATTCCGCAATCGAGTCTCCCTTCAAGCACATCCTTACTCTGGAACATCCCGGGAAGGGACAGTATGAAGTGGTCCTGGGGAATGATCTTCCCGCGTGGATGACTGCCGCTGGTTTCCATCCGCGCACTTGC
>JAEEGL015777401.1_pt1 | contig 30924 bp, 27 predicted proteins | sample 9134231 | NCBI WGS metagenome assembly JAEEGL01 (sample SAMN16246548, study PRJNA631951) | gut metagenome | biome: gut microbiome; feature: rumen; material: fiber-attached | host: Bos | place: Iran: Karaj | collected 2018-10
AAGTTCTAACTTATTGTCAATAAAGCCATTGTAGCCATAGCTACTGATATTGCAGTACTTGGTAAATGTGTCATAGCTGCCCATGCACCACTGGTAGGTGCTCCAGTCATAGACTTCCTTGGGCGTGGTCTCACCCCAGGCGAAGTAATCACCATATTCCTCGGGGCTGTTGGCGCCCACGTTCATCGTCGCCCACAAAGTGCCACTGGGTAGGCCCAGATCCACCCATTCATGTTCGGCGGGCTGATAGTTGCCGAGCAGAATGTCATAGATAAATGTGACATCCGCTGCTGTAATGTTGCCGTCGCCATTGACATCGGCAGTATTGTAATAAGTCATGTCGTTGTTGAGCAGGTAGTTGTAAAGCTCAGTGATGTCGGCTGCTGTAACGTAGCCGTCACAGTTCACGTCGCCCTTGACATTCGCAAAGACCGACAAGCCGCAAACGACAATCGCTAAAAGTGTGAGTAATAATTTCTTCATAAAAATGTTGGTTTATATGTTAATAGAAAGGTTTAAAAATCAATGCAATATCTCATTTCTGCAAAGATAATCATTTTTTTAATTAACACCAAATATTTGCTCATTATTCGGTTTCCACTTGTCTTGAATCAGGTTCTATATATCAGATGTCAGAGAGTGTCTTTTTGGAGTCTGACCTCTGTTTTTCTGTGAAAAAATAAAGTTTCGCGTTTAATCGTTCCACATTATTACAAAAATTACTAACTTTGCAACTTGATTGGAAAAATGGGTTCTCTTTTTATTGGATAATACCCATATTCAACCATGTAAAAGATTGATATTAAAACAAATAACAACATAAAACATGAACATTTCATTAAAATGGTTGAAACAATACCTTGACTTTGACCTCACTGCTCAGGAAGTGGGCGACGCGTTGACATCGCTTGGACTTGAGGTGGGTGCAGTCGAGGAAGTAGAGACAATTCGTGGTGGCCTCAAAGGCATCGTAGTGGGCAAGGTGCTCACCTGCGAGCCTCACCCCAACAGTGACCACCTGCATCTTACCACCGTTGACTTGGGCAACGGCGAGGATCCAGTACAGATAGTGTGCGGCGCACCCAATGTGGCTGCGGGGCAGAAGGTGATGGTGGCAACCGTAGGCACTGTGCTCTACGATGGCGACAAGGAATTTGTCATTAAGAAATCCAAACTTCGTGGCACCGAGTCGTGCGGCATGATTTGCGCAGAGGACGAGATAGGCATCGGCAGCGACCATGCCGGCATCATCGTGTTGCCCGACGACGCAGTGGTGGGCACTCCCGCCGCCACCTACTATGGCATCGAAAGCGATTGGCTCATCGAGGTTGACCTCACCCCCAACCGCATTGACGGCGGTTCGCACTACGGCGTGGCCCGCGACCTCAACGCTTGGCTCAAGCGCCACGGCAAGGACGGTAACCTACGTCGCCCCAGCGTTGACAACTTCAAGATTGACCGCCAAGACGGCGCAATACCTGTTGAGGTAGTCACTGGCGAGGCATGTCCGCGCTACTGCGGCTTGACCATCCGCAACGTGAAAGTTGGCGAGAGCCCCAAATGGCTCAAAGACTACCTGACTACCGTTGGCCAGCGCCCCATCAACAGCATTGTAGATATCACCAACTATATCCTGCTTGGCACCAACCAGCCATTGCACTGCTTCGACCTCAACAAGATTAAGGGCGGCAAGGTGGTGGTTAAGACCTGCGCGCCAGGCACCAAATTCGTCACCCTCGACGGCGTGGAGCGCACGCTCACCGACCGCGATCTGATGATTTGCAACGCCGAGGAACCTATGTGCATAGGTGGCGTGTTTGGCGGTCTTGACAGTGGCGTTACCGAGGAGACCACCGACATCTTCCTCGAGGCTGCCTATTTCCATCCCACATGGATTCGCAAGAGCGCTCGCCGCTTTGCGCTGAACACCGACGCCTCGTTCCGCAACGAGCGCGGCATCGACCCCAACGACGTGATTTATAACCTCAAACTCGCTGCCAAACTCATCAAGGAAATTGCCGGCGGTGAGATTTGCGGCGAGATAGTTGACATCAAGCAGCACGATTTCCCTGGCTTCCCCGTGGAGCTGCGCTACGACTATGTTAACAATCTCATTGGCAAGAATCTCGACAAGGAGACTGTTAAGGACATCGTCAAGAGTCTGGAAATGGAAATCACAGCCGAGGACGACGAGAAACTCAACCTCGTAGTGCCCACCTATCGCGTTGACGTGCAGCGTCCATGCGACGTGGTGGAGGACGTCCTGCGCGTGTATGGTTACAACAATGTGGAGATTGACAGCCAGGTGAAGAGTTCGCTCTCCATCAAGGGCATGGTCGATTTCCGCGACGATATGCAGGAGCTTATCTCCAACCAGCTAACTTCACAAGGCTACTATGAGATAATGAACAACTCGCTCACCGCACAAAGCTACTATGAGGGCTGTGAGACTTATCCCGAGGCCAACTGTGTGCACGTGATGAACCCCTTGAGCAGCGACCTGTGCTTGATGCGCCAGACGCTTCTCTTTGGCGGACTGGAGAGTGCTGCCCGCAACATCAACCACAAGAATCCCAACCTCAGGATGTATGAGTTTGGTAATGTCTATCACTTCAGTCCCGAAGCCAGCAATGAGGAAGTGGCTCTCGCACCTTATAGCGAGAAGACCGCTCTTGGCATTTGGCTCACAGGTGAGAACCACGGCGACAGCTGGAACGACAAAGCCCGCAAGCTCAATTTCTATGACCTCAAGGCTACCGTTGAGAATATCTTCCGTCGCTTGGGTATCGCAGGGCGTGACCTGGTGGCAGAGGAGTTCCAGAATGATGTGTTTGCCCTGGGTTTGGCCTACAAGAATCGTGGTGGCAAACTCATAGCCGAGTTGGGTATCATAACAGCAGAGCAGCACAAGAAGACTCATTGCACTCAGGTGGTATATTTCGCCGAGCTTGATTGGAACGCCACCTGCAAGATGGCTGCTAAGGCTAAGACTAAGTTTGCCGACCTGCCCAAGACTCTGCCAGTGCGCCGCGACTTGGCGTTGCTCGTTGATGGTGATGTCACTTACGCCGACATCAAGAAGGTGGTTGAGCAGAGTGAGCGTCACCTGCTGCGCGGCGTGAATCTCTTCGACGTCTATGAGGGCAAGAATCTCGAGGCAGGCAAGAAGTCTTATGCCATCAGCATCACCCTGCAAGACGACGTGAAGACTCTGCAAGACAAGCAAATCGATGCAGTGATGAACAAAATCATCGCCAACCTCGAGAAGCAAGTGGGAGCGAAACTTAGATAAGTTTTAAGTGTTAAGTTTTAAATGTTAAGCATTTATGAAGTTGGATTTTAACAACTTAGAAGTAAACGTTGCCGCTAATTTCAAGGGTGGCGAGGGTGAGTATGTGTCGCGCCGATTTGTTGATGAAAACAACAAAATCATGCTTGGCACGCTCGCGCCAGGGGCCTCTATTGGCTATCACAGCCATGACGTCGACAGCGAGATAATGTACTTTCTTGAGGGTGAGGCTACAGTTCTTACCGATGCTGGCGAGGAGAAATTGCTGCCTGGTCAAGCGCACTATTGCCCCATGGGGCACAGCCATAGCCTCATTAACCGTGGCGACTGCGACCTCAAGTTTCTGGCAGTGGTTCCTGCACATCACAAATAAGAAATTTAATAACTAAAATAAATATATTTATGGGAAGAGCTTTTGAATATCGCAAAGCAAGAAAACTGAAACGCTGGGGCAGCATGTCCCGCACGTTCACTAAGATTGGTAAGGAAATCACTATGGCTGTGAAAGCTGGTGGTCCCGACCCAACAGCAAACTCGCGTCTGCGTGCCCTCATGGCCAACGCCAAGGCTGCCAATATGCCTAAGGACACAGTGGAGCGTGCCATTAAGAAGGCAAGTGACAAAGACGCCAGCGATTACAAGGAAGTGATCTATGAGGGATACGGACCTCACGGCATCGCCATCCTCGTGGAGACCGCTACCGACAACACCACACGCACTGTTGCCAACCTGCGCAGCTACTTCAACAAGAAGGGCGGCACACTGGGCAACTCGGGTAGCGTGGCGTTTATGTTCACCCACAAGGCCTATTTCCATGTAGAGCCTAAAGAGGGCGTGAGCCTTGAAGACCTTGAGCTTGAGCTCATCGACTTCGGAGCCGAGGAGATAGAGCAGGACGAGGAAGAAATCATCATCAGCGCAGCTTTTGAATCGAACGGCGACATCCAGAAATATCTCGAGGAGAACGGTTTCGAGATTAAGAGTTCGGAGTTCGTTTATGAGCCTGCCGACTACAAAGACCTCAACGAGGAACAGACTGCCGACATGGAGAAGCTTCTTGAGGTGCTTGAGGAGGATGACGACGTGCAGAACGTGTTCACCAACATGAAAGAGGCAGGTATTGACGAGTAATCCTTGCCACTCTTTTAGAGGAATTGTTTTTAGGACGAGCCAAGAAAAATGGCTCGTCCATTTTTATTATAGAAAAAATATTGTATCTTTGCACAAAATCATCTTATAGAAAACTTCAAGCACAATAACACTTAAAAACATATAGATTATGGAAACGCAATATAAACTGTTTTTTGGAGGAGCTTTTGGTTTTGATCATCGTGACGAGGACTATGAGATTGCTGCCGCCGAGGACTATAGAGCTCAGATTCTCGGTAGCGTGCAAGCATTGCTGAAGCCTAAAGACATGAGTGGTGTTAGTATAAACGATAACGTGTATTATATAGGACCATTCTATTTCGAGGCCGAAAGCCTGAAGGCCGAAGATATCATAATGTGTGAAAAACAGATGATAGAGCAATGTAGCGATGCTGTCTTTGTGCTTGACGATGCCGCTTGTCCTGGTACCATTGCCGAAATCATGTATGCCAACTCGCTGCAGAAAACCGTTCATCTGTTTTATGTGAGACATAACGATGATGAGGAGACAGAGAGCACTCTCCACACTCCTTGCTGGTATCCATTGATTTTTTGCAAGCAGACCAACAAATCGGCAATTCTCTATGAATGTGAAAGTATTCAAGATGCCGCAAGAAAAGTTATTGACCTAATAACTTTTCATTATAATCAAGAATAATTTTCAATATATTATAAAAATAAATGGGCATATTTGTTATAATCAAGCGCTCGAATTTCTGAAAATACATTTAGAAACATAAAATTTAGTTAAATTTCGGGCAAAAAATACAGATTTCTGCTCAAAAATTTGGCGGGGTATGTAGAAAGGCTGTAAATTTGCATCAGTTTTCATGGTATTAGTTTTTAAGGTTATAAAAAATCAATCGTCGTGAGACGAAATTTTCTTTTTCATTTTTGTTTTAAGGTTTATGTTAATGGTATTAGAAGGTTAATTAGTTAAGCAATCCCCGGCGTGATGCCGAGGATTTTTTTATGTATATTCCCTTGAGGTCTAGTGAGATAATAGCATTTGCCTCTCTCGTTAGCGCCAACCGTTCGATAAAACGATTTTAATTCTTTCACTACCGTTGTGTCAAATTAATTTACTGTATGGTCTTGATTTTATAAAACTCTCCATGAAATCCCAATCTGGAGTTCCATCATCTTTAACAGGCAACTTTATTGTTGAACTTGGCATTCTAGCAGGTCTCCATTTTCTTCCATAAACCCATCGGTATTTCTCAATTTCAATAACACAACATAAAAACATAGCTACGTATTTATTCAACTCCCTATCCTTTAAATAAAGGGGATTCACATCATGAGAACATGTGAATTTTCGCGCTTGATAAAATGCGTAACCAATAGAACCATTATTTGAAACAGTTATACAATTTCCTTCAAATAATTTCTGGGATAAAGGAGCATTATTATTATCTCCTGTTTTAGATGTTGCTTCTATTGTTTTTAAATCGCTATAGGATGTTATTCCGTTATTTGAATCGGTCGCTCCAATAAAAGGTATATCACCATTAGGATTGTCCTCGGGTTTTTTGTTATAAAATCCTTTACAAATTATGAATAAATCTTCAAATGTGAAATATTTCCATTTTTTTGTGTCAATATGTAAATCTTTTGACAACAAAGGAGAGGAATCAGTTTTACTTGCAATTGTAATATCCTTAAACTTTGACGGTATTTCATCTAAAGATGGAACAATTAAATCGTCAAAAGTTGAATTTGCTTCTCTAGCGTGAGAATGATAACGAAACCGATTGTGCTGTATCGCTGCGCAATAAAAAAGTTTCTGACCTAAAGTCATTTCAATCTTGGGTTTTAAAACTTTAATATTTTGTGCTGTATAAAATGGAAAAGGTTGTACAAATGAAGCAAGAAGATAAGACCCCCCCATTGTTACAGTAATTAAACCCGCTGGATATGGTTCTGTGTCTTTATAATGCTTTACTTTTGCCACAAAACCATTATTTGTTGAGCCACGGCTAATGAAATTTATATCGCTATCTAAATTTGACGTTTCCATTTTTGAAAAGTCAAATTGATTACCGTATTCAATATCAAATATTTCTTTTATTGGCTGCATATCAATCAAGTTTAGATAATAATTTAAATGCACAATACTCACGCATTTTTGCATCAAAATCACCATCGCTTAAAGTACTGTAATCTGTTTCCATATATGCCTCTGCACACCATTCATCGTCAGCTGTGACTTCATGACGAACTGAAAACCCTGGGATTTCCTCAAAATTGAGATATGCGTCTAAGAGTTTTGTTTTCAATGCAGTATAACGATCATTCACATCAATTCTACCAATATATTTGCGTTTTTCAAAACCATCATCTTTGAAATATCCAAACCAAGTTTTTTTGCCCTTATTAGATTTATTAGCTTCAAAAACCATTATACAAGTAACAACGCCTACAGGATAAAATAAATCGTCAGGCATTGAAATAACAGCTCTTAGATGGTTGTTTGCCAACAAACGCTCTTTTACCTGTTTAAGATCACTTTCGTCTTTAGTAGCACAACTCATTTGAACTATGGCAACTACACGACCATTTGATTTTTTATCAAGAACAGACAAAGAGTGTTCAACAAACTTCATCTGACCTGCAGTTCCCACGTCATATGGTGGATTAAGAAATGTAATAGTAGGTTTGTGATTATCAGCAATACTCCGAGCATGATTATAACAATTACCATTATAAATGTTTGATTTTCCATCACCTCTAAATCTCATACTTGAACAAGCATAAGAGAAAATATCAGAACGTAATTCACAACCACAAATTTGTTCTTTTCTTATTTGCTCACGCAATTTCATGTCATTGCCGGCAAGTTTGAACATTCTTTGCATAGCAGCAACAAGAAAACCACCAGTTCCGCAACAAGGATCATAAACAATATCATTTATTGTTAACTCTCCTAAATCACAGAATAACTCAGTTATATGAGCAGGAGTGAGTACTAATCCAGACTTTTGCTCACTTGCTGCATATCTAATAAACTCAATATAGAAACGACCTAAAACATCATAACCAATATTTGAGTGACTAATTAAAGGATATACGTATTTCTTTAGATATATAATAAACTCTTTAAGAACAAAAAGCGTTTCTTCATCTTTCTTTGCCTTTTTGTTTTGGATTGTGTCTTGAGTGAAAATAGGCTCATTAAGAATAGTCTCAAACTCGCGAATTAAGACTGTTTTATTTCTTACTATATCTTCTTCTTTTTCAAAAACACTATTAATTGCAGAAATTAAAGCCTGTCCTAAATCTTTTGTCGTTTTCTCTTTTTCAAATATCTCTTTGAAATTATCATTGATTAATGCAAGTAACATAGCACTAATCATCGTGCAACGCTTATACTCAGGAATAGTGTAATTATTAAATTGTTTATTCAAATACTGAGCTTTATAAGCAATATCACGAGTAAAAAAGTCACTAATAAAGAACTGATCATCAAACACTTGCATATAATCATCTATTGCAAGTAATTTAGCATCTTGTATTTCTGAATATATATGGGCTTCTTTTTTCCAATAAAAATGAGATATTTTTAACTCAGTCTCGTTTTGCCCACTCACGGCAATTGCTATAACATTATAATCTTTTGATAATGCTTTAGCATAATGTAAAACTCCATCAACAGCATATTTTACAGGATTGTCGCGATTTGGACTCTCGTGTTCTGATAATTTTGCTTTGCATTCAACAACAATAATATAACTACTGTTCGTAGGGAAAGAAAGAATAAATTCAGGATAGCCATTTCCCTTTCCTTTTCCTTTTGATTCCCCTTTTAGCAGTTCTTGAACACGTTTAATTGAAGATTTTTGTTCTTCCCATTTAATTGACTTAAATAGTACATCTTCCTTAAAATGAGACCTTACTAAGTCTTCTGTTATTCTCTCATTTGCCATATAAATTATTATTTAAACAAAATCCAATCATAGTGCCTGAAAACCGACAATAAGTTTGTTTTTGTAATGTTTTTTTAATGGTGCTTTTCTTGGTTCCGACTCCCTAAGAACCTTTTTATTTGTTGCATAAAAAAAGCGTGAGAGTCTATATTGTTGACTCGTCTCGCTACCAAAGGCCTTCTCACGTGCCCATGCCACTAAACGAGCAACGTAAGACGCCTCACGCAGATATGTAAATACACACCACACCACATCGGGTGTGGCATGATGTTTTACACATCACGGAACATCTATTGTTGCTTCGTCTTTGGTGGCAAATTCAAGATGTGAGAAGTTCTTGGTAACCAAAGAACAGAGCGTCAATAAACGCTATTAATATGTCAAGTTTTAGATATGTTTTACCGCCTCTGCAGTTATTGCCAAAACTTTGGTCACAAAATTAGCAAAAATAATTTATATTACAAGAGAGTATTTTGTTAAAATGAAATTTAACGGTCAAATTTCCCTGTTCATGTAAGATTTAGACATCGTTGGTGTTTAAGTATTGTCTCGCGCTTCGCTTAAAATTTGATGAAAATTTATTTAAAAATTTCATATACGCAGGGAACAAGTATATTCAATAATTTTAATCTCAATTTTCATTCAATTTTAAGCGCGCAGCGCGCCCTTCAAGCATCTAACGTCATTAGATAAAAACTAATGAAAAAGTCAAGGACTCGACGATGTTAATTGTCGGGTCCTTGATTATGGAATATAATTCAGGGAATTATGCTATTTACGCTTTTTAGCGGCTTTTTTACCAGTAGTCTTTTTGCCAGTGGCTTTCTTGGTTGCTTTCTGGTTGCTAGTGGTGGCCTTCTCTTCTTTAGCGGCAGGAGTCGAAGTCTTAGCTGCAGGCTTAGTGGCGGCCTGGTTGGCTGGCTTAGCTGCAGGCTCGCTGTCGTCGATGCCTAAGGTCTCGATTTCAAATACCAGAGTCTCGAAAGGCTTGATGCTGCCACCTGCTCCGCGGTCGCCGTAAGCTAGGTTGTAGGGCAATATTGCGATCATCTTAGCTCCAGGGCTCATCATGAGAAGCGCCTCTTTGAAACCAGGTACTACCTGATTGGGAGAGAATGCCACAGGCTCCTTGCTCTCGTCGAAGGTGCTTCCGTCAACGTGAGTGCCCTTATACATTACCTTAATCTTGTCGGTCTCGTTGAACTTCTTTCCGTTTCCAGGATTGAGGATCTTATATACCAGTCCCGATGGAGTTTGGATGAACTTGGAGTCTTTCTCCATCTGGTTCTCGATGTATTTCTTGCCTAGACCCTTTTGTGTGAGGGCTTCGGGGCTGTTCTCCTTGATGTAGGTCTGAGCCTCTTTCACGTAGTTCTGGGCTTGGGTGTCGATGGCTTTAAAGTCATCCTTTGTAGGCACCTTTGGGTCGTTGAGCACAGCAGCAAAAGCGGTGACAAAAGTTTCTTTGTTGAGCTTTATGTTCATCTGCTTCTTGATGTTGTTCTCAAGGTTGCTGAATTCGTTGGCGAGCAGCTTGCCATCAATGAGTGGCTTGTTGCTTTCATCAATGTTGATAGTGCTATTGAAGCCGTCGAGGAATCGATCCTTCTGCTCATTGCTGAGTTTTTTCCTCATGTTCATGTTCTGCGCCTGGGTTCCAAAGAATTCTCCCATGTTCATGCTCAGAGAGTCAACCTTAAGGTTGATGAGGCTTGTCTGTGCGAGGGCTGCCACGCTGTCTTTCTTGAGTTGGCCAATCTCTTCCATGAGTCGTTTAGCACCCATGTTGATATTGCGCATCACATCGTTCATGTTTAAGACCGCAGTAGTGTCGTTGAAGTGTGAGAGGAAACTTTGCACAAAGGCATTGCGATTCATGGTAATGCCGAGCTGTCGATTAACGCTCTCGGCATTGCGGTAGTACTGCTCTGCAAGTTTCACTCCCTCGTTATAATTCTCGTCTTGCTGATCAAGGTTTAAAGCCTCGTTAAAGGTTTTGAGGTAGGTTTGTCTCGCCTCGGCGGTAGGGTGGCTCATGGCAGCTTGTGTACCATACACCTTACCGAGCATAAGGCTCAACGAGTCGGCCTTAATTTCTCTCATTTTTGCTATCAGTGCCAAGTCAGGCTCTTGCGCCATTGCAAAGCTGCTCACTAATGCGGCGATAGCAACAAATAAAAATATTTTTTTCATGTCTCAGAGTGTTTATAATTAACGAATTACTTGTGAAGTTCCACAGTGGTGAGTTCAAAAACCAGTGTCTCGTTAGGGCCTATGGTACCTTGTCCTTGCACTCCATAGCCTAAATGGGCTGGAATAATGGCAATGGCCTTTGAGCCAGGCTTCATGAGAGTGATTACCTCTCTGAATCCTGCTACCACATTCTGTAGTGGGAAAGGTACGGTATTGCCATTAGAGCTGTCGAACTCGGTGCCATCTATGTGCTTGCCCACGTAGATAACATCGACGGTGTCGGTGGGTTTGAAGTTCTCGCCCTCACCCTCGTTGAGGATTTTGTAGCAGAGACCTGACTTGGTAATGGTGAATGCCGTGTCATTCTTCATCTGCTCAGTGATGTATTTCTCACCTTCCTGCTTGTTGATGTCGGCAATCGATGAGATTGCTGCTGTTTCTTCGGAACCACCATTACCCTTGCTGTTGCAGCTAGTTGCGAAAGCGAGCGCAAGGGTAATGATTAGTAAATGAAAAAATTTTTTCATTATTTATATTCCAAGAGATTATTTACCTTGAGCTGGTGCTGGTTGAGCTTGAGCTGGTACTGGACGGCCAGGCATTGGAGCGGGAGTAGTGGGCGCTGGAGCCTTTTTAGCTTGTCCGGCAGTAATCTCAAACACGAGAGTCTCGTTAGGACCAATCTTTTGACCATCACCTTGGTCTTTATATGCCATGTTGCCAGGAATGATGGCGATAACCTTAGAACCTGGTTTCATGAGTTTGAGAACCTCGCTGAATCCAGGAACAACACCCTTCATAGAGAAAGGCACTTCCTTGCCGTTAGAAGTGTCAAACACTCTACCGTCAATGTGTTTGCCTTCGTAGGCAACGTTAACGATGTCATCATCGGCGAAGTTGGTGCCATTGCCTTCCTTCACAACCTTGTAGGCGATACCCGATTTGGTTTTTTTGAAGGCTTTGTCATTCTTCATCTGCTCCTCGATGTATTTTTTGCCTGCTTCTCCGTTCTCAGTGCCTTTGGCTTTTACGGCTTTTTCTACCATGCCCATCAGCTTGGTTTGCGCCTCTTGCATGTATTTGTCCATCTTGGCCATGTCAAGAGTGTCTTTGCTGTCGATGACTTTCTTGAGCTCGTTCAAGAATACTTTGCGGTCGATATTTACGCCTTGAACCTGGAGTTGACCAAGTTGTTGATAAACTTGCATACCCATCTGCAAACCTTGAATGTAGCTTTGGTCAGCTTTTGTGGTGTCCATATTAACGATGGTTGTTAAACCTCTCAACAATTGGTCTTTGTCGGTGTTTTGGAACCTTTCAGGCATAAATTGGAAAGAAGCCTTCAAGTTTGTTCCCATGAAATTGCCTAATGCCTCAGCAATAGAGTCATTTAATTTGTCCGATTCTGATTTGCCTTTGCAGCTTGTTACAGTAGTGCCAACTAGCAATACAGCCACTGCCAAAAATAAAAACTTTTTCATAATAAAATCTTGTGTATTAAATTGTTGTTAAATTTATTTCTTGCTTTCTACTTTTATCAACTGAACGTCGAAGATTAGAGTTGAGTTAGGTTGGATAGGACCTGTTCCGTGAGGACCGTAGGCAAGATTGGATGGGATGAAGAGTCGCCAAGCAGCACCCTCGCTCATCAGTTGCAGTCCCTCGACCCAACCGGGAATTACTTGTCCCACAGCGAATGTGGCAGGTTCGCCGCGCTCTACCGAGCTGTCAAATACTGTGCCGTCAATCAGTCGGCCTGTGTAATGCACAGTCACAACGTCGTTAGGCCCAGGCTTGGCTCCGTCGCCCTCTTTGAGCACGAGATATTGGAGTCCGCTCTCGGTCACCTTCACGCCCTCTTGCTGGGCGTTCTGCTCGAGGAATTTCTTGCCGAGTTCCTCGTTCATGGCACCGGCGTTGGCCTCTAGCTCGGTGAAGAACTCTTGCACAACCTTTTTGGCCTCGTCGTAGCTCATTTTTTTCTCTTTGTCTTCATAGACGTCACGCAGGGCTTCGGCAAAGTCATCGGCATTGATGCTCTGTATTCCCGAGCCCTTGAAATTCTGGGCCATACTCAAGCCCAGCGCATAGCTTAATTTGTCCATTTATATAATAAATTATTATTAATTTAAATTCAAACTGCAAAGGTATAGACAATTAACGGTATAACGGTTATTTTTTAGATAAAAATTATTTAAAAATAGTTATTTAAATGGCAAAAATAAACCAGCAAACGGAGCAAATAATATTTTGATGGTGCGAGTGCCAGAACACAAATTCCTGTAATCATGCCCTCAAAATGTAAAAAACCAAAAATCTCACTAAAAAATATCGGTTGTTTCACTTTTTATTGCTAAGTTTGTAGTTTGGAAGAGCAGTAATAATTTTTTATACCCAAATGAGATGACGCAGGAGGAAGAAAACAAATTAATAGACGATGCTTATCAAGAGCTGCTAAATGGCTATTTAGCAAGCAGTCACCGCAAGAAAGTGGAGAAGATTGAGAAGGCTTTCCGCTTCGCTCGCCGCGCTCATGCTGGAATACGCCGTCGCTCGGGCGAGCCTTATATCCTTCATCCCATTGCTGTGGCCACCATCGTGAGTCAGGAGATAGGAATGGGCTCCACGTCGATATGCGCCGCATTGCTTCACGATGTGGTAGAGGACACTGAATATACCGTAGAAGATATAAAAGCTATTTTTGGTGATGAAGTAATTGCCGAGACTGGCGAGAACGTGGGCGACAAGATTGCCAATATCGTTGACGGCCTCACTAAGATTTCGGGAGGCATATTTGGCGACAAGGCGTCGGTACAGGCCGAGAACTTCAAGAAACTGCTGCTCACCATGAGCGATGATGTGAGGGTGATTCTCATCAAGATTGCTGATCGTCTGCACAACATGCGCACTTTGGCATCGATGCCTCCTGCCAAGCAATACAAGATTGCCGGTGAGACCCTCTACATTTATGCTCCGCTGGCTCACCGCCTTGGACTCTTTGCCATAAAATCGGAACTTGAGGACTTGAGTTTCAAATATGAGCACCCCGACATCTACAAGTCGATTACCGATGCAATAGAAGCTAGCGAAAGCAAGCGCAACGACTTGTTTGAGCGTTTTTCGGCACCTATACGTGCGCGCCTCGATGCCGTGGGACTGGACTATGAATTCAAAGCTAGAGTTAAGTCATGCTACTCGATATGGAAGAAGATGCAAGCCAAGCGCATTCCCATCGATGAGATTTATGATATCTATGCTGCTCGCATCGTCTTTAAGTGTCCCGACGACAAGGACGAGAACGTAACCTGCTGGGCCATCTACAACGAGATAACCAAGATTTACAACAAGATACACCCAGGCCGCATCCGCGACTGGCTCACCCGCTCAAAGCCCAACGGCTACCGCGCTCTTCATCTAACGGTGATGGGACCCGATGGTGAATGGATAGAGGTGCAGATACGCAGTCAAAAGATGGACATCATCGACGAGCGTGGCATGACTGCCCATTGGATCTATAAAGAAGGCGGTGGTGAGCTAGAAGAGGACATTCAGCTTGAGAAGTTGATCAGAGAAATAGATGAAATTCTCAAGAATCCTGAACCTAACGCCCTTGACTTCCTCGACTCGATAAAGCTGAATCTTTACGCCCGCGAAATAACGGTGTTCACTCCAAAGGGCGACAACATATCACTGCCAAAGGGTGCGACGGTGCTTGATTTGGCATTCACACTGCACTCTGAGATAGGTTATCACTGCATTGCAGGTAAAGTGAATCACCGACTAGTGCCTATCTCCCACAAACTCTCAAGCGGTGACCAGGTGGAGATATTGACATCTCAGTCGCGAAAACCTGAGCCCGAGTGGACAAAATTTGTGGTTAGCGCCAAGGGCAAGTCTCGTCTAAACATGGCATTCAGGCACATGCGCCGTGAAGTGATGGACCGTGGAGAGGATAAGTTCAAGAAGTTCATGGCACACAATGCTGCCGAGATCAATAACGAGAACCTCACTCGCATTATCAGTCGATTGGGCGTTCAGAACAAGGAGGACTTGTACTACAAAATTGGTAATGGCGATATCGTGCTGTCGCCAGTGCTGCTCAAAGCATTGAAGCCGTCATCGCAAAACCTGCTCAGCAAGCTGTGGCGCAACTCTTTTGGCGGAAAGACAGAAAAGGACGCCGAACCATCAAGCGACGATGCTGCATCTGGTGAAATCGACCGCAAGAGGGTGTATGTGCTCAAGACTGTTGACGGCAAGAGCAATTATCGGCTCTCGAAGTGCTGCCATCCTTTGCCAGGTGATGACGTGGTGGGATTTGTCTCACGCAAGAATGAGGTTGTGGTTCACAAGATTGACTGCCCCACTGCCATGCGTCTCAAGAGTGGCTATGGAGGTCGCATCATAGAAACGAAGTGGGAACTCGGTAACGAGACGTTCTTTGCCTCTATCAGGGTGGAGGGCATCGACCGCATGGGAATCCTGCAAGAGATTATCTACCTTATCTCCACTAACTTGTCGATTAACATACGTCGCTTGAACATTACTTCCAATTCTGGTGTGTTTATGTGCGAGATGGATGTTCTGGTCGAGGATGTGGATGCAGTCACCAAGATGTGTAAGCGGCTTGGAAGGGTGAAGGGGGTAACCTTGGCGACAAGGCAGAGTTGACAACTCGAGTATATTCCCGTTGATGCAACATAATCTTCTAATTCACGTTTATAAAAGAACAAAATGAAGCAATCGTTAAAGACAAAGGTGATAATCATGTTGCTCATCGTGTTCACGGTGGGTGTATTGACGCTTTTATTAGTGGGCGGCACTAGTGATAAGCTTGTCTATATTGAGGATCGTCCCTGGAATTATCCTAAGCTCATAGCACCGTTTGACTTTCCTATAGAATATGACTCGGTTAGCACCGAGCACATTAAAGACAGTATCAATGCCTCGTTCACGCCATTCTTCACTGAGAATAATAATGTGAAAGAGACCGCCCTTCATAATATTAAATCATCGCTTGCCGCCATCACTACCCTAAAACCTGCTGTCAGAAATATGATTTTGAGCGAAGTCGATACCCTTTTTAGCAATGGTATCATCGACATTAACACTCAGAATAAGATTTCTAATGGGGAGATTTCACAAATCAGAATTTACTCCAACAACGATATTAATATAAAGACTGTTGACGCGGCACAGTTGCACTCACACGAGGCTGCCTATAAGGAGATTAAAGACTCTCTCTCGTCGCGGCACATTGCCAATGAGAGGCAAGTGCTGGATATCCTTTACAACAACATTAAACCCACGTTGGAATATGATGCCTCTAAGAGCGAGGCTCAGCTCAAAGAGGAGCTCAAGTTGGCATTGGCGCCACATGGGTCAATATCTAAAGGTGATCGCATCATCGATTATGGTGAAATGGTCACTCACGAGAAATATACTATACTGAAGACCTATGAGCGCGTCCTTGAAGAGAATAAAGTCGAAAACGCAGTTAAGAGTCTCTCTCGCTATGGCAACATAGTGCTGCTGTTTCTCATATTATTGTCTTACTACCTCTATATCCGCTTCCTAGATCCCAAAGTCTTCAGCAGCTTGCGGAGCATGGTGTTCTTGTTCTCTTTCATCTTTATCTTTGTGCTTATCGTCTATCTCATTTCGCTGCTCAGACCGGGCTTCTTATATATAGTGCCCTTTGCTCTGGTGCCGATAGTAGTGACGATATTCTTCAGTACTTCACTGGGTTATGTCACCCACATGGTAGTGGTGCTCTTGAGCTCGTTTGTCGCCCCCGATTCCATTGACTTTGTGATTATGCAGTTCCTTGCCGGCATTATAGCCATCGTCTCCATTAAGGGACTGATGCAGCGCTCGCAACTGGTGGTGTGCGCCATATTCATATTCTTCTGCTACACTATCACCTATGTTACTCAATGTGTTGTGCGTTATGGCTCTATCGACACGATTGACTGGCATGTCATTCTCTATTTTGCAGTCAACTGCATCGTGTTGTCGTTTGCCTATTTTGTCATCTTCATAGTTGAGAAGATATTTGGTTTCACCTCACAGGTGACTCTCGTGGAGCTGAGCGACATCAACAACGATGTGCTGCGAGAACTCTCGGAGAACTGTCCAGGTACCTTCCAGCACTCGCTGCAGGTGGCAACCTTGGCAGGAGAGGCAGCACGTCAGATAGGTGCTAACGTGCAGCTGGTGCGCGCCGGCGCTCTATATCATGACATAGGTAAAATCGATAACCCTGCCTTCTTCACCGAGAATCAGGGTGGCGTGAATCCTCACGATGTGCTCAAGCCCGAACAGAGCGCGGCGATAGTCATCTCGCACGTGACCGACGGTTTGAAGCGTGCCGAGAAGGCCAAGTTGCCACAGGTGATAAAAGACCTTATTGCTCAGCATCATGGCACAAGCAAAACCCGTTATTTCTATGGCAAGGCGTTGAGACAAAGCGCCACAGGCAATGTGCCAGCCGAGCCTTATACCTATCCTGGTCCCAACCCCAGCACCCGAGAGGCGGCAATACTGATGATGGCCGATGCCTGCGAAGCGGCAACCAAGAGTCTGAGCCGACCCGACGAGCAAAGCATTACCGAGATGGTCGAGAAAATTATTGAGAGTCAGTTGGCCGATGGCATGTTTAAAGATGCACCCATAAGCTTCAAGGATATTAGCGAGGTGAAAAAGTGCCTGATTAAACGCCTGCTAACTTTCTACCACACACGCGTCTCTTATCCCGAGGATGTGAAACCCGCCATGGCGCTCGATGCCGAGGCCTCACAAACCGAGGCTCCTCAAACCGAGGCTGAAAGTTAATGCGGCGATAGAATAAAAATAACTTGATAATTTGCTATGACATTTTACACGATACTGCTCATTTTGGGAGCCATCTTCCTTCTTGCTGCACTTGTGCTTGTGATTAAGCCTTGGACAATTGCTGCGATACCTGCCTACGCCGGATTGTGGCTGCTGCACCTGAGCAAATACACTATGTTTCCCAAGTGGACTTTCATATTTTACGGTGTCGCCACATTAATGGTAGTGGGGCTAAAATATATGTCTCCAAAAGGTGAACCTGATGGTCGCAACACGGGAAACCTATACCTAGGACTCGGCGCCATGATGGGATGCCTGCTGGGAATGCTCATTGATGCTCGTTTCATGCTTTTGGGTACTGCGCTCGGTGCTGTGATGGGGCAAGTGGCGTTCAGCCGCACGCCTCATGGCAAATGGCTTATGCTTTCAAAATCCAATTTTATTCAGTACCTTTGTGCCCGAGGACTGCCCGCAATTGTTGCTGTGGCAATGATTGGTGTGGGAATTGAAGGCTTTGTCTATGACATCGCCGATGTTAGACCAATTTATTTATAAGTAGTTATGAACAAAAACAGAATATTCTTTTCAGTAGTGTTGCTAGTGCTCACAGCTCTTGCTATGAATGCACAATACAAATTTCAGGTGAAGGAACTTGATTTTAACAGAATCAAGCAAGAGACCCTCGACCCCAATTCACGTTATTACTATCCCAAGTTGGTTAAGTCGTTCAAGAGCAACGACACCATCATGAACTTTGAGGCTTATAGGGAACTTTATTACGGCTTTATCTTCCAGGAAGATTATAACCCTTTTAGGCACAACGACTTTGATGGAAAAGACGAGGTGGAGGAACTCTACTACAAAAATCCTCCGCTCACACGTGAGGAATGCGACAAGATAGCACGCTATGCCGAGATGGCGCTCGATGACAACCTTTTTGACATCGACCAGCTCAACTACTATATTTATGCCTTGAAGGAGAAGAAGAAATATGCGAGAGCTGCAGTACGTCAGTACCGTCTCGACAAACTCATTGCCGCCATCATGTCGAGCGGTCGCGGCACTGAAGATGAGCCTTGGGTGGTAATCTTCCCAGAGCATGAATACACAATCATCAACTTTCTGGGATATGTAGCTAAAGATCATCAAGAACTCGAGGGAGGCATTGATTGCATTAAAGCTGTGAGCGACAAGGATCCTAAGAAAACTCGCGACTTCTACTTCGATGTGTCGCAGATGCTCCAAGAGACAGCCCGAAAATTTCCCGACGATTTTTAATGCATTGTCAGAATTAGCATGAGATAATTCCCCAAATAATTAAACTTAATAGTTATGAGAAAGCACATTTTATTGTTATTTGCTGCAGTGTTGTTACCTCTGGCAATTAATGCTCAAGGTTTTATCAATGCCTATATAATTGATAACGATGGTCCAGTAACCAACATCCGCAATGCGCCACGTGGAAAAGTAGTGACTACTTTGCCTACCGATCAGGCGTTAGTCGTTACTCTACTCTCGCCAAAAGGTGAGTGGTGGAAAATCGACAATGTAGTGGAGCAATATGGTGACGAGGAGAAAGAAATAGGGCTCAAGGGCTCTAAATCGGGGTATTGGATTCACCGCTCGTTGCTGCAATTTACCATTGCTGGTGACCCGGATGGTGCGCTGCGTGCAGCGCCCTCGGCAAAGGCTAAAGCCATAAAATGCTCGGGGGTAGATGGTTTCCATCCCATCGCAGTAAAGGGCAATTGGGTGAAGGTGGTCAGTACCGACGGGAAATACACAGGTTGGATTCACTGCGACAGGATTTGCAGCAATCCTCTTACCACTTGCCCATAGGTAAAAAGTTACGGAAAATAAGAAAAAAATCGCAATAAATTTGTTTTTATTGCGATTTTTGTCTAATTTAGAGGCGTTGTTAGTAAAACTAAACCAGAGAACTGAAGTTTTGACCCGTCACATCATGAACGACATCATTGATAAATACCTGCAATACATCAAGCTAGAGCTCAATCTCTCGCGGCACACACAGGTGGCCTATGGCAAAGACCTGCGCCAGTGGGAGACGTTCCTCACGCAGGGAGGCACCGAGCTTGATGTGACGAGTGTCACCACTAGCGACCTGCGTGCGTGGATGCTTCACCTGAGCAATGAGGGTGATGGTGCCCGCACCCTGCGCCGCAAGCTTCAGGCTGTGAGGGCTCTCTACAAGTGGCTTATGATTAATGGCGAAGTGTCACAAAACCCCGCTGCCGAGGTAGAAATGGCACATATTCCCAAGCGACTGCCACAAATGGTTAGAGAGAGTAGCGTTGACACTGTCATCGACAGCGAGATTGATGAGGATGACTTCGACGAGGTGCGGAACCGCCTCATTGTGATGATGTTGTATGAGACAGGGATGCGACGCGACGAGCTTATAGGATTGCTTGACCACAATGTTGACACTGCCAAGGGCGAGCTTAAAGTGCATGGTAAGCGCGACAAAGACCGCATCATACCCTTTGGCACAGAACTTGCACAGACGATTGACAGCTACAGGGCATTCCGTAACAAAATCACAGCTTGTGGCGACCGCTTTTTTGTGAGGAGCAATGGCGAGGCACTCTACCCCATGCTCGTTTATCGAGTAGTGAAACAGCAGCTCGGCGAGGCGGGAGTCACTAGCAAGCGCAGCCCACACGTGCTGCGACACACCTTTGCCACGGCGATGCTCAACAACGGTGCCTCGCTCAATAGCGTCAAGGAACTGTTGGGACACGAGTCGCTAGCCACAACACAAATCTACACACATGTGACTTTTAGTGAATTGAAAAAAAATTATAAACTCGCCCATCCTAGGGCACTTAAAAAAGGAGGCTAATATGGAAATTAAAGTAAAAGCCATTCATTTTGATGCAACCGAGAAATTAGAGCAGTTTATCAACAAAAAAGTTGAGAAACTAGTTAAGCATCATGAGGAGATCACCGATGCTGAGGTGACGTTGAAAGTAGTTAAACCCGAGACAGCGATGAACAAGGAGGCAAGCATCAAGCTATTCATTCCTCGCAATGAAGACCTCTTTGCCAACAAGGTAGCCGACACCTTTGAGGAGGCAGTAGATCTCGCTGTAGATGCTTTGAAACGACAACTCGAGAAAACAAAGAAAGACAAATAATTCACTATCTAAATATTGATTCTTACACTTTCTTTTCAACTCACCACAAAGCGTGAGATATTAACTCAAGAATAAACACAAAGAGCTGCGCCCGTCACCAAGGCGCAGCTCTTTAGGTTTTTAGAACCACAGTGCGGTTTTGCCGTTTGGCAATTATCTCTCTTTCATGAGGCGGTGCCTCATGACCAGCCCACCGATTGCGATTCTTTTTCTCTCTATGAGTTATAGCTTTATCGTTAGCTTGTGGTCATGGGTGGTGCTTTGGGTGCTGGTGCCCACTTGGTTGATGTCTTCGAGGGCGCTGCGCAGGGTGGGCTCCACGCGGGGCATGAGGTTGGCGAGCAGAAAAGTGGCAACGCTCTCGCCGCCGTCACCAAAGATCTCTGTCATCATATCTTTAATGCCTTGCTTTATTGCCTCGACAATGACTTGCGCCTGGGCAGGGTCTTCGCCGCCTCGGCTAACTGCCATAAGGCTCTGGGTGAGTGGCTCGCGCAGATGCTTGGTTATGAGTGCTGTGATATCGTTGGCGTTTCGAGGCAGTCGTGAGGTGTCGATGCCTTGCTCAGCAAGCAGAGGTTCATATTGCTTTAGGGTGCTCTCCATGCGAGGCCACAGTCGTCGTGAGATTATGCTTGCCAGAGCGGGTGCGCTATTTTTTATTTTGGCGCTTCCCAATTCAACAAGGTCAATGCTGTCAAAGATGCGTGTCTCTATACTCATGGTGGTGAGCTGTGAGTCGATAGTGACTGTGCGCATGGCGATTGGGTAGGTCGACGCTGAACCGGTGGAGACGTCGGTGATGCCGTCGATGGTGGCTGCATCGGTGATATGCAGATGCCCAGTGAAAACAACCTTCACTCCACCTTCGCGCAGCACTTGTGCTACCTCGTTATGGTTGGCTGCGATGTAGTTTGGCAGCAGTTTCGCCTCCCCGTCGATGTGTTCCACAAGGTGATGATGCATCATGGCAATCACGCGTTTTCCACTTTTTTGTGCCTGAGAAAGTTGGTGCCTTATCCACTCCAGTGTTTCGGGCTTTACCGCGCCATCGGTGTGATATTTCACCTCGTTGTCGCGACTAGTTGCATATATGTTGCTGTCAATTCCTAGAATCAAGATGCCAGGTATGGGCTCGCAGGTATAACTCAGTGAGCTGGGGTCGCGTTGCGAGTCGCTGCCGTAGCCAAAATGGGCGTAAATCGTGGCAAATTCCTCGCTGGTGACGTTAGGCACAGCCGCAGGTTCATCACCCTTGTATTGCTTGCTGTAGGGGCACATCACATCGTGGTTGCCAGGTATGACGAGTGTGCGTACTCCCGCCTCCTGAAGTCGTTGTAGGTGTTCTGCAAGGCGCTCATGACTTGCCCGCTCTCCGTTGAGTGTGAGATCGCCGCTGATGAGCAGCAGTTGAGGTTTCTCGGCAATTATGACATCACTCATGGTCTTCATGATGAGGTCGCTGAGAGTAACGAGCTTCATGTCGCTCTTCTCGAGCTGGTGTGCTGCTTTGCCATCATCATAAAGCGACGGCGCCAGCAAGTGCGGGTCACTGATGACCATGATTTTATAGTTGTCATTACTCAGCATAGTTGTCGCATTAATAACAGGTGCTATTATAGTTAAAATCAAGCACCATACTATTGGCAGTAAGTGTTTCATGTTATAAGAATATTACCAATTATACCATATAAACGTAAAGATAGGCGGAATGTTTCCTCTCATCGTTGAAAAAATAAAAATCGGTCTCCGCAAAAAGATGTCCTTAAAAGTGTTTTTGTTTTTTAAAGAAAAGGTGTTATATTTGCAATTGTAATTGTTTATTTCCTTAAAACCTGATTGATTATGAAGATTTTTAGATTTACTATGTTAGTGGTTGCGATTGCCTTGATTGGTAGTACGTTCACTGTTGATGCAAAAGTGAAAAAACGCCGTCACACAATAAAAAAAGAGAAACAAGTGAAACAGAAAAAAAGTACTAAAACCGAACAATGTCTCCTCGATATGGTAGAGTATGAGTATGGAGGTATGAGGATGTATCCCGTGTCGAAGGTGCGTGTAGAACGCAAGGATGGCAAGGTGGTTCTTGTTTCGAAGGGCACTGTCACCGAAGAGAAAGAGTTTGTCATCGCCGACGGCGAGCAGCTTCTCAAGGAAGCTTTGGCAATAATAGAGGAGGAAAAGATGCTTGACTATGGCGTTAGCTATGATGTGCCGCCCGAGATGCAGCCACTTGACGGCTATGCATGGTGGTTCAGCGCAAAGCTTGCCGATGGTCGTTCGGTCACGAGTCGTGGCCGCAATGCAGGCCCTGAAGGCCAGGGTTTAGGTAAGATTCAAAAGCTGCTTTTCGGTCGTGCCCATAAACTGCTTGGAATAGAGTATTAACACTATTAAGATTTCTGCTATTAAAAAAAGATGCTGAGCGACAATGCCCAGCATCTTTTTTTGAGTCAGCAGTTTTTAAAAGTTATTTTCTTTTCTTGCTGCCGAGGATTACGTTGTAAACAGCTGTGATATCTACCGAGGTGATTTCACCATCGCCAGTCTGGTCACCGTTGACCATGCCCTCGGTTTCACCATTGAGGAGATAGTTGTAGAGTATAGTCACATCAGTTGTGTTAACCTCGCCGTCGCCGTTCACGTCGCCAGCAACAAATTGCGGCTCCTCACCAGTCATCACGATATATTCGCTCTTGGCTGGAGTGGTGTGAGTGTTGTTCTCGTTAGGCAGTGACAGGATAGCCAACTTCTCACCCGAAACGAATAAGTTGCCAGCGTAGTCATAGTTGATTTGGGTAATCAAGTTGCCTACGCCATGCTTGTAGTCATACTTCCAGTTCAGAGCAGGAACACCATCGCTGCCATATTGAATCTCAAAGAACTTGAGAGTTCCATCGGGCTGGTTAACAACAAGCTCGGTACCGTCGGCGCTGATAGCACCTGCGCAGTATTGAGTACCAGTGAGGTGCTCGTGGATTGGGTTGTCGGAGTCACCACTATTGTAAACAATTTGTCCCTCTGGGTTTACATAGATGATAGAAGGTACACCTGAGTTGTTGTTGCCAGCGCTGCGGTTCTGAACTACCCAAATACCACCTTCCTCAGTCTCGCCAACCACTGCTGCATGAGTACTGATGAGCTTAGCTCCAATACCCCACAGGCGAGTTGGTGCTGCAGTCCAGTTCTCCATGATTGTGCCATCCTCGTTGCCAATGTTGTATTGAGAGATGTCGTTGTTGGCATCCTCAAGGTGGCAATACATGTGCGTGTTGGCTCCATTACCTGCGATAAATACCGAAGGAGTGGAAGTACACATCATCTCACCAGCGTCATTGGTGATAGTGCCATCGCTAGCGTGTGATCCAATGAAGAATGGCTCAAGGTCGCCACTCAAAGTCTCGGGATTGAGTTTGAAGACACCCGAGCGAGCACCGTCGGCCCAGTTAGCAAGGTAAACAATACCGTTCTGATCGGTAGCCAAGCGGAATGGATTGCCAAGGGTGTACTCACCGCTGATTGGGCCACCAATCTGCTCCCATTCTGGTGTATAGGCATAGATTGCATTGCTGGTGTTGCTAGAACCGATGCGGTTCACGAGATAGAAGCGTCCGAAGTATGGACTCTCAGGACTGTTGTCAACAACATTACCAATGCGGTTGAAGCTAAAGTCGGCTGGATTATTGAGTTTATCAATGCGTGCAATTGGGTCACCAACGAGAGTGATCTCCCAATGCATCTTGACGCAACCCTGCTGACCTTCGGGAACAGATGGAAGATCGGCTACAGGAATAGTAATTTCGTTGGCACCAGCCACAATGTTAGAAAGTGGGAATGTAGCAAGAACCTCGTTGGTGTTGATGTCACGGAATGTGATGTAAGCCTCATTGGCATTGTCATTAGCCTTGAAAGTGAAGGTGTAGCTGTCGCCTTCAAGGTTGTAGTTCAAGTCGTAAGCATAGATACCCTTAACTACTGGTTGCTCAACGCCGTCGGTAGTAAACTTCACTACATTAGCATCGCTTCCTGCGAGATAAGCGTGGATGTCTTCACCAATGACCTTAGCGCCAGCCCATGCGAAGTCGGCTGTGTTGGCGGTGATAGCCTTAGCTGTGTTGAGATTAGTGTTAACGGTATTTACGTATTTAGCATTTGCCAGGCCATTGTTGATGTCATAAATCTTGATGCCCTTCACATCGTTCTTGGTTCCGTAAGGAGCAACCAAGAGCTTGTGACCTGCATACTTGAAGATTTGCATACCGTTGCCAAGCAGCTCCTCGTCGGCAGTGAATACGTTACACTCAGGAACGCCACCGTCGGTAGTAACAGGGAACTCGTAGAGTTTACCACACTTCGAGCCACCAATGATGAATGAGTGGTCGTCGAATGGCGATACAGCCACCTTGATGGTACCATAGTTATCAACGTTATAGTTGCCAAAGTTGCCCTCAGTAGCCAATGGGTCACCAAGTTCGACTAGAGTGATAGTATTATTGGCGTTGGCACGGCTGGTGCTCACTACGTTGCCTTCGGAAATAACAAAGAATGCTGGACGCACGCCACGGGTAGTGCCAGTGGTTGGAGCAGGAACGCAAACTACAGCTTCTTTGATAGGACCGCTCACTGCGAGGCCCAGTCCGAGGTCTGCCCTGTACCAGTTAGATGAATACTGGGTAGTAAACCATTCAGTTGGTGCTGAGTCAAAGTCATCCCAGTAGTAAGCGTACATAGTTCCGCGTGGGTAGCCATCGGCATAGTCGTTGTTGTAGCAGGTACGCACGGCGCTAACACCCACCAGCTTGCGGTCGGCACTCAGAGCGATAGAACCAATCTGGTTGTAGAAGATAGGCTCATCCATGTTGAAGATGCCATCGGTGCTGAGTTCCTTAACCACCTGCTTGGTGTTGTTGTCAACGAGGTAGAGGTGAGCAAGTTTGCCCTCGTGGGAGAGGACGATAGTAGAATCGCCATATTGCAATGCCTGAGCCACATTGCCCACGATGCCGTCGTAGGTGGTGCCCTCGTCCTGAGCAAATACAAACTCGCCAGGTAACTTCAGGTAGGCGGGTTGAACTGGGTCGGGATAATTCTCATAAACTTCCTCCTCGGGAACATAGCCCTCGGCCTCGAGTTTGATGAAAGAGTAGCAGGTGTTGTTGGCGGTAACGGTGGCTGCGATGGGCTCATCGAGCAACTTGTAGCCCTCGGCGGTAGCCTCTACGGTGTAGTCGCCTGGCTCGAGGTCGAAGAATGCGAAGAAGCCGTTCCACTCATTGTCAACGGTATAGGTTGCAACCTCGTTGCCATTCTTCTTGAGGACAACTTGTGCGCCATTAATTGGCAACCACTGGTCGTCGGTGCCGTAGGCATACTTGTAGAGGTTCTCAACGATCTTCTCGTGCAAGTCCTTCACGGTACCAGCAATCTCGCCCTTGCCGTTGAGGTTGAAACCCCAGTAGGTGGCAACACCGCGAGCCTCGCGTATGCCCTCCAGACGGTCATAGTCGAAGTTTAGGGCGCGGTGACGTGCTGGCTGATAGGTGTGGAAGAAACCTTCGAGCAGATAACCTGGAACACCATGCTTGAGCACGCCAAGATAGCCGCTGTACTGGTTACCGTTGAGTCGTGTAGCAGTGCTGTAGCTGCCATAGAAGCTGATGTCGCCACGCACGTTCATGTTGGTGACGCTGTAGTGGCTCTGTGGCTCAATCTCGCCCATGTGATGGAATGGCCACACGGTGCGTGCCATGTCGTCGCTACCTGCAACGCCTGGACCATCATATCCTGCAGCACCAGTAGTGCCAGTGTCGTAACCGCGATACAGGAACAGTGGATAGTTGGTGCTTGTGCCGTCGGTGGAGGCGTTAGAGTGTGACGAAATGAACATATCGAAGTTTCCCTCTTCTGCCTCCTCGCAGATGTCGGCGAGAGGCTTGTTATAGATTTCTTCGGGGTCATATTCGCTGTTTGGGGTGGTGTAAGGCCAAGGACCGTTGGCCAAGCGCGAGTAAACGATATTTTCGCTCTTTACACCTATTGATTTCAGATAGTTTCCAATGCCAAAGGCGCGTGGCAGCGTGCCACGACCTTCGTAGAATCCTAGAGTGTCGGTGTCCATCCAGGTTGTGCCCTCGGCATTAAGTTGGCCAGTGTGTGGGTGGCCTACGGTTGGCATAGGACGGTCGTTGGCGCCATAACTGCCATGACCGGGATTCAGATAAATGCGGAACTCATCGGTAGTTTTTGCCTGAAGTGAGAAACCCGCTACTACGGCAGCTGCCAGTAAAAGTATATATTTCTTCATAATATGGTTCCTCCTTATTTAGCAAAGTTAATAATATAAGCCTCTCCTGTTGGAGTGGAGAAAGCGATTTTACCGTCGGCAGGCAGTGGATACATTGCAATAATGTCGCCACTGGTGAGAACTTGGCTGTTTCCGTTGAGGTCGGCAACTACGATTTCGCCCGAAGTATAGACCTCGCCATTGTCGGTAGTTTTCATGCCCACAATCATATCGTTGCTCATCCACTTGGGAGCTTGGAGTTTGCCAAGGCCCACAAGGTTGCTACCATCGAGATTGCACACATAGGCGCCGTTGCCGCTGCAGCAGAAGAGCACCTTGCTGGCATCGGGCGAGAGAGATGCCCAGATGTAGCGGTAGCCATGGCCCTTAGGAGCGAGCTCAGTGGTCTTACCACCCTGGGTGATGAACATCTTGAAGTTCTTGGTAGAGATTACAGGAGCGTTAACTTGCGCTTTGCCCTCGGCGATGGCTTTCTTGGCAATCTTGCCATTGTTGACCGCCACAGCGGTGTTGCCGTCGATTGCCATGCCCTGCACGTTGCGAGAGGGCTTCACAAGTTGCTGCTCAGCACCTGTGACCAAATTCTTGCTTTTGACAGCTGTCATCTGCAAGTGCTTGTTGTTGGTAGATTTCTCACGATAGACAACAGTGCTGCCATCGGGCGAAATCTTTGCATCAAAACCAGCACCCTGCGCTTGGGTGATCACCTGAGTGGTGCCAGTTGCCAAGTCAAATTTAGTGAGACCGCAGTTGTAGTCGGTAGTCACCAGGATATAGTCACCCTGAGGACTAATGGCTGCAACTTTGTTGGCGGCACTCTCGGGAATGTTGACCTTGTCGATAGAGGTTACATTTACCAATTGTGCCATCCCACTAAAAGACACGCATAATGCTAAAGCTAATAAAACTTTTTTCATAAATGCTTAGTTTTTAGTTAGACAAAAAGTTAATTAAATTAATGGAATATTTCATTTTATCTCTTTATCGCCTATTAATAATGACAAAAGTCAATTATTTGCCCCAAAATTATTGAAAATTATTGAAACAACCAAAAACAATGCTAATTTTTTTAATAATATTGTGAAAAGTGATGTGATGAACAAATTTGTGGATTTTGATTGCTGGTAAAGGAAAAATGTGTATATTTGTAGGTTGATTTTCCTTTAATGCCGTTAACTATGGCTCATAATGATGATAATGGGATGGAGAGACAAAAGCCGATGCCACAAGAGTCGGTAGGTTTTTTTGTGCATCAAATGTCGGGGCAAGACCTAATGGAACTCTTTGGGAAGACTCCTACCAAGATTAATGCCTGCTGCTTGTGCTATGTGGTGAGAGGCAGCATTAAGGTAATGGTAAACATTAAGAACTTTAATGTTGTCACCAACGATTTCATGGTGCTGTTTCAGGGGGTAATACTTCAAGTCGTGGAGGTTAGCGACGATGCACTCGTGAGCATTGAGGCCTATTCGTCATCATTTCTCAAGAAAGTCAACTTCTGGAAGATTATCTCTCCCATTATGCAGCACATCATAAAGAATCCGGTGTTCTCGCTCAACGAGGAGATGGGTAACTTCTATCGTGAGAGTTTCTCTATCATGAGTAAGGCGGCAAGCTTTGGAGCAACATTCATGACCCACAACATTGCCGAGTCGGCGCTAGTGGTCGCCATCGACATGCTTGCAGGCGCCATACGTCACAACATGGTGAAAGGTGTGGTTCTCAAAAGCTCATCGCGCGATCAGGTGATAGTGGGCGAGTTCATGCAGCGTGCACTTGAGAACTACCGCACCGAGCACAAAATCACGTTTTATGCGCGCGCAGCGTCGCTATCGCTGTCTCACTTCTGCAACGTGATTAGCAAGAGTACGGGCATGACGGCACAGAACATTATAATGAACCTCATCATAATGGACGCAAAGATTCAACTCAAGAGCAGCGGCGTGGCAGTTCAGGATATTGCCCGCTCGCTAGGCTTTCCCTCTCCAACCACATTCAACCGTTATTTCAGGACCTATACTGGCATGACACCCAATGACTACCGAAATGCAAAGAAGACATTAAATGACTCATAACTCACAACTCATAACTTGTAACTAATAACTCAAAACTATTAACTATCTTATGGCAATGACAAAGAAAGAACAGAAAGAAGCCGAATTGAGATTCTTGAAGCTGCTATCGCACAATTTTCCCGATGTGGCTACAGCGAGCACCGAGATTATCAACCTCTCGGCAATCCTGAACCTGCCTAAGGGCACTGAGCACTTCCTTGCCGACCTTCATGGAGAGTTCAAGGCGTTCCAGCATGTGCTGCGCAATGCCTCTGGAACCATCAAGCGCAAAGTGGGCGAGATTTTCAATGACACCCTCAGCAACCGCGACAAGAAGGAGCTGTGCACCCTCATCTACTATCCCGAGCGCAAGCTGGAGCTGGTAAAGAACAGCATGGAAGAGCGCGGCGACCTCGACGACTGGTATTTCATCACCATAAACCGCTTGGTGCGTGTGTGCCGCAATGTGTCGTCGAAATATACCCGCTCAAAGGTCAACAAGGCACTCCCCAGCAGTTTCTCATATATCATCCAGGAGTTGCTTCATGAGAACGCCACCGACCGCAACAAGCAAGCCTACGTCGATGTAGTTGTGCAGACCATCATCAGCACTGGTCGTGCCGACAACTTCATCATCACCATCTGCTACCTCATCCAGCAGCTCACTATCGACAAACTGCACATCTTGGGCGACGTGTTTGACCGTGGTCCCAGTCCCGACAAGATTATGGATGTGCTGTGCAACTACCACAACTTCGACATTCAATGGGGCAACCACGACATTTTGTGGATGGGTGCCGCCAGTGGTAACGACAGCTGCATCGCTAATGTGATACGCATCGCTATGCGTTATGGCAACCAGGCAGTTCTCGAGGATGGCTATGGCATCAACATGCTGCCACTCGCCACGTTTGCTATGGACGTGTATGGCAACGACCCTTGCGAGAAGTTCATCCCCAAAGGCGAAGCCAAGAACAATAAGCTTGCTCCGCTCATCGCTAAGATGCACAAGGCAATCAGCATCATCCAGTTCAAGCTCGAGGCGCAAATCATCAACCGCCGTCCAGAGTTTGAGATGGCCGACCGCCTGCTTCTCGACAAGATCGACTACGATCGCAAAGTCATCACAATCGATGGCGTGGATTATGAGATGACCGACACCAATTTCCCCACTGTTGATCCCAAAGACCCCTACCGCCTCACTCCCGAAGAGGAGGAAATTGTCGAGAAACTCCACAACTCATTCACTGGTAGTGGCAGACTTCGCACTCACATGCGCTGCCTCTTCCGCTACGGATGCGTCTATAAGGTGATTAACGGCAATCTGCTCTATCACGCCTCAATACCTCTCAACGAGGATGGCTCACTCAAGGATGTTACCATCCAGGGAGAGAAATATCATGGTCGTGACCTGCTCAAGAAGGTGGGTGCTTTGATTCGTGATGCCTACTTTGGCTGCGACAGCAAGGAGAACGAGGAGTTTGCCAACGACTATGTGTGGTATCTGTGGTGCGGCAAGGACTCTCCAGCTTTCGACAAAGACAAGATGGCGACATTCGAGCGTTACTTCATCGTTGATAAGGCCACTCACAAGGAGGTCAAGGGCCATTATTACACCCTGCGCGACGATCCCGACGTGGTGGATAGCATCCTCGATGAGTTTGAAGTTAAAGGCCAGTTCCGCCACATCATCAACGGCCATGTGCCAGTGAAGACCATCAAGGGCGAGAATCCTGTGAAAGCTGGAGGCAAACTCATGGTGATTGACGGCGGCTTCTCAAAGGCCTATCAGCCCGAGACTGGTATTGCCGGCTACACCCTCGTTTACCACAGCCGTGGCTTCCAGCTTGTGCAGCACGAGCCGTTCACTTCAATCACTAAGGCGGTGGAAGAAGGCCAGGACATCAAGTCAACTTACGAGATGGTGGAGATGACCAACCACCGCATGATGGTGAAGGACACCGACATAGGTGAGGAACTCGAGGACCAGATCAACGACCTCAAGCACCTGCTCGAG
>JAEEGL011503732.1_pt1 | contig 30916 bp, 19 predicted proteins | sample 9134231 | NCBI WGS metagenome assembly JAEEGL01 (sample SAMN16246548, study PRJNA631951) | gut metagenome | biome: gut microbiome; feature: rumen; material: fiber-attached | host: Bos | place: Iran: Karaj | collected 2018-10
ATAATTTTGAAATTGAAAAAGATAATAAAGTATGATTTTGTTATTCACTCTTTGGATAAAGAAAATATATAAGTTATTATTATTTTGAAGGTGCTTTCAACTTTTCTGAAAATTCACTTTTATTAATAAATAATAAAATCTTTTATTAAAAATTTTTTTTAATAAATTAATTTAAAAATTAAAACAATTCTTTAAAATATATAAACAAATTTAAAACAAAACAACAAAAAAAAGATAAATTATTTAGAAATTTCATTAGCAAATTTTTTATAATCAATATTCCCATTTTTATCAATAAACTGTGATAATAATTCATCAGCTTCATCATCAGTAAGACAATCTCCAATAACAGTTAAAGCATGTTTTAATTCACTAGCAGGAATAAAACCTTTTTTATCAGTATCTAAAAAAGTAAAAGCATCAATTAATTGTTTTTTATCCATTTTTTTGTTGTAAAATTCAGTAAAAAATTTCAAAAATTGTTCATAATTTACTTTTCCTTCAGAAGCTTCTTTTATAAAATCTTGCATATCATCTGTTGGAATATATGCTCCTAAACCTTTACAAATTTGATCTAATTTATCTACTGTTACAAATGAATCTTTATCTGAATCAAATAAATCAAATATTTTTTTACATTCTGATGCTTTTTCTTTTGATAAGGAATTTGTCATTGAAAAATAAATTATTTCTTATTTATTTTTATTAAATTTAAATTTTGTTATTTTATTGTTAATAATTTTCTTTTTGAATAGAAAAAATTGAGTCAAAATAAAATTTCTCAATAAATAAAACAATAATTCATTTTCAATATCCTAAAAAAGAAAGAAAAAAATATAATTTTAAATAAAATGATTAATACTTCAATTTTAAAAAGTAAATAAATATAATTCAAAGGTATAAAAAAACATAATTCAATAATAAATAAGCCAATTGATATTATAAATGACAATATAAATTTAAAAAAAGTAAATCTAATAATAATACATTTGAAAATAATAAAAAACATAATATAATATTTTTATATTAACGAAAATAATAATAATAATAAAATGAATAATATTCCAATATCAAAAGAAATGAAAAAATCTCAGAAAAAAAATTCTATATCAAAACAGCAAAATAATATATCAGAAGATAAATTAAATTATGAAAATGATGAATTTCAAAATTCAGATTTCAAAAGATCAGAAGGTAAATTTTCAGTAATATCAAATGATTCATTTCATAAAAGCAATAACATAAAATCAGATTCAATTGATATTGAAGAAAGTAATAATAATTCAATAAATGAAAACAAAAAATACGAAGATGAAGAAGATGATTTTGAAGAAGAAAGAGTAAGAGCTTTTGATGAAGTTATTAAAAAAGACAAAAAAGTTGATGTTATTAAAGAAGAAGATGAAGAATATGAATCTGATATTCACTTAAGTCCTAATATTAAAAAGAGTAAAGAATTTTTCCTTAATAAACAATATAATAATAATGATTTTAATGATAATTCAAGAAAAGACAATTACATTGATAAAGATGATGAAAATATTTTTAATGATAATAATTTTAATGAAGATAATAATGAAGAGTTTGAAATTGAGAACGAAGATGAGAATAAGGATAAAAAATATATAAATAAAGATTACATTGAAAATAACATAAATGATAATTTTAATGAACCTCATTATATTAATACTTATGACAATGAAGAAAATAATAATCAAAATTATAATATAGAAGATAATAATAATGAAGAAAAAGAAAATAAAATTAATTATAAAAGTAAATATAATAGAGATAATAATTATGATTTTAAAAATAATAAATTTAATAACAAAGAAATTTATCTTAATAAAAATAATGAAAATTTCGATGTTAATATTGTTTCACCAATAAAAGATAATAAATATCTTGAAACTCAATCTGATATTGTTAATCAAAAATTATTAAATTATAGTCCATTAATTTCTACTTCAGGGAATGAAAATAAAAATTATATTGATATTAAGAAACCAAATTTAATAAAAAATTATGGAAAAATTGAAGAAAAGAAAATTAAAAAAGATGATGATGAAGTTAAAATAAATAATTTTATTAAAATATTGAAAAATAAAAATAATTCAAATTTATTTTCTAATCCAATGAATAATTATTATAAGAAAAAAGAAAATAAAAAAAATATAAAAGAGAAAGAGAAAGAAAAAGAAAAAGAAAATTATCTTGAAAAAAGAAGAAAAAAAATGGAAGATATTAAAAATATATTTTCAAATGAAATAAATGAAATATTTGTAGATGATGTAAAACAAAAAAGAAAAATAACATTTAAAAACTTAGTTAAAATTACTAATTCTGTTTCTTTAATTCGTTCAAATTCAAATGATTTATCTCAAACTGGAAATAAAATTTTAAATAATCTTAAAAAAAAAGATTTAAAAAAGTACATAAAAGATAATAAAAAAAATAGTGTAAATTATATTACTAAAAGAAATAAATATATGACAAATGATAATTTATTTTCAAAAAAATTCATAAGTGAATATTATGATGATTATTCAAATGAAAATCAAAATAAATTATATGAGTTAGATAATAATATAAATAAAAAACTTGATAAGATAAAATATATACCAAATGATAATACTTTCTTTAATTTTGAAGACGGATTTTATAATGAAAACAATAAAGAAAAAAAGTTAATAAATTTAAATTATAATGAAAAACCTAAATATTCAGAAAGAACTTTTAGAAGAGGTTATATAATGCCAGCTAATCCAATGGATGATGTAATTTCTGCTAAAGCTTATTTTTTATATGGAAATAATATTTAATTTTTTTTTCAAATATAATTTTTTTAAACAATTGATTTAAAATTTAATAATATAATTTTATATTAAATTAAAAAGAATATAAAACATAAGAATAAATACTTTCTCAAATAAAATTAAAATTCAGAATATTCAAAGATAAAAATAATATATTTTAAGAAATTAAAATAAAGTAAAAATCAATGAAAATAAAAGAAAAAATAATTAAATTTTCAAATTTAAATTATTTAATTAATTAACAAAATTTTTCATGGCAAAATATAATCCTTGGGAAGAAAATAATATTTTCATCCAAGATGTAGGTGGCTTAAAAGATTTATTAAAATATGCAGAGAATGAAAATATTTTAATGTGTGATTCAATGCCAATAAATAATGAAAATTGGGAATTAAATATAAATAGAAAAGATTATGAAAATTCTAATAATTTAATAGAATTAATAGAAGAATTAAATAATTTATCAAATTTACAATATGAAAAATTAGAAAAATTAGAATTTTTATATGAAAAATATAAATATCAATTAATTTTATCAAGAGAAAAAAATGATAATTTAATAACAATGTTAAATGAACTTACAAGATTATTTAATGATTTTGATAAAAATAAAATTAAAATAGTAAATTTATTACATAATGCAGGAATATCTGATTCAAATGTAATAAAAATAAAACATGAAAAAAAAATGGAATTAATTAAAGTTTTAAAAATTTGTTCTTCTGATTATTCTTCAGTTTTAGATTTAATTGAATTAAATGGAAATATACATGAACGAACTATTAATAAATTACAAGAAAAAATAAAAGAAATAGAAGAAATTACAAATAAATTAAGTAGTGAATTTAATGAAATAAATCAAATAAAAAATAATAATTAATTTAAAAATAAAAAAAACACATTAAAAAATATTATTAATTTAAAAAAAGAAATGTCATCTTTTCAATCATTTTCACAAAATAAAAGGCAAAAAGAAGAAAAAGAAAAGAATAAACTGTTGGTAAAAAATTTAAACAAAAGAATGTTTCGTGGGTTTAATAAAATAAAAAAATTAAAAGATATAAAAGAATTTGGATTAAATAAAATACATAAAATATTAACTCCAACAAATAAATGGGAAGAATATGAACCATTTCCTTTTGAAGATATATATAATGTAACTTATAAAGATAGGTTTTTAAAAACTTTAAATAATGAAAAAATAAAAGCTTTTGATGTTGTTCATATTGGATCTAATTCAAATAACATTAAAACTAATAAAAATAAAAAAGACATTTTTTTAACTGGAAATAATAAAACAAGAAATAAAACTCAAGGAGAAATTTTTGATGAAATAAATAAAAAACAAGAAAATGAAAAAAAAATATTACAAAAAATATTTCCTGATAAAGATGAAATGAATGTTATAACAAGTGTTCCTTTTTTTTCTTTAATAAAAAACCCAAATAAAACTTATTATATAAATAATAAACATAATAATAATAAAGAAAAGAACTTACAAGAAAAACAAATATTAGAAGAAGAATTTTTATATAAATTATCTCATAAATATCAAGAAGATAAAAATAATATAAATTATAATAAAGGATTAGTAAAAGGCTTTAGAACAGCATATAATGAATTTGGAGAAAAAAGTAATTCAAAACATATTCCAAAAAAATTAGAATTAAATATTGAAAATATGTTAAATAATGAAAAAATTCCTCAATTAAGTCCTGTTGAAAGACATTTACAAAAGATAGAAAATAATTTAAATTTAATAAGAACTTTACCTAATGAAATGTTTAAAGAATTTGAAAATAATTTTTTAAATTATCCTTATGAAAATGAACATGATAATTTAAATAAAACAGAAAATACAAATAAAGAAGAAGAAAAAATAATTAAATTAGATTCTAATGTTTTTGAAGAAAAAAAAAATAAATTATTAGAAAAACAATTCGCTAAAACTTTTTATAATCCTAATATAACACCTAAATTTCCTATTGGAGATTATTTAAATCAACAAATAAAAAATAAAACAGAAAAATTTGAAAAATTACATAAATTAGCTTTTGAAGAACATATAAAAAGAAAAAGTTCTAATTTAAATATTCCTAAATTTAAAAATAAAAAAATAGTAGAAATATCTCCTAATAGTCATTTATTCTTTACGAAAAAACCAACTTATAAAAGCTTATATGATATTGAAAGTAAAACAAGAGATATATTAATTGCTTCTAAATTAAAAAATGAATATTGTACTCAAGATATTAATAGAATTTTAAGAGGTTATAGACCTTGGATTGAAGAAGATATACAATAATATAATTACAAAAAGCAAAATTTATTTATTTGTTTTTTTTTTTTATTTATTAAATTTAAATTTTAATTTAAATATGAAAGTTTTTGATTTTTCGAAAAGAGATTTAATTGAAATTCCTTTAATTTCGGAAAATAATTCTTTTGAATTTATTCTTGATAATAATTTAATATCTTTAATTGATAATATCCCTATTTCTTGCCAAAAATTATCTATTTCAAATAATAAAATTTCTAATATTAATTTAAAATTTGAAGGAGAATATCAATTAAAATATTTCGATATTTCTTTTAATAGAATAATTTCCTTATGTGGATTTAATAAATTTTATTTATTAAATGAATTAAATTTATCTAATAATTATATAAGTGATGATCAATTAAAATATTTAAAAAGTCTTATTTATTTAAAAAATTTAAATTTAAGTAATAATAATTTAAAAAATGGTGAAATTGCAAATTTAATAGGAAATTTAAATTCAATTGAAAAGCTTAATATCTCAAATAATAATATAGAAAATTTAGAATTTAAAAATAAAAGTGAAACATTACTTCAATTAGAAATTGATTCAAATAAATTAATTAATATATCTTTTGAAAACAAAATAACAATGCCTAATTTAATGTATTTATCTATAAATGCAAATAAATTAAGTTCTTTAACTACAATTAATAATTTATTAAGTTTAGAATATCTTTCAGTCGCTGATAATGAAATTAAAACTTTAGAAATATTAAATTTAAAAAATTTAAAATTTATACAATTAAAAGGTAATTTATTAATTTCAAATGAAATAAATAATTGTTTAGAATTTATTCAATTTTATGAATGTTCATATAATAATTTAAATCATTTTAAAATTTATGGAAATCATAATCACATTAAAAATTTATTACTTGATAATAATAAATTAATGAATATTGAATTTGATAATAAAAAGAATAAATGTGATAATATTGAATTAATTGACCTATCTTATAATTTATTTGTTGATATTAATTTTATAGAAAATTTTACAAATATACAAAAGTTAAATTTATCTTTTAATCAATTAAGGAATCTTAATAATATTGAGAAAGAATTAGAAAAAATAAAAAGTTTAAGAGAATTATATTTAGTAGAAAATGATTTTAATAAAAGTTTTTATAATTTAGAAATTATACCTAATGAAATTTTTAATTCATTAAATGATTATTTTAATCATCCTTATGTAAGAAATTTAAATAAAAATAAAATAATCTCTTATAGAAATAATTTAATATTAAAATTAGAAAATCTAAAGATATTAGATTATATAGGAATTTCAATAGAAGAAAAAAATGAAATAATTAAATATTCAAATATAAATAATAATAATAAAATAAAAAATAATAATCTTACTAATTCAAGAAATAAAAACAAAGAAAATTTAAATAATAAATTATCAAATTTTTCAACAACAGCAGGGATTCAAAACAATATAAAAGAAGAAAAATATACTTCAATCAAACAGTAAAATTTTATCAATAGAAAGTGAAAATTCAATTAAAATTAATAATTTAAATTATGAAAATTTAATTAATGAAGATAACAAAAATATATATTATAATTTAAAACAAATTTTTATTAATTTATGTGATTCAAATGGATTTATTTATTATAAAGATTATATTCATTTATCAAATGAACTATCTTTACTTTATAACATTGAAAATTATTTCAATGAAATAAATAAAGAAATTCAATTATTAGTTAAGAATTCACTTCTTCCTAATAAATTCCATATTAGAGATTTTATAAAAATAATAAAAAATGAAAAATATGGACAAATGTATTTTATAATTGAAAAGAAAATAAAAGAAAATCCAAATATTATAAGTAAAAGCTTAAATTTATCTACTCAAAATTTTTCAAACTCAAAAGAAGATTTATATAACACCAAAGACATTAACAATATTCAAAATTATGAAAAAACAAATGTCAATTTTGAGATTTTAAATCAAAGAATTTTAAAAACTCCTTTATTAGTAAATAAAATAAATTTAATAGAAAGTAATCCATCAATTAATAAAAAGGAAAAATTAAAACATAATTTAAAGAAAAATCAAATTAAAAATAAATGCTTTAATATTTTATATCAATCAAATAGCGAATTAAATAATTCTCCAGATTTAAATAATAAAAATTTTCTAATGAATTTTTTATATTTTATTAATCATATTTCATTTCCTTTAAAATATTATGATATAAATCAAAGTTTTTTAATTAATATTTCATCAGAAGAAAAAGAATATAAATTTATAAAAGCTTTTATTAGTAATTTTAATGTTAAAAATTTTACTTTAGAAAAATGGTATTGTCATGAATATTATAATCAAGTTTTTAACCATTATTCTTCAATTGAATTCTTATTTGAAAATAATCTTCTTTTATTTTACTCATATTATAATGAAATAATAGATAATTTTTTTCATGATATTTACCAAATAAAAGAATGCTTCTTAATGATTGAAGAAAACCCAAATAATTTAATTAATCAAAATTCTGATAATAAAATAGTAATGTATGCTTTAATTCAAAAAAAATTTTTTGAAAATAATAATATTGATAGTATTGTATATAATAAAAATGATGATAAATTTTATTTTAAAAATCCTTTTGATTGGATAGGACATTCAGATTCAATTGATTCTTTTAAAAATTCAAATTTTATTATTTCAAAAAAAAATAATCCAAATAATATATTAGTTCCTATCTATATTATAAATATTTCTAATTTTTAATATTTTTATTTTTTTTCATATTAAAGAAAAAAACTATAAATATTTATTTTATATATTATTGTATATCATGAAATAATATTGTTTCCAAATTACATTTTAATTATAATTTTTTCTCTATTGAAAAACAAAATTATTTTTTCAAAAACTTTCTTTGATTTTGAATATACTTTTTAATTTGAGAAAACCCTTGATAAGCATTTAAATTATTTTTAACTTTCTTTTTTTTTCATTATAATCAGTTTTTAAAAACATCTCATTAACATTAACTACTTCATTTTTACTCTTAATAAAAGCACTTGAATAAATATTTAAACCTAAATTTCCTTTTGTAGAATTAATACTATTTCTATTTATATTCCTTGAAACATTATTTCTACTTTTTTTATTATTTTCAACTTGTTTAATAACTTTAATTAAATTTTTATTATTTCTTTCTGTTACACTTCTTAAATTTCTTTTTTCTGTTAAATTCATAGAATTTATAGTATTATAATTTGAATGCCCTAATATTTTTTTATCTTTTTCATATCTATAAGTATAAATACCTAAATCAGTTAAAAGAGGATTACTTATTATTAAATTTCTTGATCTTTTCTTTTTATTTTTGGAAAAAGAAATTTTGGAATTTGATTTTTGCTTTGAATTTTTTCTTTCTGATAATACTTTTTCTTTAAAGACATTTAAATTTGTTCCTGTTTTTGTATGAATATGATTAGATATAATTTTTTTGAAATTTTGATTATAAATAAAAAATAAGTTTTTTCCTAAACTATTATTTTTAGTATCTTTTTGATTATTATTACTTGAATTTGAATTATTAATAATATTCTTTGATACTTTATTATCTTTAATTATTTTTTTTTCTTTATTTAAAGGAATTTTATTGTTTTTAATCGGTTTTTTATTTAAATCAATAATTATTTTCATTATTGAATTTTCTGTAGAATTAATTGATTCATTATTTACATTTTGGTTTAAATTAGTAATTGATAAATTAGATAAAGAATTATTATTAGATATTAATTTTCTTATCTTAGGAGTGAATAAAGTAGAATAATTATTTTTATTTTCATTAATATAATTTATATCATCTTTATAATTTTCATTATAAAAAATTTGTGCCTTTTTTTCACTATATACTTGAATTAAATCATTTAAATTTAATTCATGGAAAATTGGTCTACAAAAGAATATTAAATAATTCTTATAATAAATAACAAATTTAGGAATTCTTATTTTACTTTCTTCTTCCTTATAATATCTTCTTAAAAATTCTTCGTTATAATTAAATAATATTTTCTCTTTAAAAACTGCAAGATCACGACAATATTTGGATTGAATGACATTTTCTAAAAGAATCATATCATGATCTTTTGGTAAAGTATTATATTTTGAAAATAAAATTTTATTTATAAATTTCTTGTAAAAATTATTTCGATATGAATTATCTGATGATTTTATATTACTTGAATAAGTTCTATTTGTTTCTAAGGATGATTTATTTTGTTTTTGAGATTTATTCTTTATTTTTTTATTTATAATAAAAATATTATTTGGGGAAATATTCGTCATAGTTTTTTATATAATGAAATAAAATTTAATATTTATTCATAAATTATATATTATATTATAACTTATATAAAACATTAATTGAGAATGTTAATGATATAAACTTATTAATTAAATTAATTATTTTTTGACTCATAAAAAAAATTAAAGAGAATTATATGATAAGTCTTTAAATTAACTTATTGACTTTTTTCTTTTATTACTAAAATAATATTTTAAATATTTCAAAATATATAATTTATAAAAGTTAATTATAATTAAATTAAAAAATAATAAGGATTGTAATTTAGTATATAAGACAGAAATAATAAAATAAAAAAATGAAGTAAAAAACATTTATAATTTAATTAAATAAATGAATCTTTTTATATTTGATATTCAATAATAAATAAGAGTAATATTTAATTTATAGTATTTATTATCTAAAAGTTTTAAATAAAAAAATGGGAACAACTACAGGTTATTGTCATTGTTGGAGATATGATAGAGATCAACAAGTAACAATAGGAAGTGGAGAATATAGTTATAAAAAAATAGTATAAATTTTATAAAATTATAATTACTTTTTAATAGCGAATTCCTTATGATGAAAAAAATAAAATTTATTATTCAAAAGATAAGTATTATGATATTGGTATTAAAGGTTTAATTGATAGTACAAGTACAATAACAAAAAAAGGAATGAATAATTATACAAATGGAAATGTTAAAGTTATAATTCCTTGTCCTTCAGAATATTAGTTTAAGTTTTATATATTATATATATAGTATTAAATAATTAATGTTGTGACAGTTAAAGAAACTTTATTATTAATAATATTTATATTTATTAATTTTAAAATGGGATGTACAAATGCAGGTGCAAAAGGAAATTTTAAAATTGTTGAAATAAAAATGACTAGAAGTATTAGTCTTGAAAGAGAAAGAAGAATAATTGAAGATCAAAAATATGAAAGTCGTATTAAAGAAGAAGAAGAAAAAAAAAAACAAAATGAAGAAATCTTGAAAAAAAAGAATGATAATAATAATCAAGAAATTAATACTAATCTAATAAATAATATTAATGAAGAGAATAAAGAGAAAATAAATAATAATAATTTAAATAAAGAAGAAAAAAAAGGTATATTAAAATCAAAAAAAAAAATAAATTATAATAATGAAGAAAATTCAAAAAATATAGAAGAAGTAAAAAAAAAAAAGTCAAATAGAAGAATTAGTTTCCAATCAAATTCAAGTATAATAAAAGATAAATCAAAACAAAAAAAAAGAAATAAAAGTTGTGAAGAAACTTTAAAAAATAATAAAAATAAAATAAAAAATGAAGAAATTTCATCAGAAGAAAATGAAATAAAAAAAGAAAAGAATATTAAAAAACAAATAGATAATAATTTATTAATAAAAAAAGATTCTTTATGGAATGAAGCAAAAAAAAATTTATTTATAAAATTTAAAGAATCAATTGAAGAATCAGAAGCATATAACAAAATAGATTTAGCTATAACTTCAATAATTTCAATTTCAAAAAATGATTTTTATAAATTTACTTTATCTCAAAAATTCCTTATTCATCAAATAAAAAATATAAATGATATTAATTGGATGAGAAAACCTTTTAATTCTTTAAAAAAAAATTTAGCAAAAATCTCAACATTAAATCCTTTATTAGAGAAATATATAAATTTTGATTTTAATAATTTCTCTTTAAATGAATATGAACCTTTTTATTCAGAAATAAAAATGTTAAAATTAAATATAAAAGAAAAAAAACAACAATTAGAACATTATATTTATTCATCTGAAAAAATAAATGAAAATGTAATTATTTTAATTTTTAATTTTGATGATTCAGATTCAATAATATTATTTAAGGAAATATTAAATTATAAAAAGAAAAATAATGTAAATCAAAAAGATAAAAACAAATTTCTTTTTTTTCCTGTTTATGGTCAAATATTAGAAAGTGCAATGACAACTTCTTATATTTGGAATACTGCTTTAAATTATGATTTTAATGAAGAAGATTTAGAAATTTATTTTTTAGAAAATAATGATTTAAATAAAAGATTTAATTATATTTCAAATGATAATGAAAAAAAAATTATTTGTAAAATTATATTAATTGATGAAAATAAAATAATTAGACATATTTTATATCCTAAAGACTTTACTTTTAATTTACTTTCTCAAATAAATAAAATAAATAAAAAAGATTATGAAGAATTTAAAAATAATTTAAATATATTTATTAATGAACATAATAATTCTTTAAACAAATTATTAAAAAATCCTTTAAAGTGTAATTTATTTTTAAAAAAAACCAAAGTTTATTCTTATGATAAAACAGATAAAAAAATAATTCCATTTAAAACTTATTATGAAACTTTAACTGGAGAATTAAATAATAAAGAAAATATAAATAATATATTTGAAGAATTAGAAGGAAAATTTAAATATGAAAAAAGGGAAAACCCAAAAAAATTTCAGATAAATCATTCCAAAAAAATAAATATAATATCAAATTTTATAGGAGATTTATTAGAAAAAAATAAATTATATAATATAACTTATATTACAAAGTTTGAAATAAATAAATTAAATATGAGAATTAATCCTAATAATAATTACGAACAAATGTTTGATATTATAAAAAATAAAAACTTTAAAATCGAAATTTTTTTACCTTATTATCATTTTCATAAAAAACATCATTATTCAATTTCTTTAGAAACTTTAAAAATTATTCAATTTCCTTTTGCAAAAACATTAGATTATATATCTTGTATTTTAAATTTAAATGAAATATTTCCTAAAGATTTAAAGTTATATGATTCAAAAACAAAAGATAAAATTACTTTTAATATAAATGAAAAAGAAAATGATAATATAAATTTAATAATAATATTTTCATTAAGTTCAAAGGATTATTTTGCTAAAATGGAAATGATATATAGATTAAATCAAATATATAAAAAAATTGAAAATTTTAAAAATTCAATAAATATATATTTAATATATAGAGGTGAATTATATAATTTTGATAAAGAATTTAATGAAATAAAAGATGAAGATATTTTCAATGAAAATTTTCCTTTATTTATTTCTTCATCTGATAATATTTTTCCTCTTTATTTCCAAAATAATGGAATTGAAAGTTCAGATTCTCAATTAAAAGTATTTATATTAGATAATAATAATAAATTGTTATATCAAGGAATATGTGATGAAATAAATTTAAAAGTTAGTCTACTTAATATTTTAAATAATAAAGAAATAAAATATTTAAAACATTATCCAATTGATAATGAAGTTTTAAAAGATCAAATACAACCAATTATTAATAATATTGAAAAACTTATTGAAAAAATTTTAACGAAAAATCCTAATGAAAAATTACTATATAGACCTTATGTAAGTTTTTCTTATTGTAAATTTAATTCTTATAAAAATTCCAAATGTAAAAATATATGTTTTATAAATAATTTAAGAATAAAAATATTAATTAAAGAAAAACATAAAAATATAGTTTTAAAAAATCAAGAAAAAAAAGAAAATTTAAAACAATTAAAAGAATATGGTACATCAATTTTAATTGTTCCTCTTCCCTGTGAAGAATTAAATATAAAATTTAATTGTAATATTTGTAAAAGTAAAATAAATAAAAATAAATCATTTTATTATAATCAAGAAGAAGAAAGTTTATATTGTTTAGATTGTGAAAAAAAAAAAGAAAATAATTCTGTTTATTTAATTTATTTTAAAACAGAAATTTTTGATAATGAAATAATATCAGAATTATTTTCATCAAATATAAATTATAATTCCGAAATAGATCCTTCATTAGGTTTAACATGTAAAATATGTAATAATCAAAATTTAGGAAATGAATTTTATTTAAATTTAACACATATAAATAATTTAAGTCAAATATCACCATTATTATCAATTGATATTTGTCAAAGTTGTTTTAATATTATTGAAAATGGAAGTAATTTTACAAATAATGTTTCTAAGGAAAATTATAATAAATTAGGATTAAGTAGTGAACATATGATTTATAGAAGAATTAAGTATCAATCTCATAATGATAATATAATGTTTAAATTTAGTCCTTTTGAATTTGGAGATCAATAAACTTTATTTAATTTTATTTAAATTATTATTTTATAAATTAATATACTTTCTTAAATTTGTTTTTAAAAGGAAATTAAATTTAAATAAATAAATAAAATATCAAATTTTTAACTAAATAAGTATATGAATAAATCAAAATTCAAAAATTTTTCATTAAGAAATAGGAAATTGTTAGAAGATCAAAAAACAGAAAGTAAAAAAAAAGAAAGATGCATTACAAATGATAATAAAGTTAAAAATATAAAATTATATCATAAGTCAATTATAATTCCAAAAGAATTTTTCACTGAAATGAAAAAAATAAAAATATATTATGTTTCTCCTTCTTTAAACATCGCAGGAAATTATAATAATTATATAGAACAAATAATGTATTCAATGATTCATTTATCAAATTTAAATTTTGATATAATATTTAAAGAAAAAAAAGAAAAAAAGAAAAAAAAATCAAATAATAAAAAATTACTTTTATTAGATTTAGATGAAACTTTAATTCATTCAGAAGATAAATTAAATTACTTAAAGAATTGTAAATTAATAAATAAAAAAATGGGAAATTGCTTTCATAAAGAAATTAAGTTTAAAGAAGGAGGAAACGAATTTTCAATGGAAATTTTTATAAGACCTTTTTTAAATGAATTTTTAGAAAAAATGAATGAAAATTTTGATTTAGGAATTTTTACTGCTGCTTTAAAAAATTATGCTGAAGCAGTCTTAAAACTAATTGATCCAAGTGAAAAATATTTTAAGATTAAATTATATAGAGATTCTTGTATTAATGTTAAAGATAAAATTTTCATTAAAGACTTAAGAATTATAGAAAATTATGATATTAAAGATATTATTTTAGTTGATAATTCACTTTATTCTTTTTATAATAATTTACAGAATGGAGTTTTAGTTAATTCCTTTTTTTATGATGGAAATGATAATCAATTAATTTTTGCTCAAAATTATATTCTTAATGCTCTTTTATTATGCGATGATGTTAGAATTGTTAATGAAGATACATATAAATTTACTAAGCAATTTGATTATTATAAAAGCTTATATTCTTTCTCAGATTGTAAAAATTTCCATAGAAAAAACTATTCTAATTAATAAAAAATTATATAGTCATTCATATTAATTTATTAAATAAGTATATAAATTTAAAAGAATATATTATAATACTTTTCATATTAAAACAAATATTTAAATATTTAATTAATTATAAATAAATATCATAAAACTTATAAATAATAATAAAAAAATGTCAAATCAAAATGAACAAATAAATAATCAACCTCCTAATTATAATAATCAAATACCAATAAATCAAAATGAAGAGCAATCTTATATGAAGCAAATAAAAGATTTTTTAAATTCAACTCCTTTAACAGTAACAGTTCTCATAGATTTAAATATATTTTTCTTATTTATAAATCTTTTCATTTCTTACACTGGATTAATTTCAGTTTTATTAAGATCATTTTTTATTTTCTTTTTTTGGAGTCCTCTTGGAAAAAAAGTAGAAAATTCATCAGGAACTGGAAGATATATGTTATTATTATTGATTAATGTTCTTGCTTTTACTATTCCTTATATTTTAATATTTAATCATTTTCATGTTTTATCTGAAAGTATTTATAACTTTGCTCTTTTCGAAACCTTATTAATTGCTTTGAGTAATAAGGATAAACATATTCTTGTAATTAATAAAAAAATTCCTTGTAAATTTATTATCTATGGAATCCCTTTTATTTCTTTATTTATTCTTCATCAAACTTTCGGAATGGTTATTGCTGTTATTTATGCTTTATTATATCATAAATATTTTTCTAACAAAATTCACTTTAGCGATGAATATATTATCCAAAGTTGGGAAAATAATTGTATTTTCAAATTATTAATGAAAAATAGAAGGTATGTAAAATTAAATGATCAATTTATTCCTATTATTAATAATAATGCAAATGTTAATCCTATTAATTATGCATTTAATAATCCTATCCAATCTCAACCAATTAATATTCAAAATAATAATTATCAATATTATAATAATAACTTTAATAATAACCAAGTTTATTCCAAAGTATATCCAGTTATTAATAATCAATTTATTAATCATAATATACAAAACCATAAATTTGAAAATGAAATTAAAAATAATGAAAATCCAAATATAAAATATAATAAAAATTCAAATGAAGTTCATAATGATGAAGATGATTATCCTAATATAAAAAATAAACCAAATTCATATGAAGTTAATTCTAATGATGAATATCCTAATATTCAAAATAAACCAAATTCATATGAAATTAATGCTAATGATGAATATCCTAATATTCAAAATAAACCAAATTCATATGAAATTAATAATAATAATGAATATCCAAATATTCAAAATAAACCAAATTCATATGAAGTTAATAATGGTGAAGCTATTTATCCTAATATTCAAAATAAACCAAACTCATATGAAGTTAATAAAGAATATAAACCTAAATTTATTACTCCTGGAGTTATGGATATTAATTATACTCCACAATAAATATGATTTAGTTAGATAAAAAAAATAAAAAAAAAATATTAGTTTAAAAAAATATTTTTTTCATTTTCTTTATTATATTAATATTAAATATAATAAAATAATTCTATTTATAAATAAATATAAATCAATGAATAACCTTTGATTTTATTTTTTATTAGGAATTATACTTATAAAATCTTTTCTCAAATAAAAATATAATATAAAATTTAAATAAATATAATAATAATAAATGAAAAAAATAAAAGTCGGTGATTTATTATTTCCAAAAGAAGAAAGACTAAAACTCTCATTTAATAATGAGCATATAATAAATAGGAGTAATTCCTTTTTTCAAACAGTTCAAAAAGAAAAAATAAATTCTTTAAAATATTTAACAGCAAGAACAAACTTTAAATATCTTTATAAATTAAATGGATATTCATCTTTCACTTTACAAAAAGAGAAAAATAAGAAAAAATTACCAAAATTAAAAAAATCATCATCATCAAGAGTTTTTAATATAAAAAAGCATGCTTTTGAAGATGATATTTTCATAGAATCAGATAAAGATATTTTTGAAACAAATGATTTAAATACTCAATTATCAAAATCGCTAATTCAGAATTCAATTTTTCAATATAAGCTTTTTATTAAATTAAAAAGACAAAATAAATTTTTAGAATTTAAAAATAGATTTAATAAATATAATTATTGTAAAGAAGTATTATATAGAATAAATCAAAATTTTAAAAATTCAATATTTAAAAATTTTGAATATAGAAATATAGGTTTAAAAAATTATAATAGAAAATTTTTATTAAAAATTAGAAATGAGTATGATTAATTAATACATTTTAAATATATTATATAATAATATAATATAATTTTTTTGGTAAAAATATTAAAAAAAATTGTTATTTAAATTAAGAATTATTTATAATAATTTTTTACATTAAATTGATTTAAATTATAAGAATTTGAAGCGACATTTGGTTTATAAAAAACATTATTGTTATCTTGTTTTAAAGTATTAGTATAAATATTTATATTATTTACCATTTCAAAACAATTTTTATTATTAGTAAAATTATTCTTGTTAATATTTTTACTTGTATTTTTTCTTTTTAATTTACTTTCATTTGAACTATTCATTAATATTTCTTTAAATATTGCTGAATGTTTTTTTTTCAATAATTTAGTTGAATTTTCTAAAGACTTATGTCTATTATGATGTTTTTTCTTTTGATTTGATGTACTCATATTAGTTTCATTCATTAATAATTTAGTTAAAAAATCAGTATTATTCTTATTAAAAAAGAAAATATTTTCATTTTGAATTTTTTCTTTTTTAATATTATCATAATTTAATATTTGATTATTAGTTTTTTTACGGTTTGAAATATTTTTATTTGAATATTTATTTTTTAAATATTTTTCTATTTTATCAATTGAAGTAGAAGCACTAAAAGAAGAAGAAGAATTTTTTCTGTTAGATTGACTTGAATTTTTTACATAATGTATATTCGAATTTTTGTCTTCTCTATAACTTGTTAAGGAAGAAGCTTTTATTGAATTGAAAAAATTGGGATTACTATAATTGTGTAAACTTATATTTCCTGAATTAGCATTTTTTTTATTTTTTTCTTCTAAGTTTAATATTCTTTTATTTAATATTGTTATTTCTTCTTTTAATTTATTTTCATTTTCTAAATATTCTTTTTCTTTCTTTATTAATAAATTTTTTAGTTTTTTTTCACAATTTGATAAATTTAAATTTTGTTCTTCATATTTTTTTAAAAGAAATAAAGTATTCTTTAATTCTAATTGTAATTCTTTTTTTTCTTTTTCTTCTTCTTTATTTTCTTTTTTAATATTTTCTTTCTTAAAACTTTCATCATCAGAAATTTCATTAGATAATTGTTTTTTATTTTTATTTAATTTACTTAATAATATTTCATTTTCTTTTTCTAAATCTTCAATTTCACTTTGTAAACTTTCACAAAGTAATTTTAACTGTTGTTCAATTTTAATATGTCCTCTAATATCATTTTCATATTTTATTAAAATAGTTTCATATTCTTGAGGTTTATTTTCTTTTTGTTGATTATAATCATTTATTTTTTCTTCAACTAACATTTCTACAACTGAGTCTAAAGATGATTTTATATATCCTATTAAAATTAGTGAATCTGTATTTTTTAATTTTTCCTTTTCTAATTTTTCTGAATTTGAATTTTGAGTTATCTATATATTTATATAAAAATATTTTATTTTTTTATCTTTTTTACTTCTATATCTTTCCTTGGCTTTATATTTAAATATAAATCAATTAATTCATTTTGTATTTTTTTTTCTTTTTCTTCATTCATTTTTTATATTTTTTAATTTAAATTTCGAAACTAAATTATATAAAAAAATTAAAATTAATTAAAAAAGTTAATTATTTAATTAAATATAAGAATAAATCTAATAATATTTACTGAATTATTGGAATTAGATATTATAATATTTATATATCAAATAATCATTTTCTTTAAAGACTCTAACAAATTATATTATATAAATTCAAATAAATATTAATTAAATATTGGTTAATAGATAACTTAAAGATAAAAATAATTGTTGATTGAATAATTAATTAATATTTGATGATTACTGTTTATAAATAAAATAATTAATATAATAAATTTAAAAATAAGATTAATCATTCTTTAATAGAAAAAAAAATAATTTAATACTATTCTTTCAATTTCATTATATATATAAAATGAATAATAATTATAATCTAATTTTTTTATCCTTTAATAGATAAACAACCACAAAAAATAAACTTTTTCTTTTTATTTGATTAATCATCAAATTGATATGAAGTGATAATTTGAGTTTTTTTTGAGTTTCATCATCATTTTCTTTTTTTTCTTCTTTTAAATTTTCTTTAGAATTTTTCTTAGAAAAAGAAATTTTTGTAGCATTTGAAATAAAATTAGATTGTATTGGAATAATTTTATTAATATTAAAATTATTAATTATTTTTTTTCTTTTTTCATCATCCATTTTTGAATAAGAATGAGTTTTCCTTTTAATTAAATATTTATTTTTTCCTAAAATTTTTTCTAATATTCTTATTTGATTATTATAAGTTAAAAATAAATCAGGATTATCAATTAAAGTAATATTATCTTTACTTAATTCAAAACTTTTATTTTCTTTATTTTCTTTCTCATTATTATTTTTTTTTTTAAAACTTGAAAAACTTTGTTTTTTTTTACTTTCTATTAAAAATTGAATATTATTTATCATTTGAAAAGAATGATCAACTTTAATTAAATTAGAAGAAGAATAACTTTTTTGATTATTACCATCAAATAAATTATTTTGCTTTTTTAATAAGCTTTTTTTCATTAAATTTTTTATTTTTTTATTATTTTCATTTAAATTCATTCTAATATTATTTTCTTCTGTTTGAGTAATTTTTAAAGTTTTACTTTTTTTTCTTCTTGTAATTTTAATTGAATTTTTCATTGGACTTATATTATCTTCTTTTAAACTTTTTAAAAATGTATCATAATATTCAATATCATGATCATATAATTTTAAGCTTTTTTTTTTTTGCTTTGTACTTGATGTTTTTGTTTTTAAAAGTATATTTTCTTGTTTTCTATTATAATCAGAGATTAAACCTAATTGAAAATTTAAATTTTTATTTGAATATAAATGCTTCATTATTTATTTTTTTTTTCTATTATACATTATTTAAAACAATTAAGTTATTAAAATAACTATTATCATTTCATTTTAATTCTTAATTTTATAATATAATAATTTAAGAAATAATTATTGTATAATATTAAAAAATTTGATTTTGATTAATTTATTTTTTTATTTTCTTCTTTTTCTTCATTTAATGTCTCATTAATTGAATTTGAAATTTCTTCTCTTTGTTTAAATAAATATACTAAAGTCATTAAACCTAAATAACCAATTAAACAACAATTTATATAATATCTTTTATTAAATTTAGTTAAATTTTTATTATTAAAAACTTCAATATTTGCATTATCACTAAATAAAAATAAAATATTAATTAAGAAATTAAAAATATAAAAGTATGTAGAATAATCATCTAAAAGAGAAATAAAAATAATTGAAATTATATATATTAATATAAAAGATAAAGTTACTTTATTTAAATAATCATTAAAATCTTTATTGTTTATTTTTTCACTAAGAAAAATAATAATTTTCAAAAAGAGAGAATAAATAAAAAGAGGCAAAAAAATTTTTGAAAATTTGTAATTTAATTTTATTTGACTCATTTAAATAAAAAAAATTAAATAAAAATAAACATTATAATAAAAGAAAAAAATATTAATTAAAAAAAAATAATTAATTAAATTTAGAATTTAAATTTAAAAATGACTTCACTCAAAACGTCTTATGAAGACAACAATACAAGAAAATTTATATTATTTAGAAACGAAATTCAAAATTATGATTCTTTTAATGAAAAAATACATAACATGTATCAAGCAGAATTAGACGAAATATTCCAAGATATTTTAATAATATCAAAAGAAGATTTTATTTCCTTTATTTCTAATGGAGTAAAATTATTATTATCAGATATGTATTCTGAAGATATTTTCAAAGATAAAACTTTAATTGAAATAAGAAAAAATTGTGAAAAAGAAATTAACAAAGAATATAATTTACATTATGAAAAATTAAATAAAGCATATAAATTATTTGAAAAAGAAAATAAAAAGAATAATATTAAATCAAATAATTTCCTTTCTCATTTTAGAAAACATTGTTCAAAAACAGATAATTTTGCCTATCATAATTGTAATAATTCTCAAAGTAAATTTTATATTATTGAAGAAAATAATATTAAAAAATATGTTATTTGTATTAATTGCCAAAAAGTTTATTTAACAAATATGATATTATGTCATTGTTTAAATTGTAATATTGATTATTATTCAAGTATATTAAAAAAAGAAGAAGATGAAAATTTACTTTTAGGAACTTGGGAAAAATATCATTGTGATAGAATAGTAAATGAAAAGATTAAATGTTTAAAATGTGATGATTATTTATATTTAAATTTAAAAACAAATATTTTAATTTGTTTAAATCCTAAATGTAATTTCTCTTCTTCACCTGAAAAAATAATTTGGTCATGTAATGTTTGTGGAATTGAATTTAAAAGTAATATTATTGTTTATAATCCTCTTCAAAATGAATATATTAAAAGAATAATTAAACAAACTTTATTTATTAAACATAAAGCACATCCTAATAAATTACCTTGTTGTAATTTAAATATTTTTTTTACTGATTTTTATCATAAAAAAGATTGCAAAGGAATTTTATATATAGGAGAATTAAACCATAAAATTATTATTGTTTGTGAAAAGTGTAAAGCCTTTAATTTTTATGATAGATTTATTTGGACTTGTCCTAAATGTGGTATTAGATTTAGAGATAAAAAAGTTTTAAAAAGTGAAAGTGAGTTTAAAAAAAAATGTGATAATAATTTTAAGTCTGTAAAACCTAAAAGTTTATTTGATGTTTTAATGGAAAGAAAAAGAAATATGAAAGAAGAAATTGAAAGAATTAGGAATGAAGAAGAAAATGAAAATAAAGAAAATAATATTAATAATAATAATAATAATAATATTGCAGATAATAATAGTGATATTGATAATGATAATGATGAAGAAGATATTAAAAATAATAAAGAAAATAGAAATGAAATTTTTAATCAATTAAACAATAAAAAAGAAAATAAAAAGAAATTATTACCAATAAAAGAAGAAAATGAATCTTTTAAAAAAAGTAAAAATAAAAACAATACAAATTCCTCTTCAGAAATAGAAAACAAATCAAAAAAAGATTCAAATAACAAAAATAATAATAATAATAATGATATAATATCATTATCAAAAGATCCAATTCAAGAAGAAAAAATAAAAAAAGAAATAAATATAATATTATCAAAATCAAAAATCCCAAAATTTAACATAGAAGAATTTACTTTACATGGTCAATTAGGAGAAGGATCTTATGGAATAATATATCGAGCAATAAATAATAAAACAAAGAAGGAATATGCTTTAAAAAAAATAATAGCAAAAAATTTAGATGAAATTCAATCATTTGAAAATGAATTTAAATTAGTATATGAATGTAACCATAAAAACATAATGAAAATATATGGTATTACAATATGTAATTTAGATGCTATAACATATGCATTATATGTTTTAATGGAAATAGCACTTTTTGATTGGGATGAAGAAATAAAAAAACATGTTAATGAAAGAAAATATTATAAAGAAGAAGAATTAATAATAATATTAAAACAATTAATATCAGCTTTATTATTTATGCAAAAAAATTTAAAAGTAGCCCATAGAGATATTAAGCCACAAAATATATTAATTTTTCCAAATAATATATATAAAATTGCAGATTTTGGAGAAGCAAAAGAAATTAAAATTTCTAAACAATTAAATACTTTAAGAGGAACTGAATTATATATGAGTCCATTATTATATAATGGATTAAAAAAAGATAAAGATGATGTTACACATAATCCTTATAAAAGTGATGTTTTTTCTTTAGGTTTTTGCTTTATGTATGCTGCTGCTTTAAATTTTAATATTATTTATGAGGTTAGAGATCTTAGTGATATGAATAAAATTGAAAATATTTTAATTAAGTATTTAAATAATAAATATAGTCATAAGTTTATTCAAGTTCTTGTTTTAATGATGGAAACTGATGAAAATAAAAGAGTTGATTTTATTACTTTAAATAAGTATGTGAAGAAAAATTTCCCTGATGAAGATTATGTAGATAATGATAATAATAATTTTAATGATGATAATGATTATAATGATGAATTAGGGGAAGAAGAAAATTATGATTTTAAAAAAAAGGCATTTAAAAACAATTATAAATTAAAATAAATTTTATTTTTTTTATAAATAGTTATTTTTATTTTATTTTATTTTATTTTTATTTTTTATTAAACAAAGGTAATATTATTATATTAAAAGAAATATAATAATATTCTTTTTTTGAAGAAAATAATAATCATTAAATGTTAAAAATTGAAAATAATAAAAAAGAAGAAAACAAAGATTTTAATGCATCAACAATAAGTTTTTACAAACCAGTAGGATTTGAAAATTCAATAAATGAAAATAACTGTTTTGTAAGTGTTATTTTTCATGCATTATTTCATTTTAAATTATTGAAAGATAATCTTATAAATATAGAAATAAATAAAACTACTCCTAAATTAATTGAAGAAATAATAAATTTATTAAAATCATATCAGAAATTCAACAAAGAAGAAAAAGATTTGGGTAAATTAATATTAAATCCAGCAACTTTTAGAAATGAATTATCAAAAGTTTCTCAAAATAAAATTCAATTTAAAGAAAATGAACAAGGAGATCCTATTGAATTACTAAATTTTTTATTTAATTGCTTACATAATTTTATGGTTAAAAATAATGATTTAAATAAAATTTCAAATTCAAAATGTGAAAATAAAAATTGTTTAATTCATAAATTATTTTATCTTAATGTTACTGAAATTTCAAAATGTAAAAATTGTAAAAATGAAACTCAATTAAAATATGATTATAATTATTTTATGCAATTAATAAATGTTGATTCAATTTTAATGAATATAAAGGATTCAAAAAAGTTTAATGATATTAAAGGAAAAATGTTTAATTATTCTAAAATTTTTACAACTCAATCAAATAAATGTGAGAAATGTAATAAAGAAACTATAGAAAATATAATTAAATGTGATTCAATAGGAAAATATTTTATAATAAATTTAGGTTTTGATGGTAATTTTTCTAAAATGGAAGATTTATGTTATTTATATTTTATGATACCAAGAGAATTTAATGTTAAAGAGTTATACAATTATAAAAGCAATGATAAATTATATTTTATGGGATTAATTATATATTGGTCAAATCATTATATTTGCGTTTTCTTTTCTCCTAATATTGAAAAATTTATTATATATGATGATAAGAATATTGGTTATTTTTCTTCTTGGAAAGAATTAATTGAAAAATTAATATTAAATAAATATCAACCTGTTGCTTTAATTTATGGTGAATACGAAGAAAAACATTTAAAGAAATTAGTTAATTTTGATTTAGATGAGAATTTTTTTAATAATATTTTAGAAATAGTTAAAGTAAAAGACATTGAGGAAAAAGAAAATGTCCCAAAACATTTAAATGAAAATGAATGGATTTGTCAAATGTGTACTTGTATAAATAATATGAAGGATGATACTTGTAATATTTGTGGTAATGTTAATCAAACTATAACTGAGTTTAACCAATTAAAATATAATGAATTAAAATCTAAAGATAAAAATTCATTAAGTAAAAGTGATATTGAATTTATCGAAAATTATGAAAATAAAAATATTTTAAGTGCTCTTGAAAAATGGGTTTGTATGTTTTGTGGATGTAAAACTAATGTAATTATCGATGAAAATTGTAAAATGTGTGGAAAGAAAAAAATTGTTTTAAAAAATAATGTTCATAATGTTAATGCTCATATAAACAATAATACTCCTCAGAAAAAAAATAATGATCATATTCTTGACCATTTTGAGGAGAGTGATTATTTATTTTATGACAGTACAAATTTAAATAACAATAGATTGACTTCAACTCAAAATAATCATAATGATAATAATAATAAAAAAAATAAAGATAATAATAATAAGAGTGATAATAAAGAGACTAATCATAAAAATAATAAGAATGATAAGAGTGAAAATAATAAAAATAACAATAACAATAACAATAACAAGAATGATAATATTAATAAGAATGATAATATTAATAATAATAATAAGAATGATAATATTAATAATAAAAATAAGAATGATAATATTAATAATAATAATAAGAATAATAATAATAATAATAATAATAAGAATGATAATAATAAGAATGATAAGAGTGAAAATAATATGAATCAAGAACAAATTTTAAATAAAAACAACAAGAATATAGAAATTCAAAACAAAATAGATAAAAAATCTCAAAATTCAAATAATCCAAAAACAAAACAAAATAATTTAAATAATAATCAAATAAATAAAGCTCAAAATGCAAAGAAAATAGTAACAAAACCAGAAAATCAAATAAATAAAAACCAAAACAATAAGAATAATCAAAACAATAATAATAAAAATCATAACACAATAAGAAGAAAATCAAAAAATGAAATTACAAATAACGAGAAAAAATTATGGTTATGCCTTTGTTGTGGTATTCAAAATCCAACTACTGAAAAGTATTGTAAAAAATGTTTTCATGATAAGGGTAAAACAAATATTTTATGTCCTATTTGTATGAATGATAATAATGTAAAAGGAACAAAATGTACTAAATGTAATATTATAGTTAAATTTACTTGTCAAAAATGTAAAAAGGAATATCCAATCTCGGTTAAAACTTGTTATGATTGTAATAAAATAAAATAAAATAATAAAAATTATAAACTTTTAAATTGTCAAAAAATAATTTTTAAAAAAATAAAAATAATTGTTAAATAAAATGTAATTTGAAGTCAAAAAAAAACATATTCAATGGAACAAAAAAAAGATAAATTATTATTTTTATTAATAAAAAATAATTGTTTACATCCATTAAAAGTTTTATATTTTTAAAAATGAAAATTCCTTTTGAAAATCTTGATAATAAGAGGATTAAAGAAACAAGAAAATAAAATTAATAAAATTTATAGCATAAAGAAAATTTAGGTAATAAAAAATTATTAAAAAAGATTTTTTAAATTAAATTTATTAAGTGAAGTTTATTTCAAAAAAAAAATAAATTCTTATAATAATAATAACCATTGTAATAATTGTTGTTTTTCTAAAAAAAGAAAAAAATTTGATAAAGACACTAATTCAATATAGAGAAAAGTAAAAAAATGATATAATAATTAATAAATTGAAAATTTTTTAAAAAACAAGAACTAAAATAATAGTAATAATATTTCTTCTTTGTTATAATAAAGAAGAAAACAATTATATTTAATTAAGATAATTTTAAACTCTTTATTTATCTTATTTTGAAAATATTTAGGAAAAATATTATTTAATGACTTATTTTTATAATGAATAAATAATTTAATAGATAAAGAAATTATAAATTATATTATATATGAATGAATTTCTCCTTTTTATATATTTAAATTATTTAATATAATTTAAAATAATAAATAATTTATAATTATTTAAAAAGGTGACCACATTTTTTGTTTGAAAATTTTTTTCATGGAAAAAAAATGATAAACTCCAATAATAACACAAATAACTAATTGAATAATAGTAACAATAAATAAAATCTGTGAAGAATTCATTTGATTTTGAGCAAAATCATCTTCATTTTTAATTTGATATTTTTGCATTTTTTCAATATTTTCTGTTTTTTTCATAATTTTTTTAATTTTCTCATCAACAATATTAAAATCTTTCATTTTTGCAACTTCATTTATATCAGAAATAGCATCTTCTGAAGATTCAGTTATGAAATTTAATTGAATATAACTTCTATCTTTATATAAATTTTTATCAGTTGATGTAATACATATTATATATTCTCCACTATGATTTATTGAATATGAAAATTTAGATTTTCTTTTTCCTGTTTGAAATATTTGAATTGGTTCTTCTATTCCTTTTTGAAATAATTTTATAATAAATCTATCATCTTTTTTAATTGAAAAATCTAAATCGGAATCTTCTATTTTTAATTGCATTATTACATTCATTTCACTGTAATAATGGTCTTTATAACATTTTTGCCTATTTAAATACAATGACCTATATAATGCTTTTGAATATGAAAATAATGTAATAAAGATTAATATGAAATATTCAATTTTTGAAATCATTTTTAAATGAAACTCAAAAAAACATTTAAAAAATAAATATAATAAAAAAAATCAAACCAAATCAGTTTATAAATATATAAAAGATAAAAAGAAAAAAATAAGTTAAAATAATAATTTAATGAAATTATTATTTAAATCCTTTAATATCATAACATTTATTTTTTTTAATTATATTTAATAATGAATTCATCATTAAAAATAATAATCAATTAATAAATTTGAAACCAAAATTATTTTATCTTAAATTTCATAAAACATTAATAAATATTTTTAAAACATAATAAATAAAACAATAAAAATAAAAAAACTATATTTTTTCATTTTTATAAGTAGAATAATATTTAATCATTTTCTTTTTATCATTATTTTCCTTAACCATTCTAGAATAAACCAATAATTCTTCATCTTTATGTTCTTCACCACATAAAGCAGAAATAACTGTAGTAATATCAACATTATATTTATTAGCATAATCATTATTAATAAATTCTTTACTAATTCTAATAACTTCTTCTTTTTCATTTTCCCTTATTTTAGCTTCCATTTGATTTAATAAATAATTTAACTTTTCAATATTTTTGTATCTATTTAATACTAAAGGTGATAATTTCATTTTAGAATAAACTTTTTCTTTAACATTAGCCATAGTATATAATTCAGCATTTTCAACATGTTCTTTATCATATTTTTCCATAAAATTCTTAGTTTTAGGATAATAATCTAATATAGAGCCTTTTTTGTTATTAATATTATTTTTTTTTGCAATTTCATTTTCTACTCTAGTTTCAAAAAATTGTGAAGAATCACTATTAGTATTATTTTTACTATCTTCAATTAAAATATTAATTTCTGAAGATTCTAAAATAAATCTTTCTTTAGCTTCTTGAATAATTTGTCTCATTTTACTTATTTCAATTAATTGTCTTGCTTTAGTAAATAAATAATCAACTGCTTGTCTATCTAAATATGTTGGCATAAATGATATATCTACATCTAATCCTATATTCCATATTGATTTTATAAATGAAACTAATCCTTCTGATTTAAAATCTAATCCTTCATATAATTGTAATAAATAATATTCATTCAATTCATGCCTTTTAAAATATATTTCTTCTTTTATTTTTAATGATTCTTCTTTCATTCTTAACATATCATTTTTTAAACCATTTAATGCTCTTTCATTTTCTTCTTTTTGTTTTTCTAATTTTAATTTCATTTCTTCTCTTCTTTTTCTTTCTTCTTCTCTTTTCATTTTCATCTCAAATTTTAAAGCTTTACTTTTTAAAAATTTTTTTTCTGGATTTATTGTATCTGAATCTTCTAAAACTAATTTTTTATCAATATCATTTTGATAATTTTCTAACATATCTAATTCTAATTTAACATTATCATTATCTTTTATTATTCTTTCTATTGTTTTTTCTATTAATAATAATTCTTCATGTTTTTTTTCTAATTTTTTAAATTTTTCTTTGAAATTATTTTCTAATTCTTTCTCTGTTAATTTACTTTCTAATTTTTGAGCTTGTTCTGCTTTACTTAAAGGTTTAAAAGTTCCTAATCTTTTTTGTTGAATTTCTAAATTATTATCTATTAATACTTTTTTTTTATCTAATATATCTTTTCTTATAAATATTGTCTTTGGAGATTCATTCATATTTAATTTTTTTACCATTCCTATTGCAGGATCTATTGTTATTCTTCTTAATGAATTTAATTTTGGTAATATTAATCTTTCTGATTTATTTACTTCAGGATTTTTATTTGATTGAAATTGAACAGATTTTGAAAGATTTTCTCTTTTTTTAATTATACTTTCAGTTAACATTTATTTTATTATTTTTTTTATTGATTAAAAAAAAACATATTTTGTTTAATAAAAAATTATAATATTTTATATATATTATATTTTAAATAATAATTAGATTAATTTATATTTTACCTTTTTTTTAATACAATAAATTCCTTTCAATTGGGTTTAACTTTGGTGAAAATTTATTTCGATTTATATTACTTAATGGAGATTTATACATATAATGATATTGTTTTAGATTCTTTATAATATTATCATTTACTTTATTTTTATCAATCATATATTTCCCATATTGAAAATAAGGTTTTTGTAATTTAGGAGCATAAATTCTATATAATTGATATATCGGATCATTTTCTCTTATTTCAACTCTATATTTATTATATTTACCATATGGATTTTGATTATATTTTCTTTTATTTAATAAATTTATATTTGATTTTTCATGATAAATATTTTTTATTTGAGGTAATTTGAATTGATGATTAATTTCTTTAATTTCATTATTTTTTAATTCAATTTTATGATTTTCACTTTTATTTCTTTTTAATTCATTTTCCTTTTCACTTAAATGTTCTTCAACTCTATTATTTTTAAAATGACTATCTTTAACTTCTCCATTAATTTTATCATTATTTTTAACTCTTTTTATAATATCATTATCATGATCAACAGTATTATTAGGACTAATAACATTAGGTAAAATTTCACCATTACTTTCATTTGAAAAACTTCTATATTGATTAATTTTAATTTTATTATTATAATTACTTTGAGGTAAATTAAGACTTAAAAACAATAAATTTTTAGGAATATTAATAGTTTTTAAAAGTGAATTATCTTCTTCTTCATTTGAATTAAAATTATTAAAATATTCAATTCTTTTTAAAATAATAGGATTTTTAAGTAAATTTTCACAAGAAGGTCTTTTATTACTATCAACTTGAAGTAATAAATTTACAATATCACTTAAATCACTAGAATAAAAATTAGGAATTTTATTATAAAATCCTTTAATGACTTTATTATATAATCCTTGCATATTTTGAGCACGAAAAGGAGGTTTTAAAGTTATTATTTCATATAAAACACAACCTAAACTCCAAATATCACTTTTATTATCATAAGGTAAATCTTTCCAAACTTCTGGAGAAGCATAATATGGAGTACCAGTTTGAGTATATACTAAACCTTTTTTTACTATTTTTGATACGTTTAAATCACCTAATTTTGCACTTCCATTTTTAAATAAAAATACATTTGCACTTTTAATATCTCTATGTAATATTTTTAATTCATGTAATGATTTTAAACCTTTTATTAATTGAATTAATATTTTCCATATTTCATCTTCTTCGAAATATTTATTTAATTTCTTATATTCTGTTATTTTTTGATATAAATCACCATTATCTGCAAATTCCATTACTATTCCTAAACATGATTCTTTTTCATCAAAAAATGCTTCTTTATAACTTATTACATAGTTACTTTTTATACTTGCTAAAATTCGAACTTCGTTTAAAGCATTTGTTTTCTCTTTTGTTTTTAATTTTAGTAATTTTACTTTTTTTAATGCATATATATTATTATCTTCTAATCTTTTTACTTTTAAAACTGTTGAATAAGAACCTTCACCTAGTTTACCTATTATTTGAAATCCATCCATATTTTTTTATTTTATTTTATTCTATTAATTTCTTTGTTTTATAATAAATTAATATTTAAATATATAATAATAATTAAAATAGAATTAAGAAAAATGTTAAAAAAAATAAAGAATAAAAATTAAATAGTGTTTTTAATTTTTAATAACATATAATAAATGAAATCAAAGGAAACTCAAAAATTCTTTTATATTTTTAGATGCAAAATTTTCTTTAAAGGTTTTATAAAGAAGATTAAAAATTTAAATAATGAAATTTAAAAAAATTTAAATCAATCTGATTTTTATTTTATTTGAAAATCCAAAAATGGATAATTGCTTATATAATAGTGAGAATGAAATTTATTTTATTTTATTTTATTTTTTTAAATTTC
>JAEEGL011936508.1_pt1 | contig 30916 bp, 20 predicted proteins | sample 9134231 | NCBI WGS metagenome assembly JAEEGL01 (sample SAMN16246548, study PRJNA631951) | gut metagenome | biome: gut microbiome; feature: rumen; material: fiber-attached | host: Bos | place: Iran: Karaj | collected 2018-10
AGAGTTCCGGCGGAATCTCCTTTATGAACTCACAATCCTTATCATGATAAATACCGGAATTAAAGGCATAGAAAAACCGATTTGCGGGATTATCCAAGGCGCTCTGCATTTTAGATCGTGCTTTCTGCTCCCTTTCCGGAAGGACCTTCGAAATATACTCTATCCGATCATTTTTAACAACCGCCTCACTTGACTTGTGCCGCAGGAACGCCAGGTCGACATACCCCTCCGGGGCTTCTTCCACAGTTTCCCCTCGGTCGAGCTTAAGCTCAATCCCGTTTTTCACGCTCTCTTTCAGGAACTTCCACACATCATTGAAGATATCCGCTGACATGTAGACATTTTGAGTCTGCTTATCATAGCGGACATCGCAGAAAAGAACCGGTTGCTGCTTCTTTTTATCGAAATAAATCAAGGACGCCCCGGTGGTGGCCCGGCAAATGGAATCATACTCTGGAAGCGTGTCGGTCTTCTTCGGAAACAGGATGAGCCTGCCGTTCACGATATCTTCGCCCCATAAAACAAGGTTCGAGGGTCTCACACCCTTTGCGGCATATCGGGTCTGAACCAGGTTGTCATATAAGATTTTCTCGCTTACAGCCCCCATACTGTATCCTTTCGTAAACTCGTACCTCACTATTGCCCAATTGGATTCAGTTTAATAATGAAATCGGTAAGTAAGATTGCATTCAGTGCTGCCTTTTTGCTTGGGCTTTCCAAATACCATCCATGTGCAACTCCGTGTCTACCTGGAACCCCGTATATAACTTCCGACGGGCTGTTACAATCTCTCATAATATAATTTTTATAGTAATCACTGAAGACCTCCTTGTAATTATTCCTCTCAACTAGCTCTTCAAATTCTCCTTTTGTTTCAGCAGTACCCTGACGCTTTCTTTCCGAAAGCGGAAGCCCCTTTGCCTTGCAATAAATCAATCCCTCCCACATAGTTGCCAAACAGGACGTCGTGAGTGCGTATTCCCTGCGGATATAAGCGTTTAGTGCCTGGCAAATCACCTTCTTAATGTATGGTTCAATATCCAGTTTCTTCCATGATTTTTTTATCTCCTGGATTCTTGCTTTTGAATAGTATCCAAGGATTTCTCTGTCAATGCGTTTTTCGCGACTTTTACTGGCACTTCGGCTACCCGCAATGATTCCGAGCACTTTCTCAAGCAAAGATGTTTTTGCCATCCAGCCCGCATACGGAAACCATTTTGCTTCATACATTGCTCGAAGATAACTCTCTTCGAGCTTCCTATATCGCTGAATATTTTCGGAACTGATTCCGATTCTCTTTAATGCCTCGAGCGCAGGACTGTAATCAATACTTCGTAGCCATTCCATCATCGGAGTGCGCAATGTATCCGCGATAGCAACAGAGGAAGACTTCATTGCCATCTTCATCGTATCCGCAAGAGAATTTTGTAGCGAAAGACTAATCTGCCTAAGACGTTCAATCGCCGGAGAAACAGAAAGCTGTAACCTCAATTGACTTATTGCCGATTGTTGGATTTCCTTTTTAAGCGCCTCTATTGCAGGGTTTGTAAATAATGTGTCCATTCCGTATGCTGGCAGAACACTCACAATAGATTCAACCGCTTCACCGATCCGCTCACTGAACTCTTGCGTAGGCATGATTGCTCCGTCGACACTGTCTTTTTCGCCATTTTCAGGACCATTTTCTTCTTTCACGGATATGTTTATCGTCTTCCCGTCTTCCAAAATAACCCTCCTGAAGCACTCACTCCGTCAAGTTTCTTATTCCAAATAATCTGCATACGGTTCCAGCGCCTTTTCGGCATATTCCATTCTTCTGGGTATGGAGTCATACTTTTTCAAAATATCACGATAGGTTTCCGTTTTCTCCGCAAACCCTTCTCTGTCGGACTTGAGCAATCCGTTTGCAATCATGACTGGAATACTCCCGCGCACTTCTTTCGCTGGAAAATCTGCCACCAAACACATTCCTTCGATTGACTTTACAGTTCCCTTACCGAATTTGGCATGGATAACCGTATCTCCCACGGAAAAGGCTTCCGCAACATACTCTAACGCTTCCGTCAGCTTTTCATTCTCAGCTGCTGCTTCCTCATATTCCCTTGTCAGTTGCTCAGCCTTGTTTTTCATAGAAACATAGAGCTCTTTTTCTTTCGAATTCCGTTTGGTATAACTCACCTTGTTATAAAGGTTGTAGGTTGAGCAGCAATAGATGATGTCAAATGCCAGAATGTGCTTCTCCGTATCCGGGTGAAGCGATCCGCCGATAAGTTTCAACCTGCCGTCAAAGCGCGACGCATCTGTCGCAAGCAGTTCCGGACATTCCTTAATCGCATCCATCAACTCATCGCACATTCGGTGAAATACATCCAGTTTAATGTTATCCCCCGAGCCCCAACTGTCATAGAACTCAACGCAATCCGCAAAGTCCTGACAGTGGCTTGCCTTGAACATATAGTGATGATCCGGATCATTCAGAAAAAGCAGGGAAGAAACCGAATGCGAATTCTGCTTATAACGGAAGCTCCCCGGAAAATGCTTGTTCATCAGTTCATCACATCTGCTGATGAAATTTGCTATAATCTCCGCACGAACCTTTAAATCACCACCATCATCTGTATATAGGTCTTTCAGAATTTGCCGCACCTGCTCTATATCTTCACCCTTATTATGTTTTGCCATCTCGACAAGCCCGGCCATAGGCTGTGTATAGCTGTCAATAATGTTACAAGTACATTTCCGCACGTCATTTAACGCGGAAACAAAATTATCCGGCGTGACACTAAGGGCTTTCTGCATAAGTGCAGGGAACTGTTCGCATATCTGCCATTTATAGTATTCCCGGTGTTCCGTACAGTTGACATAATCAAAGTTGTCAATGTACTGACGGAAAATTTGATGTAAGTTTTTGCCGTTCATATAGTAAAAACACCTCTTAATTCCAATGTGTCCGATTCCTAATGTCGTCATTGTCCGTAAATTCGATCTCAGGCATCCGTATGAACATTAACAATTTCATCCCTTTAGTTGTGCCAGCTGTACGATGTTTCGTTTTACATCAAGTCCAGATGGGGCCATAGAAATCGCCTTCTTCCGTGTGTGATACATTAATTGTACACACGGGACTTGCGATTTTATAGGACAGGCTGCTGTCCTAAAGGGTTGTTCTGCTGACCCGCGAATAATACAGCAGTTTCAAGCTCTTCTTTGACGAGTTTTATGACACAACACGCTCTATGAGTGTTGTGCTTTCTGTCGTTGATTAAGCTTCTCGTTGAAATAGTACTTTCTTTTCTTGAGCTTTCAGACGTCCTTTATCCGTAATACCATCGAATGTTACTTGAACTAACTTATCAAGTTGATACGTGTCATCATCTACAGTGACTTCAATAATCTGATAGCGCTGTCCATAAGCATTATACTTATTTATTGCTTCTAAAACGCTATATGGGTCTGCTTTATCGCTGTATAGCTGAACAACGGCATCACTATTGTATAATTCAGGCATAAACCTTCCTTTACCATACTGAATTTTCTGTATAGTAAAGCCCGGAATATTCTGTTCTTCAACACTAAATCCAGAATAGACTAATGCTGTTATAGGATATTTGCTTCTTCCTTTCAAGTATTCGCTGTCACAAACCGAATCTATTGCGGACATATGATCCCTAGTTTGGTCTAACATATTCTCAATAGATGTCCGCATACAGTTAACTTGTTCATCAGTAAACTCATACATATATCTTTTCACCTATTGTAACAAGACATTTATCTTGCAGCAAACTACCGGTAACAATTTATCGCCGAGACCGAGTATCTTATACAGTGTAATTAGGAATACAGATAGCTTTCTATCCGAGCTCTATTCCTGGGATGACATAGTTTTCTCATTGCTTTGCCCTCAATCTGTCGGACACGTTCCCTTGTAACACCAAATATATTTCCAACCTCTTCTAGTGTCAAAGGAGTATTGTTGCCGAATCCATATCGCAAACGAATTACCCTCGCCTCGCGTTCAGAAAGATCCGACAAAAGCGAGTCCATAGACTTCTCGAGTTCCGTCTGATCTACGGCTGTAACCGTTTCATTCCAGTTCACTAATTGATTTTCTCTATAAAATCCTGTCTCAATCAAATGGGTGAGTTCCCCTACTCCTATACGATTTAACTGCGAATTTATGATTCGTAAACACTTGTCGATCTCTACCGACGTCATATTCAGTTCCAGCGCGAATTGTTGAATTAATTGGTTGTATTGACTCGATCCAATTTCATCCTCAATCCACCTACTCTCATGGTACTTTTGAAAGACTTTGAGTAGTTTTACCTTTGCGTGAGCAGGCACATAATACTCAAGCCAAGAAGGCGCACACTCTCTCTGGATAAACCTGCTTATTTTCATTGAGGCATAAGAATGGAATGTCGTGAATTCTTCAACACTATATGCATCTACCGCGTAGATTAGGCCTACAAATCCAGCCGAGATAGCATCTTCCAACTCAAAGCTGTACTGCTTCGACATGGCTAGCGCTATCTTTAGAACATTGCGCATATACAATGAAATTAGTCTTTCTCTCGCATGAGCATTCCCTTCCTTTATCTGCCTAGCGAGCAGATTCACTTCTCCATGTTGCGGAGTAGGATTATGTCGTATTTGGTTTATTAGAGGAAACATTGATGGGCACTTTTTCAATATTTTTCTAAATACAGACTCATAATCAGTCCTACTGTAATCAGTATCATCTTCCTCAGACTCAAACTGTTTACCTCTGACAAGAGCAGGATTTTCTTCATAGACAATTATTCCACGAAGCTGGACCATTTCACTCAGTTCGTCTATTTCGGTTATTCGAAGTTTAAACCTTTCCGATGCTCTGATGATGTCATCAAACGTCAGGTATCCCTGTTTTTCCGCTAACTCAACAAGTTCGCTTTGACACTCAAAAACAGTTGACACCTCTCCACCTCATTTCGTCTAATTCATAATTCAGCATTATCCGAACGACATAGCGCTAAAATCTCTTCTCTTGAGACTTCAGAATTGAACCTATCTTGTACTTCCTCAATAAAATCAAAGAGTCTTCTCGGGTAGTCTGCATAGTCGCGGACACCATCGATGAGTTTTTCGTACAAGACCTCAACTCCACCCAGAACATACCGGTCGAATAATTCTAGATCCTCTTCTTGCCCCAAATGCCGAAATGCCTTATCTAAGCGCTTCGATTCATCTGTCTCATGCTCAACATCAAGCAAAATGATTAATCGGAGAATATACTTTAACCTATCTGAGGCATTTATCAATTGTTCAGGAAAAATATTCTGGGGGCTGACTTCTCCGTTTGTGTCCTTTTCTCCTTTTCTCTTATAAAGAAAACCAATCAAAGGAGCATTAATATATACGTTTATATTTGTTTCAAACATTTTCGCTTTCGAACGATCGTTAAACACGGCTGTCAATGCATTCACTTTCTCTGCATGGCTTCCAACAAAACGGTATTGTTTATCAAACATTGCGACCTCCAACTCAATCTAGTCTTGTATTAAACTCATCAATCTTAACAAAATGATGACGCACCTTAACCCGTGATGACAAGTACTCTTCAGCCAGTTCTCCATCAGTATCTTTGATGAAGATTATAACTTGTTCTGCAGTCTCAGGAATTGCATTACATATTGCTTTGATTCGCTTTTTGTCAAAGGCCGATAATGGCGCATCCATCACAAGCGGATATGGCTCAGAATACAATTCGTCCTGATTCTTTACTCTGTTTTCCCTTGCCATTTTAATGATGGCCGAAACAAAGGCAAAGATTACTGATATGCTCTGCGCCGTAGATGTCTCAACATCCTCTAATTTTTCTACATGAACCTTTATATTATACTTTTCATCAATCGTTAGCGACATTCCTCCATCATAAATGGAGGTAAAGATCTCATTAATCGACTTTTCTAACTCATTTCTGATGCTAGTTTCCTTGGTTTTATACTCACGCGAGAGATCCTCATACAATCTTAATGCATAAGCTTTACACCTTTCTATCCTCAGATTATTAGCATCAACGAGAGCTAATTCTGAGCGAGAAGTTTCTTTAAGACTCTTCTCTGTTGTTTTGCTGCCTTTTTGAAATACTAGATCTTTTCTTTCTTCTTCACGATCCGTTATCGTTTTATTGCAACTATTAATCTGAGACTGTAATCGATTAATCTCTGCGCTAACGTTACCCCCTTCCAGAATATCATCTATTTCCCTAATTCTAGTAGACTGACTTTCGATTATACTTTCCTGCTGCTCGACATCGTCCAAGCCAGTGCGAATACTCTCATACAAGTCATTATCATCTAGATACATGTTTCTTGAATCCTTACGAAATGAGCCAACGGTCACCCCAATAGATTGAGGAGGCAAATATTCCATTAATTCTTCGAGTCTTTTGTATGAGTTACTGCCTTTCAACAATGGTGTTCCACAAATGCAATTTCCCCGCTTTAGAAGATAACTAATAGTCTTACAATGCATAGCCGGAATGTCTTTCCCTTCAAAATCACTCCGGGAAAGCATCTCTAGCGCTTGCTTTACAAGGGATGTTGAGAAAAAAGCAGTCATATCATCATTGAAGTCTTTACTCATAGTCTTAACAAACTGTGAGAGAATACGTTCATTTGATTCACGATCCTTAAGTAATTGCTCCTTTTCTGTCTGTAATTTTTTTGCATCCTCATACTGCTTTAGTTCGTTTACGAACTCGTTTTTTTGCCTACTGGCAACCTCGATTTCTCCATCAATCTCCCCTAATCTATTTTCGATATAGTCAAGATCTCTTTGAAGCTCCTCAATACGTGAAGTAAGTGCTCGTATTTTCCCCGCACTGTCTCCTACATAATCATTGTTAAACTTTCCAATAACCGACTTAGTTAGTTTCGTAGGAGATAAGTGATCAAGAGCTGCAAGAGTTCCATTAAGTCCAGTTAACCCACTAACCGCACTAGCAAAGCTATAACTCTTGCGCCCTCCTGCAATTTCTTTACTCATCTTTTCAATTCGCTCACCATCGAAAAAGAAATAGTTAGATAACTCCTTCGGTAATATCTTTCTTATCTCGGTTTCGCACTCCAACGGCTTAAGAAATCTAGTATTGCCGTCCGGAAGCTTCATTGAAATGTTAATTACCGTATTAGCGCCAGTAACCTTGTTGCTATATGACTTCTTATACTCTTGTGTACGTATGATAGTATACTCAACACTACCATGGAACAATTTGAGTTCGACACGAACCGTTGCGGTTTGATCAGGTGTCATTTCTTCACTTACTGTCCGGTTAAGCAAATTCTTGTCCGAAAAAGATGTCTCTCCATACAGGCACCAAAAAAAAGCCTGAGCGAATGTGGTCTTTCCAGTTCCGTTTTCTCCGATAATCAGTGTCACATTTTGATTCTCGTCAGTAGAGAAATCGATACTATCATTGACGAACTGTCTAAAATTGTTTAGTTTGATTGATTTGAGCAGCATTTTTCTTCCTCCTCAATCCATTTTTTAATATCTTTGACCATCTGTTCCTCGGATTTTGCTTTTGTTCGCAAATTCGTATTCTCTGCAATAACGATTTTGCTTTTCAGCCTTTCAATTGCTTTTTCGTTAACCTCAATCAATTCACTCATTTTCACAATCCTCACTTTCAAAGAAATCATAAGGTAAATTGTAACTGTCGCATATTTCCCAAACCACCTTCATAGCTTCCATCGAATTCATAGCCAACCTTCCAAATTCCAATACACGTATCACCTCTCTCTTAACTAAAGATAGGTCTCTACGAACCTGATCTTCAGTAAGACCTGATACTGTATCTAATGGTCTTGGTAGTGTTACAAAATCATAAATCTCAGCAAAATTCTTACCGGTTTCAGGAGACATTCGCAAGACACGTCCCCTACGCTGAATGTATTCTTTGGGGTTGGTTGTACTCGCTAGAATGAACGCAGTCTTTATGCCTGGAATGTTGACACCTTCATCCAAGCACTTTATTGCTACAATCGCTTGCAAATCATCTCCCGCCTTAAAATGTTGCTTAATCAGCGATCTTTCCTCTACACTCTCTTCTGCGGTGAATTTCGACACTCGCATATCTAGGGTATTTCCCAATAATCTTGTTACAGCTTCTATCTGCTTAATGTCATCCTCTTCCAGGTCGCTTCTATCAGACAAGGGAGCATTCACATTAGTCGCACCGCAATAAACCAAAATGAAATGTTCCGACTTATACGGCGCAATAACATCAAGTAGCCGGCTTAGTTTATTTATTGCTCCAGCAACGATACGCGATCGCTTTACTGCAAGTATTTCCCCGTATTTATCAAATTTCACCCTGCCGCTACGCGACTTTGATACATGCCGTGACAATTCAAAGGATATCTGCTCATAATTAGCTAATTCTTCATCATTAAGATGTACCAAAACTGGAAAATACTTGTATGGCGTTAACTTCTTTTCTTTGATTGCTCTCTCTAGAGAGTATTCGTAGCACTTTTTCCCGAAGAATCCATAGAGAATTGCTGTTCCTTCTTCATCTCTATATCGCTCCATCGTTGCTGATAGGCCAAGCCTAAAAGTAAAGCGATCATCTAGAAGCTTTCCAAGAGACTTTGCTCCAAAATTGTGTGCCTCATCAACCATAAGAAGAATCGGCAGCTTAATTCTATCTATTTGCTCCTGGACATATTTGTTTGCAAATGTCGCATTTGTACATACAAAGCAAAAAAACCTTTTCTCATCACTTATCTTCTGATCACGAACTGCATTCGCAAGTCTTTTTTTCCAATCCTTTTGAGGCGAGCTGCTATATCCAATTATCGGATTAATGTTAAACTTAAGAATGTCTTCTACCCATTGATCAACAAGATGCTGTAATGGGCAAACAATTATCACGGCTAGTGCATCACCAATATCCTCACTTAGTTTTGCTACTGCTCCAAGACCAGTAAACGTCTTTCCTGTTCCAGTAGCCATATCAAAAACCCCGCGATAGTTTTCTCCTACCCAAGCTGCAATGGCTTCATTCTGATAATCGTGTAACTTTATGTTATCAGGAATTCTCGCTCCGACCACCTTAGTGTTTCCACCATGTCTTATTGGCTGTTCCTCTGGAAATTGTTGAATGTCCACGTAATAGTTAGCTGGTTTTTTCTTATATTTTTTGATTAGTGCATCTGTAATCTTGGGGAACTCTATAACGTGAATATTAGGCTCAGTATCATTCCATATGGAAATAAACGCACTCTCCTTCAGACGAACATGATTGGACTCAAACTCATCGCCCCAATTTCTAAAAACATCTATCGTCTCATAATTTAACGACATAGCTGTTGACGATTCATTCATTGAGCCAGAGAATGCAACTTTATTTCCTTCGTCATCTACAATCAAACCCATTTTTTCGTGATACATGCCGATTCCCTTACTGTCTTCTGTGTATGCGATTCTAATATCCATTATTCCATCAGAAATTAAGGAGGCAAGAAGGTTTAATCGCTCAAGTGAAAAATAATCTAGGGGCTCGTCATCAATCTGTTTTAGAAGGGCGTTTTCAATTACTGTCTCCCTACTGGCGTAACCTTTTTTTATTGCTTCAATATCCTCGTCTGACAGATAGGGCGAAGCTACAATTTGAATTCTTCCGCCTCTCTTTGCTAGAGAAGCTATTCCTTTTGATATTTCCACTAACGACGACGATGAGAAAAAGCCCACCGCTCTACGGTAAAGAGTAGCCTCGTTAAGAAGCGGAATATAAAACTCTTGAACCACATTGTCGATTAGTGAACGATATTCACATTTTATCGGAACATTCTGCAGACTCATACTGTCACCCCTATATATCTTCAGCTATTTGTGTCAAAGCATGCTTTAATTCTTCAAAATCACTCTCTGTTGTAAAATAGCCAACACTAAACCTCACTGTTCCCGCTGGATATGTTCCCAGGAACCTATGAGCCAGTGGAGCACATTGAAGTCCTGTTCTCACAGCGATGCCAAGACGATCAAAGATGCTTCCGCAACTATCACTGCTTAATCCCTCAAGAAGCACCGATACTACTCCCACATGTTCATTGTCGCTATCATTTCCTACTATGTGAACGAAACTATATTCGCTAAGTAAATCTATGAGTTTTTGGCGATTCTCTTCTTCTTTTTTCTGAATTGTATCAATCCCAACTTCTTCAATCCACTTTAAGGAAGCATTCAGACCGGCAATTGCCATGGAATTCATCGTCCCCATTTCAAAGCGTTCGGGCAACGATTGAGGCATGTCTTGGTTCGCAGATTCAAAGCCGGTTCCACCAAAAAGCACTGGCGTAAGGCTTATGCTAGGATTCATAACAAACCCTGATATACCGGTTGGTCCGTACAGCGTCTTGTGCCCCGCGAACACGGCGAAATCAATTGTCTCCAATCCCACATTGCAAGGAACCAATCCGGCGGACTGTGCCATATCTATTACGACAACTGCCCCAAACTTCTTAGCAACAACAGAGATTTCCTCCACCGGTGTTACTAGGCCACAAACATTGCTTGCATGGGTCATAATAAGGATGTCCGGCCGCCTTTCGCTAAACTGCTTTCGAATCGCATTTATATCGTAATGCAAATCTTTTGACAAACTTAGCTGAATAACATTGGCCGCCCCCTTTTTTTCAAAGTGATGTAGCACTCGCGTCACTGCATTGTGTTCAAGAGGGGTGATATATACTGTCTTTCCGTTGTTTTGCAACAGGCCTTGAATAATAATATTCAAGGCTAAAGTGGCTGTGGGAGTAAAAACCACCTGTTTTGCCGGACAATGCAAAACACGCTTAATTCTCTCTCGCGTTTCGGACACAATTTGATTGACTGAAATCGAGGCAGAATACTCGCCCCGAGCTGCACTAGCGCCATTTCCCCTGTAGAACTGGTCCATCGCCTCATAAACGCATTCGGGTTTTGGAAATGTTGTTGCCGCATTATCAAAGTATGCCATAATGTACTTCCTTAACAGAGTTTCTTAAGAACATCCATCACAATCTGACGTTTTTCCGCCTCCGAAATGGCCTGTCCAAACGAGTCAATGTCTGCTATGATCTTATTGAGAAGCAGTTTTCCTCTCGAGCTGGTGTCTACACGGTCAAAACGTTTTGTTTCATTCACACCGTCAGTTGCGAATGTAATCTGATAAGCATTTTCATCACAAGAAGAGCTTAGTTCAGCCTTTGACACAAACGCTTCTGCCGTAGACTTGCACTGAGTGAGTCTATCAATATAGCGGGTCAATGTACTATCGTTCCAATCTTCAATTCTGAGATCGGTCATCGCCTTCGCAAGTCTCATGATAAATGTTTCTTCATCATTCGATATCGTTTTCAAAAGAGCCAAACACTTGTCCGTTCCATCCGAGAACAACTGTTCAAACACTTTCGCATCCTGTTTTTCACACCAGTCTCTAACAATCGAAGTTAACGACATTTGCTTAAGACTGACTGTTACCACTGATTCAGCAAACAATTTCTTTGTTTCGTCAATAAGCTGTTTTCTCAAGGCGCTCAATGCGTTATCATAGTAATGTCTTGCCGTAGCAATATTCTCAACAACGCCAACTACAAATCCCGAATATTCAAACGCCTGTGGAACTTTTTCAAACAAGAACGCATATCCCGATGGATTTTGGCTTAAATACTTGACAAACGCCGCATATCTACGATCAACCGTTTTCCCGTCTGGGTTTTTCTTCATTTCCTTTGCATACTTAGGCAAGGAAACATACCATCGCTTCATGGCAGCAATGATGTACTCGTAAGGACCTGTCTGTTTCTCTTGATTAATCACAAAATCCGAAAACAGGTCTTCAGCTCTTCGGACAAACTCCGCCTTGTCCGCATCCCAATCAATGTATTCTATTTGATATTTTTCAGGAGCAGCGTTAATCTGCATAAGCGTATCAGACGTGAGTAACACCTGACCAAACCGATTACTGATTGCTACCTGCTTTTTGTATTTTTGCAAAACGACTGCCAAATAGATTGGGACAAGTTCTCGGCGAAGCGCAATTCCCCTTTCTGCTGTACATAACCTTTCGTAAAGTACCATAAAGGATTGCACGCCAGTATCCCGAGCCTCAAGTATGAAGTCCTCAATCTCTTTTAGCAGATTAGCGATTAACGAGTTTTTCTCTGGTCTATAGTTAATGAGAATTACACCTTCGGGCTCCTCGATAATACCCGTCCGAACCAATGTACTTCTCATAATCGACACTTCTTGTCCAGTCCCGCTCAGCCCTAGATTAGGCTCTAGTTCGGAACGCAACAGAGCTGAGACCACTTTATTTCGACTATTTCTAGATATAGACGTTGCTTCTGTTCTGTTAAGCGCCTCATTGTTAATTACTGGAGTGGCCCAATAAACTGTATCACAGATTTCGGACAGTACTTCAGATAGTGCCGATCTCCGGTTAACTCTTTCCTGTTCCTCTCCATTCAGATAATACTTTGATTGACACAGTTCCGGTCTCGAATACGAAGCAATAAACGAAACAATTAAATCTCGCAAATCTTCATATACTGCTTCATATTCATTAAACAAAACAGTATCTCCAACTGCTAAGTCGCGCAGTTTCATGACTGCCTTGTATTCACGTACATATGATTCGATTTCTTGATTTGTGTTCGGAATGACAAACACAACATGCTCGTGCTCAATGCTAACTGATCGAATCCTATCTTTTACTTCTTCAATTGCTTCTTGGCTTTTAGGCAACACTCCAATTACGAGCCCATCTGCATCTGCATTAGCTATAATCGCAGCCATTTCGCCTTCATCCAAAATTTTTCCACTGTCCACAAACCGAAACGCAAAATAGCGAATCATCTCATGCTCGTCGTTATATCGTGCTGGATAGAAATATCCCTCGCTATTCACTTCATTCAGAGCATCTTCTACAGAAACACTAGATCTTTCACCTTCAACCATGTCTGAAATCTGTTGACGAATGTCTACCCCAGACGATTGTTTTAACTGCAGAAAGCCATTGCTACGTTTCAAATAAACAACGTACTTCTTCTCTATTAGGTTTTCGACTGCTGCCCTAATCGCTTCCGGTGAATATCCCACAGAGAAAATGCCCTGTAATTCTGCCTCAGTAGGCTTTATTTTCTCAAACTGCTCAAGAATATAAATCAGCGAAATGCACTTAACTATTTTACTTTCAAGGGTGTTGCTATCTATCTCCTGCAATACCTGTTCCGTTAACTTATATGTTTCCTGAAGGTTTCCTGAATAAATCTCCTTTCGAAACAATGGTTCGAAATAATCATAAATCAAATCCGGTGTAATCAATCCGAACACTTGCTCATCAACAGATTCAAGATATGCAGGTAGAGTAGAGATTCCATTGGCAGAAAGGAACGTAAAAAGCGTCCGCTCATTTTGCGCAACTCTTTCCGAAAGTCTCGGGAGAACAAATGTTGATATCGGGTGCAACGGATAACACCCTTGAATCACTCCTTCAATAGCCTTCTCATCCATACCCGAAAAGACAGGGTGTGACAGATATCTTTTGTTCAATGCTTCAAACTGTTTGCCATATACGGAAACAAAGGTTTTCCAAGCATTCTTATCCTTCTGAATGACTTTTTCGATAACTTCATAAGTCTGGGTGAAATTATTACTCAGTCGAACATGAAAAAAACGTTCCGATACTCCTCTCCATCCATCTACTTTTTGTTTGGGAAGAACATCAATGTAATTTGCGATTTCCTTATGTGAAATCAGCATAATATGCATTTGGGAAGATCCACTTCGATTGCTTTTCTCCGCAAAATCCTGCAACATCTTTGTATCACTTACAGATGCAGTTTTAATATTTGCCTCTAGATACTTGCTGAACTCATCGTATACGACAAAGATGCCTGAATACCCTTTTTTCCGAAGCCCCTTTGCTGCATTCTCATACAGCTCGACGACATCAAAGCCCAGGAAAGGGTTAAAAACACTTCCCGCTGTTATCTGGGGATATACCTTTTCAAATTCCTCATAAGCACCTATATCGAAACTCCGAAGCCTATCAACAAAAGCATCGACAGGTAAGGACACCAATCTTCCAAACTGTTCATAGGTTTTCGGGAATTCTTCCTTCCACCGTTGAATTGTCCCCACTGCTGCCTCATAATTGGTTTCCGGCATTACATCATTAAGATTGTATTCCGAAAGCGTCCTTTGAAGTGCCAATAGGAACGCCTGTGTCAAACTCGTGTTACTTCCGGAAATGATAACCGGAAGGAGCTTGGTATCTCCTTCGTAATAATGCTGGACACTTTGATATAGCCGAGTGTCCTTTATTCCAGAAAGCATGCGCTTAATCGCTGCGGAATCCTTTTTCATTAAAACGGAAAGAATCATCAGCATAATGTGTGACTTTCCTTTGCCATAAGCACCGATTAGGATTCTTGATCTTTCCGTAGATGTTGGGCTTGTACTAAGCAGAATCTCCTCCAAGAGACTCAAGGAAGACGCCGTAGGAATGAAATTCTTGATTTTTTCTTTGTTGTTCAAGTCATACGCGATATTAACCGAGTACTGGAAGCCCGATGCAACAGATATCATTTTGCTCATTAGTTTTACCTACCGTACTATTTCTTCGTAGTATTTGTTCACACAATCTAAAAAACTGTATCCATTCTCAAGCTTTATGTAGTCAAGTCCTGCGGTACGGACGATTCTAACGCATCCTGTTCTTTCCGCTCGGTGCAGTAACTCAACCAAAGTGACTGCGTCCAGGTTATAAACCCGGCCAATGTTGTTTGGTGATGTCAACAACGCGCTTAATGTAACTTCCTGATTGTTCTGTGCTTGGTCATAAATCACAGCCAAGGCAACCCACGGATTTATACTATCCACTGCCGGAACACTCTTCTTGTATACAGAGAACGGACCATTTTTTTTGATTACGTCAACAAGTCCTAACTCTCCCAAGGGACAATCAATTATGTTTTCTGGAGATACTTTTGCATTAGAGGTTTTTGTACGAGATACATATGTGTTAACAATGCACGAAAAATCATCCTCCAATGATCGAACCGCCGGTTGTTCCTGTCTCATGGCAGCATAACTCTGCAACGATTGTACAAACTCGTTGTGCGTGAACTCCGTCATGTTGAACTCGTTAAAGAAATAATACCATGCGGTGGCATTCTCCTGGTTTTTAGCCAAGTAATACTGAAGAAACCAAAGTGTTCCTATTTCTTCAATATATGGGTCTTTGTCCAAAACCACTTTACCAAAGGGGGTAAGAGTTTGATAGCGTTGCCCGGCGTTGGGTTCTTCTGTCAACCCAACAGCTTGTAACCAATAGCGCAAGGCTTTTACCATGTTTGCACCAATTCCCAGAACATCCATAGGATTTCGGTCTTTATCTTTCGTAACAAACACATCTCTATTCTCATTGACATTACGAATTCCTTTGCTTAACCATCCCTTACGAATAAAGAATGTGTCATGCGCACGAAATTTCATTGACATCTCCAATCCTCCACTATTTGGTTCTTAAATACTTATCCATCGTGCATCCACCATCAAGGTATTTTGCGGTCATACACATTTTGCAATGCACGCATTTTTGAGGATCAATATAATATGATCCACCTGCTATCGAGATGGCTCCTGCTCGACATATCGATTCACACTTCAGACATTTACGGCAGGCATTGAACTTTCTTATTTGATACCCAACCATTCGTTGCAAATCTTCATGATCTGCAACATTCATCGTTTTAACTTTTACAGCGTAGTCATATCCATCTTGAGAAAACGGCTGGATTGAAAGAATCGGAACATTTGTCCTATGATCAAGTACTATCACTTCTCTCAAAAGCTTCTTTCCCAATTCAGGCGCAACTCTACCAAATGGCACAAACATTCCAACCAATTCATCGTCGTACGGTCTACACAAACGATAAATCTTTGCATTCTCTTCGGCAGTACAGTTTGTAAAACGAATCTTAACATCAGATGCTGACGGAAGACCATTTCCTCCTTGGCGAGCTTTCCATTTTCCGGAATCCACATAAACCTCCGGATCGGGCTTGCCGATTTTTCTTGCAAACCCCACAAGAAACTCTCTCCACTTTTTCGAGCGATCAGGCATATAAATTCTTGATAAGAACTGAGCTCGTTGGTTGTTATTGGGACAACACCAGCAGCCAACACGGTCATACCCCAAGCGATAAGCATCGTTGAAGTCAACATCTTCAGCTAATAAATAAAGCCAAACATCGATATCTCTCCAAAAGAATATCGGGGATGCTACCGTTTGCTGTTGTATCTTTACTGATTCAGCTGAGTCTTCAACTCGATTATATTTGCTTCTGCTAGCAGACTCTGTTTTCCTTATTCCATAAAAAGTAAGAATCTGTTGGTTTCGATATAACCCATTGATAACCCTTGTTATCGGACCAGTTTTGAACATCGAGCAACACCATCGCATCATTCGCGCGGGCGGACCAATATCCTCGCAAACATCCATGAATACCTGTTCGTCGTTCTTCGCTTCCAAAAAAATCGACTGTGGATGGCTGTTTCGGAATCTGTCCTTGTATTCAATTGTTGTTGGAAACTCTAGTGTGGTGTCCCCAAAAACATGCACAAGGCTAGGATTGCTCAGCGCTTTAACAACTACATCCGCCGTAGCCGTTGAATCTTTGCCTCCGGAAAAAGAAATCATTATTCTTTCTTCGTCGAATTTCGATGCCGTTGTTTTCACAAATTCGAACGCTTCGTCTTTTATCTCATTCAATCTGCTTTTATTGGCTGCCAGAAACTTCTCGATGTCTTTCTCAAAAAAGGTGTACGATTGTCTTCCTTCAACTGCTCTTAACCGCTCAGAGATCAAATCAGTATCAGCTGTTTGAAAGAGATTTCTAGACAATGCCCTAGGTTTGCCATCTATGTAATATCTGCTGTTCGCTGCCCATACAGGCTTATCCGAGAGCGAACCTGTCTCTATATTCAACAAAATCTCCAATAAGAGGCGTTCTTCCGGAAATACCGGTCTTAAGTCCGCCGACATATGGGATGTCTTAGACCCACAGAGCGGGCAACTTGTCTTGTCTGCTTCACTCTCCTTACGAATGATAGGAACCTTACATTTTGCACACCACATAACCTCTATAGGGGTATCCTCTTCGGTAACGTGTCCGCATACAGGGCACTTTTTTTCATTTGTTTCTAAATCGCAATTGCGGCACCACATACGAGGCTCCTCACAACATCAAATAGTATTCTAGATTTGAACAAAGAACAAAGGTATTATACCATATCTAGCCCGTTTATACAATTAACCCCAACTCTACAAACACCTCAAAAAAGCGGGCTTTTCCGTGTCTAGTCTTCTACTCTAGCTTCCATTCTTCAACTCACATACTTCTTTCTCACTTCTTGATATTTACAGTCGTTCTAAGCTTGTATCAAAGGTTGCTATATGGTTGATTTATGGTTGATTTATGGTAACACTACTACTTTTTATGTCCAATATACCGTACTTTTCTGCCATCTTCTGGTTTTTTTGCCTTTTTCGGGATTAACCACACTCCTCCCTTTTGGAGTGCTCCGGGAATTCTCCCTGTAGAACAGAGAACCGTAACTCGACGTCGGCTTATGTTCCACTTCTCAGCAGCCTCAGATGTCGTCAAATAATCCATGGAATACCTCCTTTACAATACCCATTCCATACCTGGTTCCGCACAAGGCCATGGTGTCACAAATCCACATCCCTATTCTATACGATTTGAGGAACAATAGCAACCGCAAATCCGGCATATTATCGGCTATTATTCTCATATACGCGACCAATCGGTTACTGCAAGAAAAACTTACCAGATTATCGACGGATTATATTGCATTTGCAAGTGCCTGTTCGTATGTTACGTCAGCATACAAAAAAGGCATCCCCAAACCTTTCGGTTCGAAGATGCCCTTGAATCAACTACTAATCCATTGTTCCAGTTTTGCACCGGAATACCGCTCTCCGTTGCGACACAGATTCAACATTTCACATGGTTTCGCCAGATATCCCCATTCCTGCAGACTGTAATCGTCCTGAAATCCCATGATGCTAAATGATTCTGGATTTTCAACCGCATCCCGAACCACTGCCTCAAAGATCCTAGCCTGCTTTTCTTCTCCGGCAACCTCATAGCGATATATGATATCTGTTCCCGTGAACATCCGCACCATGGACCGGAGATCGCCCTGGCACAACTCTCCGTTTGGCAGCATTGCCCGCCACATATAACTGTCGAAATCGTAATAGATATCCGGATGATACTTGATCCCGGTTGGGTACAACGATTCATACAACAACCCGTTGTCACGGAATTCCATGTATTTGCGGACCATCAGTATGTCTTTACTCAGCTTATACGGATCCTTCTTCCGGCCAAACCGAAAGGTTACAACTTTACCATTTTCCATAAACCTCAACCCTTTATTAGACTCCTCTGCAGAAGGTGTGTTTATCATAGCGGAAAGCGGCACGGAAATCCATTGACAAAATAACAGAGAAACGACCGACCGTTTTTACGGATTCGCGACCGACTCACCTCTTTCGTCCTGGATTCTCCGTCATTGTGTCGAAAACGGCCTGCTCTTTTTGTATAGTTTCACAAGAGGACTATTCCTCTTTCTGTTGCGCCTGTTTCCAAAGGGGCAAGTTTCCCGAGGTTTCGTCCTCTTTCTTCGCTTCGTTCCCTTGTGATGGAGTCTTCTTGTTCAGTTTTTTCATCAGTTCCGGTACATCCATGTACTTGATTTCGCGGATCGCTCGCTCCGGCATATTGTACTTCTCTTCCAAAGTAATGCCCCACTCCGAAAACAACGGCATATGAGTCTTAGTGGATCTGCAGAAGGTCTTCAGGAGGACAAACTCCCCCTTTGGCATTTCCCGGAGCTCGTTCGGTGCCATCAGCGGAACTTCCATCATCTGCTGTGTGCTGCTCTGTTCTCCGGTCTTACCGTCCGTGGTGACGGATCCGGTCTGGGCGGTACGGCTGCCGAGCTGCTTTGAGATGAATTCTGCATCCTGTGATAATGGGCCAAATGCACCTGCGATGGTATCATGGCAGCTGTTGAACATGGTTTCTGCCGTTTCCTCGCCATACCTTTCCTTCAGCTGCGAGGTTCCCTGCAGAATACCGACGATGGACATGTTTCTGCTTCGGCTCGCCGTAAAGATGGCATCCAAGCCTTCGATCTTCGGAATCGTACCCAGTTCATCATAGAAGCACAGAACCTTTTTCGGAAGGCTACCGCCTAATCGGTCTGCCATAGCGGTCAGTTCCGCATTGATCTGCTGGATTACCAGGGAAACGATAAAGTACTTGGTGGTATCTTCTTCCGGAAGGACGATATACACACCCGTTGGGTGTTCTATGAAGTCTTCCACCTGGAACTTAGTGTCAAAGCAGATCATCTGCTCCAATTCACTGTCTATGAGTTCATTCAAGCGGCTATGAGCAGTAGATACAACACTGGCGGTGGTCTGTTCCGCGGAATTTACTGCCGATCCGGCCAGCATAGCAGCCTTATGGTACGGCGGTAATGCTGACAGCATCTTGGAATAAAGATTCGGTTTTCCCTTCTCTTCTTTCATCGTGACAGCATCGATCATCTTATGGGCGGAACTGATATGTCTAGTTCCTTCGTCGCCGAATTCCGAAAGAATCATGATGGCACTTGTAAGAAGGGACTCCGACGCTTCATAAAAGAAAGAATTAGCGCCCATGTTAGCCATATCCACACCACCCGTAATGATGGATTTGGCGGCCATGCGCGCCTGTTTCTCTGCCCTTGCCTTATCGTCCACACTTCCGGTGCGCTTATAGCTGTCCATGTATTTGTTGACAAGGCTTATGAGGTTGTAGGAGTCGCTCTGCATCGGTTTTCGGAAGTCATAAACAACGGTCTTGTACCCGTAATACTTTTCGCCTATTGTAGCCATGTTGCGGTAAAGATCGCCCTTGGTGTCCAGCGTGACAAATGATACCCCACAAGCCATGGCATACTCGATGTTGGGATAGAGGAAGTATGCGGTTTTACCTCCACCGGGAGATGCGATCATCATGGCATGGGAATCACCGGCATCAATCCAAGCGGTGATACGCTTCCCGTGAAGACCATGACGGAACGTTCCAAGAACGAATCCGGGGTTCGACGGACGAAGTTCCGGCTCACTCCGCCATTTCTGAGGTTCATACGGAACCATTGTATAATACGACCGGATCTCCCGGCGAGTCGCCCAACGGGCGGATCCGTGTTGACCGTGCCCGACGGTACGGGCTTTGATACGGTCAAGGGATTTGCCACCGAGAAGTTTCGTGGCAATAAAAAGCGCCAGCAGTAAGCTGGCGCAGATAACGACAATCGTATTCATTTTTTACCTTTCTTCCAATGCTCTATAATCGACTTTTCCTATTCCCACTAACGGTAAACTTTCAACAAATACATAGATATCGGGAATCTCATAGTCATACAAATCATCCCCTGTCAGTCTAGACAATTCGTTTTCCAGCGTACAATCATCGATAGATACTGCCTTCTTTTTCACCACATAAGCCTTAGTAATACTTCCGTGCAAATTATCTTTTACACTAACAACCGCAACTTGCTCGACAGCACTATGCTTCATTATGCATTGCTCAATTGTTGCCGGAAAGATTTTGTAACCACTTCGCGTAAACATTCTTTTAATCCGTCCCACAACATATATTCGACCATCATTCCCTACATACCCGATATCTCCAGTATGCGCCCATAGTTTTCCGTCTTTGTGTGTCCTTAACACTTCAGAATTATGAATTTGATAACCCCCAAAATACGACTTCATTATTGTCGGTCCACAAATTGCGAGTTCTCCGTGTTCACTGATGCGGCACTCCTCATAACCTGATTCTCTCTCATTGAACGCTGATATTACATTCAATGGATACGGAATTCCCACGGATCCAATATCATTCGCATTAAGTTTTGAATAAGCTGCTGCAGCCATAACTTCTGTCATCCCATACCCTTTTGAAACTCGTATGCTACAACCATGACAGGATAAAAAAGCGTCCACCTCTTCTTCCAAAGATTCTTCCAGTCTATCCGCACCAACTATCAAAGACTTTAAAAAACCGAACTTCTTTCCTTCATATTTTTCTTGCTGAAATGCAGTAAGCAACGAGGGTACCGCCACAACATGATTGGGCTTATATTTCAACAACACATCGACAAACTCATCAGATGAGAACTTTGGTAACAAAACAATTCTCAATCCCATACATAAAGGAACATGAAGGGAATTACAAATACCATAGTATGTCCATGGTGGAGCTATGGTAAGCACACTATCTTGAATACTCTGGTTAAAGCCGACTTTCAGCTCCATTTCAACAACGGCATTTATGTTTCTATTTGTCCCTACAACCCCCTTCGGTTCACCTGTAGTCCCCCCTGTATACGCAATTATTGCCTCGGCATTACCATTCAATGTGCAAACAGTACTTCCGCCAAATTCCTCTCCTTGTGCTATAAACTTGTTCCATGTAATAAACCCATCGGGAAAAGATTTTCTAAGGCATCTATCTTTTATCTGCACAAACCGCCAAACTAACCCGGTCATGCTTTCCATAGGTGAAACTACCACAACTGTTTTTACATGTGTCAATTCCGTAATTCTTATAAACTTATCTGTAACCAAATTCAAACAAATCAGAACTTCTGAGCCTGCGTCTTTGATTGACTTTTGTAGCGTTTGTACACCACACCTTATGTCAAGCATATTCGCCACAGCTCCTATTCGATTTATTGCATAAATCAAGCAAACAACTTCGGGTGTATTTGGCAGACAAACCGAGACAACACTACCAGCTGCGACTCCAAATGCTAATAAAGCCTTCGCACTCTTTTCTATCTGCAAAAAGAGTTCCCTATACTTTATTCTTTTCCCAAAGTACTCTAGCGCAGTATATTCTCCATACCCACTTGAACGTCTGTTCAAATACTCGTATATGGAACAGTCTGGTATATCTATTTCAAGATCCTCTTTTGAATAATACTTAAGCCACGGCTTGTCAATTGACGGGTATCCGGATTGTATAGCCTCCATCGCTTTTACTCGCTCCTTTTATAAAGAAAGTGATATTACTCTTACTTCTTGGTTTTTTCCTTCATCTCCAATGCTTTATAGTCAACCTTTCCTCTTGCCGTTCTTGGCAATTCTTTTCGAAATTCGATGCTCTCCGGGATCATATATTCAGGCAACTTATCCTTACAATTACTCAAGATTCGTTCCTCAATACTTGAGGCAGCATTAACATTTTCTTTTACGACAACAAATGCCTTGGGATAATTAATTCTAGTTTCATCCGGAACACCAATCACACAACAAAATTCAACTTCAGGGAGCGAACAGATTGCTTTCTCGATTCGATCTGGGAACATCTTCGTAACCTGGTCATCACGCCCCTTAGTCATAATGATCCGCTTGATTCTTCCTGTAACATAAACCACACCGTCCTCTGTTATGTGTCCAAGATCACCGGTGTGAATCCATCGTTCTCCGTCAGGATCCTTCTTGATAATCGCCGAAGTTTCTTCAGGATTGCCATAGTATCCCTGCATAACAGTCGGCCCGTTAATACAGATTTCACCTTCAGTGTTGTATATTGTTTCTTCTCCGGTATCCGGATCAACCGTTTTGATATTCATTTTAGGAAATGGTATCCCAACGCTCTCAAAATCGTTGACATCTTCGAAGGTTGCAGATGCGGCACTGGTTACCTCAGTCATTCCCAGTCCCTTCTTCAGAGTGTATTTACACCCGCATTTTGCCAATACTCCGTTAACCGCCTTCTCAATTTCTTCCGTCATTCCTTCTCCGCCGTAAACAACATACTTTAGCGATGAAAGATTATATTGTTCTATGTTGGGAATCTGAAGCAATGCTTCGCAGTATGCCGGAATTGTATTTACATGGTTTACTTGGTATTTGCACACATAGTCCGGGAACTTTATTGGTTCATATTTTGGAATCAGTACTAACTTCATTCCAAAAAATAATGCCTCAATCATGCTATTGACTAAACAATAATTCACAAAAGGCGGTAATACAGCCATCATACATTCTTGTCTTGAAGGATTCATAGTCATTCCAACCTGCCATATTTCTGAAATAATGTTATAGTCAGAAATCATGCATCCCTTCGGTTCTCCGGTTGTTCCACCAGTATGGGAGATAATCGTCATCTCATGGCAGTCTCTCCTCACTTCCGGGACTTCTATCCCCTTTCCCTCGGAAACAAACTGTTTCCACGTTTGAAAAACACTGCCATCCAGCTTTGGTTTCTTTACCTTCAGGTTATATAGAGTTTTGAGTGACAACGGTAACGAATCAGCCGGTGAAGTGACAATAACCTTCTCAACAGATGTTTGCGATATATCACTGGCTATAGCATCGAATGCTCCATCAAAGATCACTGCAATCCGGCTCTTCACCTCATTGAGGTAGTTGACTGTTTCTTCCGTTCCTGCTAACGGGTGAATCATATTGGCAACTGCACCGATCTTATTGAGTGCATAGACACAATATAGAGCCTCTGGAATGCTCGGAAGCGCTACCGTAACGATTTCTTTCTCTTTGACACCCGCTTTAATAAATGCAGCAGCCGTCCTATCAATTTGTTCAAAGAGTTGGCCATAAGTAATCTTACGCCCAAGATAGATAATTGCTGTATCCGACAGATAATCCTTGTTTTTTTCCACGAGATACTCGTATAGAGAGCACTCCGGCAAGGATGCTTTGATTGCTTCTTCGCTATAGTATTTCAGCCATGGTCTATCAATTGATGGATATCCGGTTCTGGAATCAGTCATAGAAACCTCCGCTTAGCACTTCCTGATGATTGGGAGGGTTTTTTATTGGGATACCTGTCAAGGTATCCCAATACCCGCTATGCGTAGTATAGCGGCCGCCTCTCGGCGACCGCTATTTCTGACTGATGATATGACCTAATATTTATTATTCTCCTCCAGTGCCCGATAATCCACCTTTCCTCGTGATGTCCTGGGAAGGTCATCTACAAAGCTGATTTCTTCCGGCACCATATACTCAGGAAGGTTCTGTCGACATTGACGAAGTATAGCCTCTTCTGTTATTTCTTTTTGCTGCCCCTTCTTCAGCACAACATATGCTTTAGGGTAGTTAATCCTCTTCTCATCCGGGACACCGATCACGCAGCACAGTTCCACTGAATCACAAGCATAAATTGCCTTCTCGATTCTGTCTGGGAACATTTTGGTTACCTGCTCGTCACGGCCTTTCGTCATGATGATTCGCTTGATTCGGCCGGTAACATATACTATGCCGTCTTCTGTAACATACCCAAGGTCTCCTGAACAAAACCAACGTTTTCCATCATCTCGAACCTTAATCACTTCATCTGTTGCATCTGGTTGGCCATAATATCCCAGCATGAGCGTCGGTCCCTGAAAACACAGTTCGCCTATTTCATAATAGGGTAATTCTTCTCCTGTATTGACATCTTCAACTAAACAATTCGTCCTGACCAATGGTATGCCTACGCTTCCAATCGGATTACACTCCGGATAAGACTGCGTTGCTCCGGCCATCATCTCTGTTGCACCTAATCCTTTGCACAACACGGTCCTCGCCCCACAGTTTCTTATAAACTCAGTAACCGCTTTCTCGTTTTCTTCCGACATGCCCTCTCCACCGTAATATGCCTGTTCCAAAACAGACATATCGACCTCTTTCTTCGCTTCGTACAAGGCATTCCAATATGCAGGAATAGACAATATTATAGTCGGACGGTACTTTCCAATATACTCATATAGTTTTGACGGTTCGTACTTGGGGATAAGTACAACTTTATACCCGATAACAAGCATTGCCATCATTGCCTCAGCCAAGCTGTAATTAACAAAGGGCGGCAACGAGGCTATCGAACAACCATTCCGTTCAAACTTAAAATTGCAAACAATCTGTACCATCAATGCGTTCAATCCATAGTCAGAGCACATCACACCCTTTGGCTCTCCTGTAGTACCACCGGTGTGCGAGATTAGTGCCATCTCATGACAGTCTTTCTTCACCTCAGGAATCGCGGTTCCGTTCCCTTCACGAATGAACTGCTTCCAGGTTTGGAAAACCGTACCATCCAGCTTCGGCTTCTTAACCTTTAGGTTATACAAAATCTTAAGATGCACCGGCAACGAATCGGCCGGCGATGCGACAATCACCTTCTTGACAGATGTTTTGGATATATCATTGGCTATAGCGTTGAACGCCCCATCAAAGATCACAGCGATCCCACTCTTCACCTCATTAAGATAGTTGATCGTTTCTTCCGTTCCCGCCAAAGGGTGGATCATATTGACAACCGCACCGATCTTGTTGAGCGCATAGACACAATAAAGAGCTTCTGGAATGCTCGGAAGCGCTACCGTAACGATTTCTTTCTCTTTGACACCCGCTTTAATAAATGCAGCAGCCGTCCTATCTATTTGTTCAAAGAGTTGGTCATAAGTAATCTTACGTCCAAGATAGATAATTGCTGTATCTGACAGATAATCTTTGTTTTTTTCCACGAGATACTCGTATAGAGAGCACTCTGGCAAGGATGCGTTGATTGCGTCTTCGCTGTAGTACTTCAGCCATGGTTTATCAATCGATGGATATCCGGTCCTGAGATCAGCCATAGAAGCCTCCGCTTAGCAAACCCTAGTTGTTCGGGAGGGTTTTTTATTGGTATACCTGTCAAGGTATACCAATACCCGCTATGCGTAGTATAGCGGCGCGCCACGGTATCTTTTTCTATTTCCCCTCGTATTACTGGATTTCTATCGTCTTCTTCCGTTCTACTGCCTAATAAAGGTTTTCTTCCATCTCTTGGTCTAGATTCCAGACGGCCATCCATGAACGCAAAAGCGAGAAGAACTTCTGATAGATGAGTTCTTCTCGCTCTCCATATTCTTTTGCAGATATTCCGCAGAATGATTATTCTACCTTCAAATTCGCAATACAGTCAATCACAAATTAGTCATTTCCAATGCACGTATATTCCTTTTCCCGCTTTCAGTTATCGGAAAATCCAAAATATCGTGGAAGACCTTAATCCTCAACACATCAACCACTTGCTGAGGAAGTTTTTCTCTACACCGTTTCATTGCGTTGTTAATAATCAGCATCTCGTTCACTGATGAAAGCGGGTTAAGCAAAACACTGGCAACAATGGCATTATTGTTTTTGTGAAAAACAGTGGTACTGAACAGGATATTCTTCTTGTCACGTTCAATTACCTCATCCGCCATATAGGGGTAAAATACTTCAGACCCATATCTACGCAGTTCTTCAATTCGGCCTTTCACGTGTACTGCCCCGACTGAGTCAATATACCCTAGGACATTACAAGAGACCCAGTCTCTCCCCTTTTTATCGGTTATTATTTTCTTTTTTGTTTCCAGCGGGTTATTCTTATAACACTTCATCGTAGTTGCTGAGTTTGCGACTACCACGCCGATCTCATTACGTTTGCACTCAATCCATCGACCGGCTTCTTCTTTCAGAGTTGTTACAACAACATATTTTTCAGGCAACATCCCTATCGGTTTGCCTCGCAATTTAACGAAGTGAATCTTGCTAAAGAAGGATCTCCATAACGTATAGTAGATTCCACCATGTTCACAATCACCGCCTCCGATAGAAACCGGTGCATAAGGCAAATGAAATCCTTTGATGCCGACAGCACTTCCTGCCTTTGACTGTTTTAAAAACCGATTTAGAAAGAGTTCCTCGCCACTTCCCAAGCCTTCCCCTACAGCAAATGCGGCCAACAGGAAGCCGAGTTTCATATCCGAAAAACGTTTTTCCACCAAATATTGACGAGCAGCCTCGTCCCAGAAACTACAAGTCATACTGGCATAATTCGGTTTGTTAAGAATAAGATAATCCAAAGCATTTTCGACACAGTACTCTGGCTCAAGCGCCACGCACCATCCCTGCATCAGGATGTCCGATATACAAGTGATCAAACAAGTATTTGAGTCCGAATGAATCATCGCCAGTGAACGAAGTCCCTTCAGATCTGGATTCCCGGACACTTCCGCATCATGAAACCTTCCGCTGACTATCAAACTACGATTCGTATGTACAATAGCTTTGGGAAATCCGATCTTTGTGGAACCGCTGGTGTAAGTGATCAAAAACTCAGTATCTAGGACAGCGGAATCTTTTACCTCTCCGGAAAGCTGATTCTGGTCTAGAAACCTATCAAAACTGACCACCCTGTGTTCATCTGCAAATCCGGTTGAAAGATCTTCAATTCGATAGTACCGATCCAGTTCCGGGACATATTCATCACATTTTTCAGGCTCAGATGGAAGCGACCGTGTTCTTGAAGTCACAACAATACTTTTGTGCTCAGAATTCAGGAACAAATCCCTTGCTCTTTCGAACGAGTCATCTGTTACTAACATCACTGATGAATCACAGTCTTTTAGTATTTGCTCAATAAACTCAGGATTATAGCTCGCACTAAAAGAATTCATCTTGGCCCCGAGCTTATTGATCCCAAGCATTACATAAACCAATTCGGGAACATTCGCCATGCATACTGCCACTTCGCTTCCCGGTTTTACTCCGGCACATTTTAACGACCCAGCGACTTTATCCGCCGTTTCCATCATTTCTTGAAATGTTATCTTGCTCCCGCGGTAAAACAAAGCGGGCATATTACTTACTTCACCCGATCGCTTAATCATTTCACAATACCATGAATGATTATGCTCCTGCTCTATATTCAGGAGGATGCTCTTCAGTTTTCGATTCTTTCTATTGTTAGGAAAACACTTAACATCCCGCTCCAGATGAAAGCACGAAATATACCCCGTTTTTTCAATATCCCCTAAATCAAAGATTCCTTTGTCATAACAACCACTGCTTTTTTCTTTCAACATGCCGCTGCCTCGTAAATTAATGGTCAAGAGGGTTTTTTATTGGTATACCTGTCAAGGTATACCAATACCCGCTATGCGTAGTATAGCGGCGCGCCACGGTATCTCTTTCTATTTTCCCTCGTATTACTGGATTTCTATCGTCTTCTTCCGTTCTACTGCCTAATAAAGGTTTTCTTCCATCTCTTGGTCTAAATTCCAGATGGTCACCCTTGAACGCAAGAGCGAGAAGAACTTCTGATAGATGAGTTCTTCTCGCTCTCTCTAATCCTTATACCTGTCAAGATATACTAATACAATCTGCACATAGTATATCGGTTTCCTCGTCCGCTTGTTCTCTGTGCTTTCTTTCAGCCGATTTCGTATACTCCGTTAACTCTCTCACGTATAGCGCGAATATCCCGTTTCCCCGAATGCGCACTAGGAAAAGTATTCCATTCACAGAAGTACTCTGGGACTGGATTACTATCCTTCAATGCTGTAATTACCAATTCTTGAATATCCGACAACACCTTTTTCTTTTTCTCTGGGTGCACGTCAAGATAACGTTTAGCTTCATTTTCCCATACGATATGCGCAACAAGCTTATCCTTATGAATAGGATGCGCCTGAATCTCACATAGTTTCACCTTGTCAGATTTTAATATCGCGCTCTCAACATCAAAGTTATAATACTTTTTCCCTTTGATGACAATATAGTCACTTCCCCTTCCCAACACAACAAGACTTCCGTCCACATTAATATATCCAATATCCCCAGTTTTGCTCCATCTTTCACCTCTAGGATCTATATAAAAGAACTCGCGAGTGGCCATAGGGTTCTTATAGTACTCAATCATCCCGATATCTGTCTTAACGTATATATTTCCTCTCTGTCCATATCTCAGTTCCTTGCAGTTATCATCAAAGACGCCTATTGTTGTTATCTTCGGAAGAGGTATGCCGGAGGCATCCCCGGCAAACTTATGGCTGGTGATATCTGTCGTCACTGTTGCCCCGCATTCACACTCACCGTATCCGTTTAGAAGTCTAGCGTTTGATCCATGGGTTCGAAAAACATGTTCGATACTGTCAATGTCCTTTGGTGTCAGTGGTTCGCCACCTTCTACTGGGTATTTCAAGAACGCCAACGATTTCCCCTTCATACGTTTTAGACTTTTCTCACAAGTAAAACCCTGAAACATTGTCGTGTTAGTCAAGATGTAATCTGGCTGATATTTCAAGACTCGTTTTATAAAGACATCATGATCAAAGCGTGGGTCCGTACAAACTTTAACCCCATAGGATAGCGGGAAGTTAATCCCAAGGCTTAATCCCGTGGAATGCCACGGAGGAATGTTCTGAAAAACAGCTTGTCCTCTAGATGTATCAAAGCCCGAGTTACCGTATGCGTTAATCAATCGCTGAAAGCTGTCAACAGAAAGAAGTATTCCTTTAGACGCTCCCGTAGTTCCGCTGGAATATACCATGGCCAAAGGCGCACCGCTTTCGTACGGTGCAATGAAAGTTTCTTTCATTTTCCTGCCTAGTTTGACAAATGATCTCCACCCAAACTCATTTTTCTTCCTGTTAGGTCTTACTCTTTTGCAAAGGAACCTCATGAGAGAAGAATTCATTAACGGCAAAACAATCACCGTTTTGCTTTTATCTGCTGAGATAGTCTCCCTAAACTTAGGGAGGAATCTGTCAGCCATGATAATCACCTTGCTCCCACACTCATCAATTCGCGCAATAAGCTCTTCAGGTGTATAAAACGGGGACATGACATTTGCAATTGCTCCTATCTTGCTGATTGCATAGAAGGCATATATCACCTCTGGAGTGGTTGTCGAGCAAATAGTCACAAAACTGCGTTTATTAACTCCAAAACTTGCTAACGAATTGGCAACATCATCAATTTGGCGAAACAACTCGCCGAAGCGAATCCTCGCGCCAAAGTATTCGATAGCGATATCATTCGTATGGTTTTTGTTGTTCTGAAGAAGCCCTATATATGGGGTTGTATTTTCGAACAAATTCTTTTCCACAATTCCTTCATACCACTGCTCCCACGGCTTATCTATAGTTGCATATCCGGTAAGTTCTGCCATTATGAAGTTGTCCTCCTATACTATCCGATTAGTGATATCCGTCTCTTTAGGACTAATTGTCAGGAAGGTTTTTATTGGTATACCTGTCAAGGTATACCAATACCCGCTATGCGTAGTATAGCGGCGCCTCTCACTTTTTAAACTTACCTGTCAGCATTTACTGCATCCCCAATTCTCTCTTCCGTTCTGCCTGCCGTACATATGCCTTCTTATCCATCACCTGTCCTTGGTCTCCAATCGGTCGTTTGTCCTCAAACACCTTACTGACTCGATAAAGAAAACTCTCTATGCTACGGAATGATGGCAATACAGCCTCATTTTCCGCCTGATGAACGGCTTCTTCAGTTCCATGCTCTCGCTGGATACGTTCCAGTGTCTGTTCCAACTCGTTCAGTTCATTGACTTCTATTTGTATGCATGATTCATTGCTTTCCGTTTCGTTCATTGTCTTCAGAACAATCGTGTCCCCCATCTCCTTTGCCGCCATCAGCACCGCATTCTTGATATCCCGGAATGTCTCATTTTCCGAAAGCGGCTCCTTCGGTGGGAAATTGTTCGTATACGTCTGGATGATGGCACACTTCTGCTTGTACCAAAGATTATAGAGTTCCGCGACCTTCGGGTTCTTCTCAAGCCGGTCTACAGCCTCATCCACAAGATTCTTTACGTCTCTCGGCATGTAACCGTACTTGAGTTTGCCTTTTGTCGGAAGCCGATGCTTGATCTCCGTAAGGACAGGAATCAGGCTCTGTAACTCTGCAACCGCCTTCGGAAGCTCGCGGAGTTTCTTAAGATACTCTTTTGCC